>Ga0101941_1000307_pt1 | contig 99497 bp, 88 predicted proteins | sample DewCreD2012metaG_3_FD_75242 | JGI IMG/M metagenome (GOLD analysis project Ga0101941, IMG submission 75242) | Hot spring sediment bacterial and archeal communities from British Columbia, Canada, to study Microbial Dark Matter (Phase II) - Dewar... ... | reverse complement strand
GTCCGTTCGGCGCGGGCCCACGGAGCGTCGTCGGAGTGAGGGTATTCCGACGAAGGAGGAACCCAACCAGGAGCAGGCACTTTTGCTTACTTTTGGTGCTTTTCAAAAGTAAGTCGCCGAAGGCGAAACAGTCTGCCCCCAGGCAGACGCTCTTGATCTTAAAGAAGATCTGGACCCTCAAAAGCACGTCTGTTCAATACCCATCTCCTTCGCCCCGTCACACTGAATTCATCGGCCACATACCCCGCAAAAATGTGGCCCAAGAAATCAAGGCTGGGCAATGACCTATTCAACCTGCAATGACCGCACACAAGACCTCGGGCTGCTCTTCCTCAGATCCGCCGGCGCGCTATTCCTGCTCTTCGTCCACGGCCTGCCCAAACTGCTGGACTTCAACACCCAACTGACCCTCATCGAAGACCCGTTTCACCTCGGCGCCACCCTGACCCTCAGCATGGCCATCTTCGCCGAAGTCCTCTGCCCGCTGCTGATTCTGACCGGCGTACTGGCGCGACTGGCGTGCCTGCCTATTCTCATTCTTCTGCTTATCGCGCTGGTCGTGGTGCACAGCGAGTGGAGCATCGAACAGGGCCAGTTCGGCTGGTTATTACTGATCATCTTCACCAGCGTGCTGATCGCCGGCCCCGGTCGTCTTGCCCTCAACCATGGTTTGCCTGGAGCGCTTCGCTATGCCTGATTACGCCACCACCGCCGACATCGTCCCGACGTCGAAACTGTCCGCCGACGAGATCGTCACTCTGGTGGTCAAGCACCGCATCAAGGCTGGCCTCGAAGCGCACTACGAAGCCTGGCTGCGCCGCATCGTCGCCATGGCCGCCAGTTACCCCGGGCATCTGGGCGTGGACGTCATACGCGGCAAGTCCGACGGTCTGGACATGTTCACCTGCGTGCTGCGCTTCTGTTCGACCGACGCCATGCACAGCTGGCTCGACTCGTCCCATCGCCGCGAACTGGTGGCGGAAGCATCGCCCATGCTGGCCGACGGCGATCTCACCGAGGTCAACCCGCACAACGAGTTCTGGTTCGTCCCCGCCGCTGAAAACCCGCCGCCGCGCTGGAAACAGGCCTGCGTGACCTTTCTGGTGATCTGCCCGCTGACCCTGCTGATTCCGCTGGTCTGGGGGCCGGTGTTTCGCCTGTACCCGCTGCTGGCCCATTACGTCATCAGCACCGCACTGGTCACCGTCACCATCGTTTTGCTGGTGGTGTATGTGCTGATGCCGCGGGCGACGCGGCTGTTTGCGCCGTGGCTGAATGCCCGGCCGGCGGCGGTGGCCGGAGCCGATCATGAAGGATGACGAGGCCGATCAACCGTCCTCCAGCGATCGCCGCCGCTTCGTCGCCAAGGCTCGTTGCTCGGCGCGGCCGCCGCACTGTTTTCTTCACTGCCTGCCACCGGCCTTGCCGTCGGGGCGTCCCACTCTTCTGCCAACGGAGGCGCGATGAACGTCGATCTGATTCTCTTCAACGGTAATTTCCACACGGTGGACCAGGAAAAACCCAAGGCCAGTGCAGTGGCCATCAGCGGCGGGAAATTCGTCGCCGTGGGCTCCGACGCCGAGATCATGGCTCAGCGTGGCCCGGCCACCCAGGTCATCGACATGCACAAGCGCACGGTGATCCCCGGCCTCAACGACTCCCACTTGCACCTGATCCGTGGCGGGCTCAATTACAACCTCGAACTGCGCTGGGAAGGCGTCCCGTCCCTGGCCGACGCGCTGCGCATGCTCAAGGCCCAGGCCGATCGCACGCCAACGCCGCAGTGGGTGCGCGTGGTCGGCGGCTGGAACGAATTTCAGTTTGCGGAAAAACGCATGCCGACCCTTGAAGAACTCAACCAGGCCGCGCCCGACACCCCGGTGTTCGTCCTCCACCTGTACGACCGCGCGCTGCTCAACCGCGCCGCGCTGCGGGTGGCCGGTTACACCCGCGACACGCCGAACCCGCCGGGTGGCGAGATCGTCCGTGACAGCAACGGCGACCCGACCGGCATGCTGGTGGCCAAGCCCAACGCGATGATTCTCTACTCGACCCTGGCCAAGGGGCCAAAGCTGCCGCTGGAGTACCAGATCAACTCGACGCGTCAGTTCATGCGCGAGCTGAACCGCCTGGGCCTGACCAGCGCCATTGATGCCGGCGGCGGCTACCAGAATTACCCGGACGATTACGCCGTCATCACGCAACTGGCCGAGGCCAAGCAGCTGACCGTGCGCATCGCCTACAACCTGTTCACCCAGAAGCCCAAGGAAGAGCTGGAAGACTTCAAGCACTGGACCAACACCGTCACGCTGCACCAGGGCGATGACTTCCTGCGCCACAACGGCGCCGGCGAGATGCTGACCTTCTCGGCAGCGGATTTCGAAGACTTCCTCGAGCCGCGCCCGGATTTACCAGCGGGCATGGAACAGGATCTCGAACCGGTGGTGCGCCACCTCGTTGAGCACCGCTGGCCGTTCCGTCTGCACGCTACTTATGACGAATCAATCTCGCGCATGCTCGACGTGTTCGAGAAGGTCAACCGCGACATTCCGTTCAACGGCATTCCGTGGTTCTTCGACCACTGCGAAACCATCACGCCGAAGAACATCGAGCGGGTCAAGGCGCTCGGTGGCGGCATCGCGATTCAGGACCGCATGGCGTTCCAGGGCGAGTATTTCGTCGAGCGCTACGGGGCCAAGGCCGGCGAGCACACGCCGCCGATCAAGCGCATGCTGGCCGAAGGGGTGCCGGTGGGCGCCGGGACCGATGCCACCCGCGTGTCGAGCTACAACCCGTGGACTTCCCTGTACTGGATGGTCAGCGGTCGCACCGTCGGCGGCCTTGAGCTGTACCCGGAAGGCCTGTCCCGGGAAACCGCGCTGGAGCTGTTCACCCGTGGCAGCGCCTGGTTTTCCTCCGAGCAGGGCAAGAAAGGCCAGATCAAGGTCGGCCAGCTGGCGGACGTGGTGGCGTTGTCCCAGGACTTCTTCAGCGTGCCGGAAGAGTCGATCAAGTGGATCGAGTCGGTGCTGACCATCGTTGACGGCAAGGTGGTGTACGGCGCCGGCGAGTTCGACGATCTGGCACCGCCGAGCGTGCCGGTGCTGCCGGACTGGTCGCCAGTCTCCAAGGTGCCGGGCCACTGGCGTCAAGGCGCACCGATGGCAGCGGCTGTTCACCAGTGCAGCGGTCCCTGCGGCGTCCATGCCCACAGCCACGACAAAGCGCGTCAGTCGAAAGTGCCGGTCAGCGACTTTCAGGGTTTCTGGGGCGCGTTTGGCTGTTCGTGCTTCGCCTTCTGATCAGCGCCTCAAAAGGGCAATTGAAAAGAGCATGAAAGGCCTCGTCGGCGCTGATCGGCGGGGCTCTCCGTCAGCGTGATGCGCTGGCCCTTGTACTCATCTGTCACCCACTCAATGGAGTCAATCATGACCGTTCCCTACAAGCGTCTGAACAAAGATGATGCCGTCGTTCTGCTGGTCGATCACCAGACTGGCCTGATCTCGCTGGTCCAGGACTTCACGCCGAACGAGTTCAAGAACAACGTGCTGGCCCTGGCCGACTGCGCCAAGTTCTTCGAGCTGCCGACCATCCTCACCACCAGCTTCGAAACCGGCCCCAATGGCCCGCTGGTGCCCGAGCTCAAAGCCATGTTCCCGGACGCGCCGTACATCGCCCGCCCTGGCCAGATCAACGCCTGGGACAACGAAGACTTCGTGAAAGCGATCAAAGCCACCGGCCGCAAGCAGATCATCATCGCTGGCGTCGTGACTGACGTTTGCGTGGCGTTCCCGACCCTGTGCGCGCTGGAAGAAGGTTTCGACGTGTTCGTGGTCACCGATGCGTCGGGCACGTTCAACGACGTGGTGCAAAAAGCCGCGTGGGCACGTATGAGTGCCGCAGGCGCTCAACTGATGAACTGGTTCTCGGTGGCGTGCGAGCTGCAGGGCGACTGGCGCAATGACATGGAAGGTTTGGCGAACCTGCTGTCCCAGCGCATTCCGAACTACCGCAACCTGATGAACAGCTACTCGGCGTTCACCGCCAAGTAACACGCTGCGCGCCGCCTTTTTGCGGCGCGCACCCTCCCGAAGCAGCGGTAACCGTGACAAGATTGCGCGCGGTTACCCCTTATTTAGAGAGGGCGCGGCCCCGCCACGCCATCCAGCGCTGGCTGATCGGCCGCTGCCCCCACTTCTGGAGAAAACAACATGGCTCAAGCATCTGCATCCGTGCACATCCCGGTCTCGGCCGACAAGGTCTGGGCACTCACCGGCGGCTTCCATTCGCTGCACGCGTGGCTGCCGTTCATCAAGAGCAGCGAGTCACTGGAAGGCGGGCGCGTTCGTCACCTGACCACCGACGACGGCGCTGAAATCATCGAGCGCCTGCAGACCTACGACAATTCGGCGCGCACTTACAGCTATTCCATCGACAAGGGACCGTTTCCTATCAAGGACTATCTGGCGACGTTCAAAGTCAAAGAGGATGGCGCCGACAGCACCTGGGTGGAATGGTCAGGCGTCTTTACGCCGGACGGTGTTTCCGATGGGGAAGTCGAGGAATTGTTCAAGGGGGTTTACGAGGGGGGGCTTGAGGCGCTGAAGGCGAATTTCTAAATCGGTGAAACGTTAAGCCGCCGATAATCGCGGGACCGCCAGGCCATTGCGGCCTGGCATTTCGGTGCCTTGCTTAAATTGTTGTCGCGTCAGGCCTCCAGCGCCTCAGTGATGTTCGGACACCGTCGCTGCATTGATCAGGTCGTACAGGGCGAACGCGCGGTTGACCAGGAAAACGGTCACGGCGGTGAGGGCGAGGGCGTTGATGATGTGCAGGGTCATGGGGCTAAGTCCGTGTCGGGTCTGGGATGACGCGATGTTACGCGAGCCCTGCCGAAGCTGAAGACAATAGGCTTCATGGTCTACATCACCGGCAATGATGGGCAGCGGTCGGGAACGGCAAAAGCGGCTAAACGGATGAACTATTGCGGCAGGATTCTGGTCGGCTCTACACACTTATCAGCCTGGAGCCTGCCATGCAGCCTTATGTCATTTGCCACATGATGTCCTCCCTCGACGGTCATGCCCTCACCGACGGCTGGGATCGTGCGTTCAAGAAAGACGCCGGTGACCTGTACGAAAAGCTCGCCCAGACGTTCGAGTTCGATGCCTGGATCTGCGGGCGCGTAACCATGCAGGAAATTGCCCATGACGAGGGCTATCCAAAAGGCCTCGCCTCGGGGCCGATCGAGCGCAGCCATTATTTCGCCGATCGCAACGCCAAGGCCTACGCCGTGTCCATTGACCCCCAGGGCAAGGTCGGCTGGAAGAAGAATCAGGCGCTGGATTCCCATGTCGTCGAAGTGCTGACCGAAGGCGTGTCGGATGACTATCTGGCGTACCTGCAGTCGATTCAGGTGTCTTATATTTTTGCCGGGAAGAGCGAAATCGATTTGCAGCAGGTGGTGCAGATCCTTTCGAGCGAGCTGGGCTGCAAGCGCCTGATCGTCGAGGGTGGCCCCCATGTCAGCGGTTCGTTCGTTAACGCCGGGTTGGTCGATGAGGTCAGTGTGCTGATCCTGCCGCTGATCGATGGGCGAGGCGAGCATCCGGCGTCGTTCGAGGTGTCGACCGAGGCTTGGAAACAACCGGCTCACTTGAAATTGACGTCGGCAGAAGTTCAGTACGGCGGTGCTGTCTGGCTGCGTTACACCAAGGCCTGACGCTGGGGGTGGAGCGGGGCTGATGCAGTCCCGCTTCAGACAGGGAGCACCCGGTGAAATCGATCGGAAACGAAAAAGGCCAGCTAAGCGCTGGCCTTTTCGTTTACTTCTATCTGGCTCCACGACCTGGACTCGAACCAGGGACCCAGTGATTAACAGTCACTTGCTCTACCAACTGAGCTATCGCGGAATGCGCGCTATCTTACTGATTGGAAAAGGGAAGTCAAGCGAGCGTGTTAAAAAAGTTGTCGTACCGGCCTGGCTTCGCCGGTACGCACCCGCGGCAGGCGACAGGTTCGCGCCCGACGCCGGTCAGTGCGCCTTCGGCCAAGGCCTTGGGCAGACGACACTGTCGCGGCCGACGCAAATCAGTGTAGGAGCGCGCTTGCCCGCGAAGGCGGTGTAACAGTTGGCAAAGATGTCGAACCTGCCGACGCCTTCGCGGTGTGTCAGTCGGCGGCGATGTTGAATGGGACGAAGCCATCGCGGGCAAGCGCGCTCCTACAGGGGATGGCGCTGGCCGCACTATTTCTCATGCGGCCAGCACGGACACCGGCCCTGATCAATAGCGCCAGGTCAACGATGCCGTCAGGTTGCGCGGGGCGCCGTAGTTGCTGGCCGTGCCGCTGTACAGCGAGGTCAGGTATTTGCGGTCGGTGACGTTGTTGAAGTTCAGCGCCGTGCTCCAGTTGCTGTCGATGTCGTAGCTGGTCATCAGGTCGACCAGCGCGTAGGCGTTCTGGCGGATAACGCTGTAGTTGTCGTTCTGAATCCCGCTCTGCCAGCTGACCCGGGTGCCGATTCTGGCTTGGGGCAGACTAGGCAGTCGGTAGCTGGCCATGCCGCGAAAGGCGTGGGTCGGCACATAACGGCGGGACTTGTCGCCATCGTCGTTTTCGATGTGCACATAGGTGTAGCCCGCCAGCAGGTCGAGTCCGGGCAGTGCCTCGCCCGACGCTTCCAGCTCAATGCCGTGGCTCTTGTAATCGTCGGTAAAGTAGCGGAACTGCGAGCCCACCTCGATGAAGTCCGCCGACTGGACGTTGCTCTGTTTGGTCTTGAACACCGCGGCGGTGAGGTTCAGGCGATCTTCCATGACGCTGCCTTTGACGCCGGCTTCCAGGCTCTTGCCTTCCAGCGGCGCGAGCACTTTGCCGTCGACGCCGACCGTGCCGTACTGTGGATTGAAAATCTCCGTCCAGCTGGTGTAGACGCTCCACTGCGGGGTCAGGTCGTAGACCAGGCCGGTGTACGGCGTGACCTTGCCGTGTTCGCGCTGTGAGTGATCGGTGCCATAGCTCTCGCCCGTGCCGTCGACGCTGAGCATGCGCGCACCAGCGATCCAGTGCAGATCGTCCGCCAGGCTGAAGCGCGCGCCGGCGAACAGGCTTTTCTGCCGGTCCTCGAAATTCTGCGTGTTGGTGATGTCACTGGTGTAGTCGAACTGCGGCGAAGGGGTATTTCCGGCGAGAATGCCGGCGAACGAAGTGTCGAAGTAGGTGCCCCCGCCAGCATCGTATTCCCGGGCTTTCTGGTGCGTGCGGCCGTAAGCGGCGCCGAAGGTCAGCTCATGGTCGCGGCCGAACAGGCTGAACGGTCCGGAGACTTTCGCTTCGCCCAGCAACTGATGCGCCTTGCTGGTGGTGTGGGCGGCGAAAACCGAGGCGTCGTCATCGGTGACACTCGAGACGTACAGCATGTTGGTGTCCTGGTATTCCGTAATACCGGTGCCGGTGAGCGTGGCGTTCCAGCCGTTGCCGAAGTCATGCTTCCATTCTGCAAACGCCCGCTGGGTGTGCATGTTCCAGTAGGTCCACGGCTGGCCGACGTTGGACGAGCGGCTGCTGTAATGGATCGGGTTGTTATTGATGTCGACCAGCGGCAGGTTGCCCCAGGTGCTGCCGTTGGAATCGCTGTTGTGCTGAGTGAAACCCACGGTCAGGGTGTCGGCGTCGGACAGGTCGAACGCCAGCAGACCGGCGGCGACGTTCTTCTCGTGGCTGTAGCGGTCCATCCACGAGTTGCCCTTGTCGTGGGCATAGATGAAGCGGCCGCGCACGTTGCCGGTATCGGTCAACGGCCCCGATACATCGACGTCGATGCGTCGGTTGTCCCACGAGCCCACGCTGGTGTCGATCTGCGCCTGGAAATCCCGGGTCGGGCGCTTGCGGATGAAGTTGACCGTGGCCGACGGGTTGCCGGTGCCACTCATCAAACCGTTGGCGCCGTGGAGCACGTCGATCTGCTCGAACTCGGCCATGTCCAGATCACCGATCATGATCGTCTGGGCGAAGGGCATGCCCATGCCGTCGTACTCGAAACTGCCGATGTCGAACCCGCGGGAGGTGAACTCCGTGCGATCGCTTTCGCTTTGCTCGACGGTTACCGACGGCGCCGAGCGCAGGGCGTCCTTGACCCCGTTCATTTTGAAATCGTCCATCTGCGCGCGGGTGATGGTGGTGATCGCCTGGGGGGTCTGCTTGTTGGTCAGCCCCAGCTTGGTGGTACTCGAAGAAGGCCTGCCCTGATAGCCCACGCTTTGCCCGTCGTCCGGTGCGGCGGTGTCCTGAATCTGCATCGCCGGCAACGTGACGTCGTCGGCTGCGTTGGCGGCGGACATAGCGGTGACAACACCGGCCAGAATAAAGGAGGCGGGGAGGCGAGGGATCACAATGGACGTTCCTGAAAGCACGGTGGGGAGCGCGATTCTGAATCAAGATGCGAATCATTACCATATATGACTAAGATGATTTTTCACATCTTTTTCACTTTTGGGGGCTCTGGAGTGCGCCTTCAGCATAACTGTCCGCTGCATCCATCAGCATCCCTTTGCCCTATGTGATGGAATTTCTGGCGCTGAGACCGAACGTCAGAGAATTCAGTTGCCGTTGATTGTTTAAAGACCTCGGCCGGCATCCCCGGCCGAGGTCTTGAGGCGGTCAGCCGAAGTTAACCAGCAACCGGCGAACGCCAGTCATCAGAGCCCGAAGTGCCACAAACTTCATGGGTCCAGGTAATTTTGCGGTAGGTGAACTCTACGTCCTCCAGATGAGTGAAGTGGGCGTTCGACGGATCCTGACAGTTATGCATGTAGTCTTTAATGTCGACGATAATCGCGTCTTCCAGTTTGGTGGTGTAGTAGTGCTCCTGTGTACCCGCTGCGGACGTGCGATACCACTGGATAGTGATCTCGGTCAGCCGCTCGCCCGATGTCAAAGCTGCCAGTAACAGTGGCGAGGACTTATCAAACACCTTGGTAATCTTGACTGGCTTGTGCACACGCTGGCCGGTTGGCTGGCCCGACTGCGGATCGCGCGGGATGATCATTTCATGTTGAAAGCCTTGCACCATGACTTGATCTTCGTGACCTTCCTGGTATGTGTTGCCAACTGAATCTGCGGTAAAGGCACCTGCGGTGATTAGGCCCTGCTTGGTGCCTGTGATGGACATATATGCTGGTGTAGCCATGAAGATGCTCCTTGCCTCATAAATAAAATTCCCCGAAAGCCAGTTAGCGTTCTGGGTGCAGGAGATATATCAATCTCTGTGCCAGACTTTGAATTATTCATGTAAATCAATTGGTTATATTGATGCGTTGTTCTTGGTGCGTTAGGTTGTCGGGCTTGCTCATGAGAATGTGCGCAAGAAGTTGCGCAGTGTTGCGCAACTTCTTGCGCACTCGGCTCTAAGGCCCGCTGCGCCTGGGCTGGAAGGTCTCGGGAGCTGTGTTTTTCTAAAGGAGTGCGCAATTTTTTGCGCATGGCGGCTCAGCGCCACTGCTGTTCGCTAGATACCTCAAACCGTCCACGGACTGCTTGATCGACTCCTTGTTCTTCGTAATCGGGAAGCCGCGGCGCGTCGTCCATTCGTCACGAACTCCGCCAAAGGTGCACGTGTTCTACAGCGTATCGAAGGAGAGCCATCCCGCAGTTATAAGTTGTGGAAAATTCCTACAGTGCAAATTGAATTATCTCGTTTATAGATGGCTTGATAGCGCTAGGGGCGCTGAGTATTATCTGCGGCCTCGGAAGGGTAGACGTTTTGTTACATATCAACCGTTCAGGCAGTCACTAAATAATTCCGCTAATTCAGCAGATTAATCAGCTGTATTTGACGTGATTTTATATCGAAGATTTAGCATGTCTTATTCAAGTCAACTTTCTGTGTATTACCTTGACGCCGCTCGAGCCCCTGTTTCGGTAGAGAGCTTCGCGGGTGAAGACGTGCGTTTTTCAAATGAATACGAGGCCTTGGAAAGTGAACTGGGTAAGGCTCAGTCCATTCACGAAAACGGTCAGATCGACTGGCTGAAGGTGCAACAACAGAGCGAAAATCTGCTCCGTACTCAATCCAAAGATCTGCGCGTCGCGGTATGGCTGACATGGGCGCTGTGCCAGCGGGAGTCCTTCCAGGGGCTGTTGGCAGGGCTGGAGGTTCTTCACCATCTTTGCGTGCAGCATTGGGCCGAAATTTATCCCCTGAAGGCCCGCACGCGCTCCGCCGCTATTGGTTGGCTGGTCCCCCGTCTTGAACAGGCGCTCAACGATAACGTTCCCATCAAACAGCAACTGCCGTTGTTCAGTCGTCTGGTTGAAGTCCTCGAAGGCCTCGATGCGGCGTTTACACAGCACCTGGGTGTTGAAGCGCCTTTGCTGCTGCCGATTTCTCGACGTTTGAAACATCTGGCCCGGGGCACGCCCGACAGTCCGCCGGACGCCGGTATATCTGGCGTGGCTGTGGTGCAGGTCATGCAGGCTGCTACTCAGTCATTCGCCCGAACCGCTGTGATCAACGATGAGAAAGAGGCGCACAAGGCGCTGCGTCATCAGCAGGACAGCGCGCGGTCGCTATGTGATTGGTGGCTCAGGCAGAAAGCAAGCGATCTGCGCGCCTTGCGCCTCAATCGCACGTTGCTGTGGCTGCCGATCGAGGCGCTCCCGGAACGTAATGCAGAGCAGATCACCGCGCTTCGTGGGCTCCCGGCAGACAAGCTCAAAGGCTATCAGGACAAATACGATCAAGGCAGCCATGCCGATCTGCTTCTTGAACTGGAGGCGAGCCTGGCAAAGGCGCCGTTCTGGTTCGATGGCCAGCGAATGGTCTGGGAGTGCCTGCAAGGGTTGAACGCGGAGTCAGCAATGCGCGAGGTAGAGCTCCATTTTGCGCAGTTGATTCAGCGACTGCCGGGTGTCATCGAACTGCGTTTTCACGACGGAGTGCCTTTTGCGGACCCGGCAACCCGCGCCTGGATTACCGCCAGTGTCATGCCTCGTCTGCAAGCGGCCAGTGCGTCCCGCAAAGTAGAAGTTGCTGATGCGCAACCCGCCTGGGAGTCCGCCCTGGAATGCGCAGCGTCGGTGTTGCGCAAGGACGGCCTCAGAGCGGCAGTGCAGCTCCTCAAGCAAGGCCTGCACAGCGCCAAAGGCGGACGCTCACGATTTTTCTGGCAGTTCGCCCTCGCTCGATTGTGCTTCACCGCCAGGAAGTACGAACTCGCCAAGACCCAACTCGACACCCTGGATCAAACCCTGCGGGACTCAGGTATCGATGCCTGGGAGCCTGATCTTGCGCTCGATGTGCTGCATCTCTTGCACAGCTGTTTTGAATTAATGCCCCAGGGCCATGGGGTCCGGGAGCGCAAGGAAGAGGTGTATCGCAGGCTGTGCCATCTCGACCTTGAAGTCGTACTTGAATAGGCCTCAGGCCCCAATTACCAGGAGAACGGCCATGGCCAAAGAAGGATCGGTAGCCCCTAAAGAACGTATCAATGTCACGTTCAAACCCGCCACCGGTGGTGCTCAGGAAGAGATCGAGCTGCCGCTGAAGCTTCTCGCAATCGGTGATTACACCCTGCGTAAAGACGAGCGAAAAGTCGAAGAGCGCAAGCCGATCAGCATCGACAAGATGACGTTTGACGAGGTACTGGCCAAGCAGGCGTTGAGCCTGACGCTGAGCGTGCCCAATCGTCTGCAAGAAGGTGAAAGCAACGAAGACCTGGCGGTGCAGCTGCACGTCAAGTCGATGAAAGACTTCAATCCGGCTTCGCTGGTTGACCAGGTACCCGAACTGAAAAAGCTCATGGAGCTGCGCGACGCTCTGGTGGCGCTAAAAGGACCGCTGGGTAACGCGCCCGCCTTTCGCAAAGCCATCGAAGGCGTCCTTGCCGACGGCGAGTCCCGTGATCGCGTCCTCGGCGAGCTGGGTTTGAACACCGCCGCCCAGGACACCTGAGTCCATCCGCCAAGGAACCAACATCATGACTACTACACCAGCGCAGCAGCAGAGCAAAGCATCCGGCGAGTTCAGCATTCTCGACAGCATCATCGCCGAAACCCGTCTGCCTCGAGATGAAGACGCATATGGCATCGCCAGGCGCGGCGTATCGGCCTTTATCGAAGAGCTGCTCAAACCGCAAAACGCGGGTGAGCCGGTCAAGAAGGCGATGGTTGACCGCATGATTGCCGAGATCGATGCCAAGCTCGGCCGCCAGATGGACGAGATTCTGCATCACCCGGACTTCCAGTCGCTTGAGTCGTCCTGGCGTGGACTGCAATTGCTGGTCGAGCGGACCGACTTCCGCGAGAACATCAAGATTGAAATCCTCAACGTGTCCAAAGAGGACTTGCTGGAAGATTTCGAGGACTCACCCGAAGTCATGCAGGCGGGGCTCTACAAACACATCTACACCGCGGAGTACGGCCAGTTTGGTGGGCAGCCCGTGGGGGCGATCATCGCCAACTACTTCATGTCCCCAAGCTCACCGGACGTCAAGCTGATGCAGTACGTTTCCAGCGTCGCCTGCATGTCCCACGCGCCGTTCATCGCCGCCGCCGGCCCCAGGTTCTTTGGCCTGGAAAGCTTCACCGGCCTGCCGGACCTGAAAGATCTGAAAGATCACTTCGAGGGGCCGCAGTTCGCCAAATGGCAGAGCTTCCGTCAGTCGGAAGACGCCCGCTACGTCGGCCTGACGGTGCCGCGCTTCCTGCTGCGCAACCCGTACGACCCGCAAGAGAACCCGGTCAAGTCGTTCGTCTACAAGGAAACCGTTGCCAACAGTCATGAGCACTACCTGTGGGGCAACACGGCGTACGCCTTCGGTACGAAGCTGACCGACAGCTTCGCCAAGTTCCGCTGGTGCCCGAACATCATTGGCCCGCAGAGCGGTGGCGCCGTCGAGGATTTACCGCTGCACCACTTCGAAAGCATGGGTGAAATCGAAACCAAGATCCCTACCGAAGTACTGGTAAGCGATCGTCGTGAATACGAACTGGCGGAGGAGGGCTTCATTTCACTGACCATGCGCAAGGGCTCGGATAACGCGGCCTTCTTCTCCGCCAGTTCGGTACAAAAGCCGAAGTTTTTCGGTACCAGTGTGGAAGGCAAGGCGGCGGAGCTGAACTACAAACTCGGCACCCAGCTGCCGTACATGATGATCGTCAACCGTCTTGCTCACTATCTGAAAGTCCTGCAACGCGAGCAGCTCGGTTCGTGGAAAGAACGCACTGACCTCGAACTGGAACTGAACAAGTGGATCCGCCAGTACGTTGCCGACCAGGAAAATCCGAGTGCTGAAGTGCGTGGTCGTCGTCCCCTGCGTGCCGCGCAGATCATCGTCAGTGACGTGGAAGGTGAGCCCGGCTGGTATCGCGTCAGCCTGAACGTGCGCCCGCATTTCAAATACATGGGCGCCGATTTCACCCTGTCGCTGGTGGGCAAGCTGGACAAAGAGTGAAGGGATTCGATGCATGACTGGGTACGGCAGCCTTTTCGAACGCCTGGGCGGCGACGCAGACAAGCGCGTCGGCTGGAGCCGCGAAGATTCTGCGACGGCGTCAGTGGCTGCCCATCTGGCCAAGATGCTCAGCACCCGGGCGGGCAGCGTTCAGACGCTTACCGACTACGGGCTGCCCGATCTCAATGACATGCGTTTGAGCCTTCATGACGCTTTGACCAAGGCGCGGCTCGCTATCGAAGTCTTCATCGAAACCTACGAGCCTCGCCTGAGTAGCGTCCAGGTCATCGCGCTGCCCCACGACAACGATCAGCTTCGTCTCGCCTTCCGTATAGAAGGGTTGCTGGAGGTTGAGGGTTTCAAGCGCCAGGTCACTTTCGCCGCACGTCTGGAGGGCGGCGGTCAGGTACAGGTCAATCACAGGAAAACCTGATGTCAGTAACCCGCTGCACATGGCTGCACCGGATCACACAAGGCGCTAGCAGGAAGTCTCGCTGCGCCGCCCACCCTTGAACCAAACAGCTGCGCCCGAAGGTAATACCATGTCCTTTAACCACTACTACCAAAGCGAGCTCACCGCGCTGCGCCAGCTAGGTCGTCTATTCGCCAAGCGCAGTCCGGCGTTGGCGCCTTTTCTGGGGCAGGCCGGCCGGGACCCTGACGTAGAGCGGTTGCTGGAAGGCTTCGCGTTCCTGACCGGACGCCTGCGGCAGAAGCTCGATGACGAGCTGCCTGAGCTCAGCCATTCGCTGATGCGGCTGCTGTGGCCCAACTACATGCAGCCGCTGCCGGCCTTCAGCATTCTCCAGTTCGACCCGTTGAAACTGGCAGGGCCTGCGTTGAGGGTGGAGCGCGATACGCCGGTGGACAGCGTGCCGATCGATGGCGTGCAGTGCCGCTTCCGCACCTGCTACCCAACCGACGTTCAGGCGCTTGATCTGGTGGCACTGGGGTACTCGGTCAAGGGCGAAGGCTCGCTGCTGAGCCTGCGCCTGGAGGTGAGCGGCGAAGGCCATCTCGGTGAGTTGGAATTAAGCCGTTTGCGCCTGCATTTTGCTGGCGAGCGCTACATCAGTCAGATGCTCTACCTGAGCCTTCTGCGCAATCTGGAGAAGATTGAGCTGGTCCCGTTGGACGGCGACGGCAAGCCTGTAAAGGGCTTCAACGGCATACCCATGGCATTCAACGTCCCTGTCGATCGTATCCAGCCCGTGGGGTTTGCCGAAGACGAAGCGCTGATCCCGTATCCGCTGAATACCTTTCGCGGCTATCGCTATCTGCAGGAATACTTCGCCTTCCAGGACAAGTTTCTGTTCGTGGACGTGAAGGGCCTGGACCTGCTCGCTGCGTTGCCGGAAGACACGCTGAAACAGGCGCGCGGGTTTGAATTGCGTTTCGACATTCGCAAGAGCGGCGTGCAGCGTCTGCGCCCGACGCTGGACAACGTGAAGCTCCATTGCACGCCGGTCGTGAACCTGTTCAAGCATGATGCCTCGCCGATACGCCTTGAGGGCAAACAGGACGAGTACCTGTTGGCGCCGGCGCTCTACAGCCCGGAAAATTGCGGTGTGTTTTCAGTCGAATCCGTGATCGGCTGGAAACCCGGTGGCTTGGGGTACGAGGCGTACGTGCCATTCGAGTCCTTCGAGCATGACCCCAGTTTCGATGTGCCGAATCGCCGTCCGCATTACAGCATTCGCCAGCGTTCATCATCGCTGCACGATGGCCTCGACACCTACCTGAGCTTCGGCATCCGTCACACCGAAGCCTCTGAAACACTGTCGATCGAAATGATGTGCACCAATCAGAACCTGCCGCGCACGCTCAAGCTGGGTGACATTTGCATCGCCTGCGAACAGACACCGGAATTTCTGACCTTCCGCAATATCACCCCGGCCACGCCCAGTTATGCGCCGCCGCTGAACCGCGACTTCCTGTGGAAGCTGATCAGCAACATGTCGCTCAACTACCTGTCCCTGGCGGACGTCAACGCCTTGAAGGTGGTCCTCGAAACATACGACCTGCCGCGCTATTACGACCCGCACGCGGAGAAGGTCAGCAAGCGCCTGCTGGGTGGGCTCACGTCGATCAGCCATCAGCATGTCGACCGCCTGCACAAAGGCTTGCCGGTCCGCGGCCTGCGCACCGAGCTGACCATCGACCCCCAGGGCTATATCGGTGAGGGCGACGTGTTCGTGTTCGCTTCTGTTCTCAATGAGTTTTTTGCGCTCTACGCCAGCCTCAATTCGTATCACGAGCTGCGGGTAAGAAGCACACAGGGAGAGGTGTACCAATGGACACCCCGCATGGGCCTGCAGCCCCTGCTTTGAGCGGGCTGACCCAAGGCATACGCGAATACTCGCTGTTTCAGGCCGTCTTGCTGGTCATCGACCGGCTGCGAACTGAGCACCCGCGTCTGAACGATGACGACTTGTATGACTTGCTGGAATTCCAGGCCAACCCGAGCCTGGGCTTTCCGGGAAGTGATGTGGACCGCGTGGAGTTTTTTGAAGAGTCCGGGCTGATGCGTGCACGCCTGCGCTTCAACCTGCCGGGCCTTGTCGGGTCCGGATCACCCTTGCCTGCGTTTTATAGCGAGCAGGCACTGGGGGACAACGAGGAGGGGAATCCGACCCGTCAGTTCCTCGATCTGTTTCACCATCGCCTGCATCGGCTGATGTTGCCGATCTGGAAGAAATACCGGTACCGCGCCTGTTTTGAAAGCGGCGCGATCGATCCGTTTTCGTCGCAGTTGTTCGCACTCATCGGACTGGGCAGCGAAGAGATTCGACAGGCGCGTGAGCTGAACTGGAAGCGTCTGCTGCCGTACCTGGGTTTGCTCAGCCTGCGCGCGCATTCGGCAGCGCTGATCGAGTCGGTGCTGCGGTACTACTTCAAACACGCAGAACTCACGATCGAACAATGCATGGAGCGTCGCGTGGAAATTCTCGAAGAGCAGCGCAACAGCCTTGGCCGAGCCAACAGCCAGCTAGGTGAGGACCTGGTGCTGGGCAAACACGTTCGCGACCGCAGTGGCAAGTTCCGCATCCATGTTCGAGAGCTTGGCTGGCAGCGTTTCCACGAGTTCCTGCCAATCGGCACCGGTTACCAACCGCTGTGCGCATTGGTGCGATTCACGTTGCGTGACCCGCTGGACTACGACGTCCGCCTGGCGTTGCGTCAGGAAGAAATTCGCGAACTGCGCCTGGCCGGACAGAACGCGTGTCGCCTGGGATGGACCAGTTGGCTGGGCCGCGAACGCGCGGACGGCATGGTGACCCTGGGCAGCCAATCATTAAGGACAGCCGAACGATGAGTAACGTCAACCTGCAACAACTTATTCAGGCCCTCGACGCCGAAAGCCGTCGCGACCTGGAGCACGCCGCCGAACGCTGCGTGGGACGCGGCGGCAGCAAGGTCCTTGTCGAGGACCTGTTGCTGTGCTTGCTGGAACGCCCACAGGGCCTGCTGTCCCGTGCACTCCAGGATGCCGGTGTGGAGGCGGGTGAACTCGGCGCCGTGCTGCAGATGCGGATGGGAAACAGTGCCTCCCGAAACCCGGTATTTGCGCCGGAACTGGTGCAGTGGCTGCAGGATGCGTTGCTGGTGGCCAACCTTGAACTGGGCCAGACCCAGGTTGAGCAGGGAGCGCTGATCCTTGCGCTATTGCTCAACCCCACGCGTTACGCAGGCAGTCGTTATCAGGCATTGCTCGCCCGACTGAATATCGAGCGATTGAAAGCATTCGCCTTGTCGCAGAACGCGCATTCCGGCGCGGGCAAGCACGGTGCGGCCGTCGAATCATTGCTGACGCGCTTCACCCACAACCTCACCCAGCAGGCCCGGGACGGCAAACTCGACCCGGTGCTATGCCGTGACGACGCCATTCGGCAAATGGTGGATATTCTCGCTCGCCGGCGGAAAAACAATCCGATCGTCGTGGGCGACGCCGGTGTCGGCAAGACGGCGATTGTTGAAGGGCTGGCGTTGCGTATCGTCGCCGGGGAAGTGCCGCAGGCAGTAAACGGTGTTGAGCTGCTGGCGCTGGATGTGGGGCTGTTGCAGGCCGGCGCCAGTGTCAAAGGGGAATTCGAACGTCGGCTCAAGGGCGTGATCGACGAGGTCAAGGCGTCACCCAGGCCGATCATAGTGTTCATCGATGAGGCCCACACCCTGATCGGGGCCGGTGGGGACGCGGGCGGGTCCGATGCGGCCAACCTGCTCAAGCCGGCCCTGGCGCGTGGCGAACTGCGCACCATCGCGGCGACCACCTGGACCGAGTACAAAAAATACGTCGAGAAAGACCCGGCACTGGCCCGTCGCTTTCAGCCGGTGCGGCTGTACGAGCCGACCGTCGATGAGGCAGTCACCATTTTGCGTGGCCTTGCTCAGGTCTACGAACGGAGCCACGGCATCTATTTGCGGGACGATGCGGTGGTGGCCGCCGCTGAGTTGTCTGCCCGCTATCTCGCCGGTCGCCAATTGCCGGACAAGGCCGTTGATGTGCTCGACACGGCGTGCGCGCGCGTTCGCATCAGCCTCGCCGCCGCGCCCCAACGTCTTGAGCGTCTGCGCAACGAACTGGCAGAAGGCAGTCGCCAGCGCCACGCACTGCTTCGTGACGCCGACGCCGGTTTGTCCATCGATCCTCCGGCACTGGATGCATTGGAAGACCGTCTGCGGGTTGCGGATGAAGAAAGCCTCGCTCTCGAATCTCTCTGGCTGGAACAGAAAGGACTGGCCGAGCGCCTGCTGGGCTTGCGGCAGCAACTGGCGCAGGCCCGTGATGTCGATGAAGCGCAAACTGTCGAAGAGCTTCAAGCCGCCCGTGATGAGATTCACCACGCCCTGACTCAGGCCCAGGCCCAGGAGCGGCTGGTGAGCTTTGAGGTCTGCCCGCGGCTTGTCGCCGAAGTGATCAGTGCCTGGACCGGCGTGCCCCTGGCGCAGTTGGCGCGAGAGCACAACGCGAAGGTCGCCACCTTCGCGACTGACCTGCGCGCTCGCATCCGCGGTCAGGAGCAAGCGGTGCACGCCCTTGATCGTTCGATGCGTGCTACTGCAGCCGGTCTGAACAAACCTGATGCACCCGTGGGCGTGTTCCTGCTGGTCGGGCCGAGCGGTGTCGGCAAGACTGAAACAGCGCTGGCGCTTGCCGACTTGCTGTACGGCGGCGAGCGCTTCATCACCACCATCAACATGTCCGAGTTTCAGGAGAAGCACACTGTCTCGCGTCTGATTGGCGCACCGCCGGGCTACGTGGGTTACGGCGAAGGCGGCATGCTCACCGAAGCGGTGCGGCAGAAACCGTATTCCGTCGTACTGCTCGATGAAGTCGAAAAAGCTGATCCGGACGTGCTGAATCTGTTCTATCAGATCTTTGACAAGGGCGTGGCCAATGACGGGGAAGGGCGGGAGATAAACTTCCGCAACACGCTGATCCTGATGACCTCGAACCTAGGAAGCGATCTCATCAATGATCTCTGCGCAGAGGGCGCACGTCCCGCTGCGCAGGTGCTTGAGGAAAATATTCGTCCGGTCCTCGCGGGTCATTTCAAACCGGCACTGCTCGCACGCATGCGCGTCGTCCCGTACTACCCGGTGAGCGGGTCGGTTCTGCGTGAGCTGATCGAGATCAAACTGGGACGTCTGGGCGAGCGTCTGAACCGCCGTCAACTGGCGTTTACCTTTTCCGAGGCGCTGGTCGATCATCTGGCTGAGCGCTGTAGTCAAGGTGACAGCGGCGCACGTCTGATCGACCACTTGCTGGAGCTGCATGTTCTTCCCCGGGTGGCTGACCGGGTGCTCGACGCGATGGCGGCAGGTCAACGTCTCACGTCCGTGCACGCAACCCTGGATCACGAAGCTACCGTGACCTGCGAGTTTGCCTGAGGTGGGCGCGATGTTCATTCAAGTGCCGCAGCCACTGGCCTACGCAGAAGCGTTGCTGGAGCAATTCGCCCGGCTCGCGTGCGCCGCCGACGATGCTGCGCTGCTGGGCGGTCTCGTGCTTGGACTTGCCGAGTTGAGCGGGTGCGAGCTGACACAGCTTTATCTTCTGGACGCAGCCCATACGTGTCTGGGGATGACCGCCGAGTGCCTTGAGGGGCGCTTGCAACCCCGTGAGGCACAAAGCCTGCCCGCCGATTACAAGGGTGAGCAACTGCTGCAGTTTGCGCTGTGTCAAAACCGCGTCGTGTGCCTCACCGATTTGCCCGGCAGCCTGCACGAAACCAGCTTCCTGCCGACCGGGGCGGTGCCTTGGCAGTCGCTGCTGTGCGTGCCCATCCTCAACGATCAAGAGAGGGTGGAGGGCCTGCTCGTCTGCGCGGGCAGCCGGTCTATCGAGCTGCAGGCTTTTGCCGACTCCCTTGGCCGGCTGGGCACGTTCGTGCTCCGTCAATTGCACCTGCTTCAGCGGTTGAGACGACGTGTCGATGACTCACAACCCATGCGCGTCAGCGTGCCAAGCGTCAGCGCCTACGGATTGATCGGCAAAAGCGCGCCCATGCGCCAGACCTGTTCGATGATCAGTAAAGTCCTGCACAGTCCGTATACCGTTTTACTGCGCGGAGAGACGGGCACCGGCAAGGAAGTGGTTGCACGTGCCATCCACGACTATGGTCCGCGTCGCTCCCAGGCGTTCATCGTGCAGAACTGCGCGGCACTGCCTGAAAGCCTGCTGGAAAGCGAGTTGTTCGGCTATAGCAAGGGGGCGTTCACAGGCGCTTCGCGTAATCGCCCCGGGCTCTTCGACGCTGCAAACGGCGGCACCCTGTTGCTTGATGAAGTCGGCGACCTGCCGCTGTCGCTGCAGGCCAAGCTGCTGCGCGTGCTGCAGGAGGGCGAGATACGCCCGTTGGGCTCCAACGACACCCACAAGATAGACGTGCGCATCCTTGCCGCGACCCACAGGGATTTGTCGGTCATGGTCAGCGAAGGCACGTTTCGCGAGGACCTCTACTACCGCCTTTCGCAATTCCCCATCGAGCTGCCCGCCCTGCGCCAGCGCGGCGATGACATCGTCGATCTCGCCCGGCATTTCGCCGACAAGGCCTGCGCATTTCTGCAACGGGATGCACTGTGCTGGTCGGACGCGGCGCTCGACCATCTGTGCGGCTATGCCTTCCCCGGCAACGTTCGCGAGCTCAAGGGGCTGGTCGAACGTGCGGTTCTGCTGTGCGAAGGGGGCCAATTGCTTGCCGAGCATTTCACCCTACGCGCGGAGGCTGCCCCCGATGATGTCCGCCTGAACCTGCGCGAACGCCTTGAGCAGGTGGAACGCGGCTTGCTGCTCGATTGCCTGCGTAAAAACGAAGGCAATCAGAGCCTGTCCGCGCGTGAGCTTGGCCTGCCCAGGCGCACGCTGCTGTACCGCCTTGGCCGCCTCAATATCAATCTGGGTGAAGTCAATGCCTAGGCACGAATCACTGTTTCCCCACTCGCTTTCCATCGCGCCAACCGTCGGCGCCTTTTGCTCACCTCTGGAGACACTCTGATGTTTGCTCGTCACCGGCAAGCCATTCTGCTGACCCTCGCTCTTCTCTGTGGCCTGTCGGGTTGCAGCGGCAATTACACGTTCAACGACAAAACCTATCGCCCGCTGGGTGATCCCCAGGCGGCCAACCGCGGTAACTGACCCCAAGGAGCATCACCGTGGAACTGGTTTTCGAAATGCTGAGCGCCCGGCAGTTTGTGCCTGCGGAGCAGTGCCAAAAGACCTTCAGACAGGCGGGCGGCGTGATCGGACGGGGCGCGGACTGCGACTGGGTTATTCCCGACCGCAATCGGCATGTGTCCCACCACCACATCACGATCAGCTACCGCGATGGCGGCTTTTATCTCACTGACACCAGCAGCAATGGCGTGCTGAGTGGGGAGAGCAGGGCGCGCCTGCCCAAGGGGCAGGCCGTTCCCATCGAGCATGGCAGTCTGTATGTGCTGGGCGATTTCGAGCTGCGTGCCCGGCTCACACGTGACCCGGCCTCCTTTGACGCTGACGTGGGTCGTACTTATGCGGCCGGCAGCATCATCCCGGACGACTCGTTTCTGGACCTCGACCCGCTGAATGCCCTCGACCAGCAGGAACGCGTCCATTCAGACATCGACGAACTGATTTCGCCAGCAGCCGCCCTCAAGACCGGCCAACCGCGCACGGACTATGCCCGGGTGGATATGGAAAGCCTGCGCGTACCCGAGCTGGTCGACGATCCCTCGGCACAGCCAGCACCCGAGCCTGCGCCTAGTGAAGTGGAGCGCCAGCCCGATGATTTCTGGCACCGGTTTGCCGAGGCGCTGGGCATCGAACTGGACGAGCCTGATCAGGATGCCCGTGAGGCGCTGGCGCTCAATGCCGCTCGGTTGCTCAGGCAGTGCGTCGGCGGTCTCCAGCGAAACCTGCATTCGCGCAGCGAGCTGAAAAACGAGTTGCGCCTGTCCCAGACAACCGTGCAGGGGGCTCAGCGCAATCCGCTGAAGTCGGCGGTCGATGCTGGCGAGGCACTGTCGGCGTTGTTGCGACCGGGCAAACCCGGGCAACTATCCGCTGATCTGACGGTAAACCGAGCCTTTCATGACGTGCAGGCGCATCAGGTGGCCTTGCTGGCGGCCAGTCGCGCAGCAATCCGCGCCACGCTTGAGCATTTTTCACCAGAGCAACTCACCCTGCGATTCGAGCGCGACAACCCTCCACTGCTCGTAACTTCCGGCAGTCGCTGGAGAGCCTATGGCCGCTATCACCAGGCGTTGCGCCAGGACAACGACTGGAGCGAGCGGTTGCTGGCGCGAGACTTCGCCCAGGCCTACGAAGAGCAAATTCGTCTGATTTCCACCTTCCATACATATCATCAGGGATGAAGCGCATGTTTCGCCGTTCAATAGTCTTTCCACACACGCTGACTGCATTGATTGCCGTGCTCATGCTTGCAGGTTGCTCGACGCTGTCGCCGTTTTCCCACCTGACCAAACTCAACCTCAGGCTCACGGCCAGTGATCAGCTGAACCCCGATCTCAACGGCCGGCCGTCACCGATCGTGGTCCGGCTGTACGAGCTCAAACACGCGGTGGCCTTCGAGAACGCTGATTTTTTCAGCCTGTATGAGCGGGCCAAAGAGTCTCTGGCACCGGATATGGTCGCCACCGAAGAACTTGAGCTGCGCCCTGGCGAGACGGTCGACCTCAAGCTCAGCGTGCAGAAGGGCAGTCGCTATGTCGGCGTTGTGGCGGCGTACCGCGACCTGTCCCGAGCCTCGTGGCGCTCCACGCTCAATCTCGCGCCTCAAGCCGTTACCGAGATCGATCTGATCCTTGACGAGAGCGGCATTCGGCCTTCCCATGAAGTGCTGGCCGAGGCGGTTGACCGGCCATGAATACTCACAAAGTCATCTGGCAGGAGGGCATGCTGCTGCGTCCGCAGCACTTCCAGCACAACGACCGCTATTACGACCACCAGCTGAAAATCCGCACTCGGTTAACGGGCGGCTATTGTTGGGGATTCCTCACGCTGGAGATCGACCTGCAGTTTCTCAATATGGGCAAACTGGTAATCAGCCAGGCGTCGGGCATCCTCCCTGACGGCAGCGTGTTCGAGCTGGGTGGCACCACGGCGTCGCTGGCCCTCGACATACCACCCAATACGACCAGCACGCCTGTTTATCTGGCCCTGCCGTTGGTCACCGGCAATCACGTGGAAGCCCGACGACCGGAGCAGTCCGATGTGCTGGCGCGTTACACCGCCTATGAAGCCCAAGTCGCCGACTCGAATGCAGGTGATGACGCGGCGTGTCAGGTCAGCTGCGGTCGTCCCGACTTCAGATTGCTGCTGGGCGAACAGCAGAGCGACCACGCGTACGTCAAGATGAAGATCTGCGATGTGCTCGACACCTCACCTGACGGAGTGATCAGCCTCGCCCCGGATTTCGTGCCGACCTACCTCCAGTCCCATACCTCCAGCTATCTGCTGTCGTGCCTGAAGGAAGTCATCAGCATGCTCAGTCACCGGGGCGACAGCATTGCCGAGCGCATCCGCTCCAGCGGCACGGTCGCTGGCGCGGAAGTGGGCGATTTCATGATGCTTCAGCTGATCAATCGTGCCGAACTGCTGCTGCGTCACTACCTGGGTCTGGAACACGTGCATCCGGAGGCACTCTACCGCGTGTTGCTGACCCTGCTGGGCGATCTGGCGACCTTCTCCAGCGACAGCAAGCGGCCGCGTCTGGACAGCCGCTATCGGCACAATGATCAAGGGGAAAGCTTTCGTACGCTGATGGAAGCGCTTCGGCAGATGCTGTCGATGGTGCTGGAGCAGCACGCTATCGAGCTGGTGCTCCAGCCGCGTCAATACGGCATTACCGTCTCGCCGCTGCACGATCGCACGCTGCTGGGTTCGGCCTCGTTTGTATTGGCGGCGAGTGCCAATTGCGACTCCGAGGAACTGCGCCATCGTCTGCCCGCGCATTTCAAGGTTGCACCGGTGGAGCGTATTCGCCAGTTGGTGAACCTGCACCTGCCCGGCATCAAGCTGACCCCGTTGCCGGTGGCGCCGCGACAAATTGCGTTTCATTCGAACAAAACCTACTTCGTCCTCGAACTCAGTTCCGAAGACCTGGCGCAGCTGGAGCGCTCCGGTGGTTTCGCGTTCCACGTGTCCGGCGAGTTCGCCGAGCTTGAACTCAAGTTCTGGGCCATCAGGAACTGACCGTCATGATCAAGGATAACGATTACCGCCAGGACCACAAAACCGTGCTGGTCAGCCGCCAGGGTCATGGCCCCGCATCGACACCGATCACGGACTCCACGCCGCCGCCGCGCTTCGAGCAACTGGAAGAACGCATGATCTACGCCGCGCACCTGCGCCCGGCGCAGACCTTCAATGTCGGCATGAACCCGCTTGTGGCCGCTGCATCGGAGCTGTTGTCCGAGGTTGTACGGCTCAAGAGCGGTGACCTCCCGCAAGATATGAACGCGCTCCATGAGCATCTGACCCGCGTGATGAAATCCTTTGAGGCGCGCGCACTACTCAACGGCGCCGAGAGCAGTCAGGTCGCGGGCGCCCGCTATGTGCTCTGCACGGCGCTGGATGAGGCCGTGGTCACAAGCGGCTGGGGCAATGAAAGCGAATGGTCGCAGATGAGCCTGCTGAGCAGGTTTCACCAGGAAACGTTTGGCGGCGAAAAGTTTTTCCAGCTGCTGGATCGACTCTCGAAAAACCCGGTGAAGCATCTGTCGATGCTGGAGCTGATGTACCTGTGCCTGTCGCTGGGTTTCGAGGGCCGCTACCGGGTGCAGACACGCGGCGTGCAGGAACTCGAGAACATTCGCGACGCGGTCTACCGACAAATTCGTCATCTGCGTGGTGATGCGCCTCGCGAGCTGTCACCCCACTGGGAAGGCCTGAACAACCGGCGCCGCAGCCTGGTGCGCATCGTACCCACCTGGATGGTGGTGGGCTTCACCCTGGTCTGCCTGATTGTGATGTATTCGGGCTTCGCCTGGGTGCTGGGCGAACACCGGAACGCCGTCCTGCAACCTTATCAGCCGTTTGATCAGCTTGCCGTTCACTCGCAATCGCAATCGCAGCCGCAGCCGCAAGCGCAATCGCAGCCGCAGCCGCAGCCGTAAACAGAGACGTGTGATGAAAAACCTTTTCAAGAAAACCGGCGCGTTTTTGCGTCAGACGTGGGTGTGGACGCTGCTGCTGGTATTGCTCGTGGCGCTGATGGTCTGGTTCGTCGGGCCGGCCCTGGCGGTTGACGACCGAAAGTTCTGGGAGGGCTCAAGCTCTCGGCTGTTGACCATCAGTTCGCTGTTCCTGCTTTGGGGCCTTGCCATGGTCTATGTCAGCTGGCGTGCCGGAGAGCGCAAGAAGGCGGTTGAGGACAGCGAGGACGGTCAGGCGCGCATCCTGCGCGACGATCAGATGGACGAGGAGAAAGCTGAGCTGACGGCGCGTTTCAAGGACGCGATGAAAACACTGAAGACATCGAGTCTGTATCGCGGTCGCAGCGAGCACTGGCGCACCGAGCTGCCGTGGTACCTGCTGATCGGCCCCGAAGGCAGCGGCAAGACCAGCCTGCTGGACTTTTCAGGTCTCGAGTTTCCGCTCAACAAGGCCGGGCGCACACTCACCCGTGACCCTCGAGGCACGCGCCACTGTGACTGGTATTTTGCCAATAACGCCGTGCTCGTCGACACCGCTGGTCGTTACCTGACCCAGCCGAGCGCCGACATCGACCGAAGCGCCTGGTGCACGTTGCTTGACCTGCTGCGCAGGTATCGCCGCAACCGGCCTCTGAATGGCGTACTCGTCACACTCCCTGTCGACACGCTGCTCCACGGCAGCGACCTTGAGCTCGAAATCCTCGCCCGACACGTGCGTACCCGTTTGCAGGAGGTGCATCAGACGCTGCACGTCGAGGTGCCGGTCTACCTCGTGTTGAGCAAAGCCGACAGCCTTCCGGGCTTCGACGCATTTTTCGAGCAACTGACCCGTGAGGAAAGTGATCAGGTCCTCGGTACCACCTTCCGGGACGGGCAGAGCGGCATCGACGGCGACGTGCTGCGAGCCGAATTCGGCGAGCTGCTGGTTCGGCTCAACAGCCAGGTGATCACCCGCATGCACCAAGAGCGTGATACCTCGCGCCGTGGCGGCATTCTCGATTTTCCCCACCAGCTCAGTCGAATCGGCGAGCGTGTTTGCGTGTTTGTGGAGCTGGCGTTCACTGGCAATCGCTATCAGTCGGCCAGTCAATTGCGGGGCTTCTACCTCACCAGCGCGCCAGGTTTTGAACAGGACATGCACGGGGCCGCTGTCGGCCGGGCAATGAGTCCGGGAATGAGCACGGGGATGCTGCCGACATCGGGCGGCAGCCGATCGCGTTTCATCAATCACCTGCTCGGCAGGGTTATTTTCCCGGAAGCGGACCTTGCCGGTCTGGACATGCGCGAGCGCAGCCGTATTCATTGGGCCCAGCGCGCGCTCTATGCAGGCGCGCTGGCGTCACTCGCGCTGTTCGGTAGCCTCTGGGCAGTGAGCTTTTCCGGTAATTATGAGCGCCTCGACAGTGTGAGTGCCCTTGCTCGAACCTGGGCCGGGCAGCGGTCGGCGAAAACGGTACAGGATGACCTTGTCGCAGCGCTGAACGTGTTAGACACCCGCTATGCGGCGACCCGGGTTTTCCCGGACAAAGGGGAGGCCGGTTACCAGGCGCGTGGCGGGCTTTATCAAGGCGAAGCGGTCAACCCGGTCGTCGAGAGCGCTTACGAGCGTGAGCTGGAACGGCTGCTCCTGCCCCAGTTGGCAATGATGCTGGAAGGGCAAATTGCCGCCAACCTCGAGAGTCGCGAGGGCCTGCTCAAAAGCCTGCGGGCCTATTTGATGCTGGGCCTGAAAGACCGGCGTGATGCGGCGTGGCTCAAGGAGCAGGTCGCTGCTGCCTGGTCCGAGCTGTACCCCGGCAATGCCGCCGCGCAAGACGGGCTGAACAGTCACTTCGAACGGTTGCTGCAGCTGCCCTTCGTCCATGCGCTCAATGATCAACGCGTGGCGCAGGCACGACAGGTGCTGCGCGGCGAGTCCCTGGCGAACGTCGTTTACCGGATGCTGCGCGAGCAGGCAGAGAACTTGCCGGATTACAGTTTCGACCAACACCTCGGGCCGCAGGCGGCGCTGTTCGTCGGCGCCGATTATGTGATTCCGGGGTTCTATACCCGACAGGGATACGAGCAGTACTTCTCGGTTCACGGCTCCCGGGTGGTGACCGACATCCTGCGGGACAATTGGGTGCTGGGCGAAGGTGCCGGCCTCAGCGACATGGACATGCGGCGTCTGATGGTGGAACTGGAACAGCTGTATTTTCGCGATTACGCCAATTACTGGGGCGAAGCGGTCAGCGCGGTCGAGCTTCCCGGGCCCTACGATTTCGCCGACAGTGCCGAGCAACTGGCTGGCCTGACGTCGGCCCATTCGCCGGTGATCAACCTGCTCAGGGAAGTTCGCGAGAACACACGCTTCACGCCGGTTGCCGAGGCACTGACAAACGCCGTCGATGCCGCCGCGCAGTTCGCGGACAAGGGTGGCAAAGCCGGCAAACTGGCGATCGCCGCGTCCAGTAAAGCCTCTGAGGCGTTGAGTGCATCCGTCCCGGATACGGCGCGCAAGTCACTGCAAACCCGGTTTGATCCGCTGCACCGGATGCTCGACGACAAGGACGGCCCGGCTGCCGATCTGCTGCCCGTTCTGACAGCGCTCAACGAACTGCAGATGCAAATGGCCAGTCTGGGCAGGGCCAGCTCGCCGGAGCAGGCTGCGTTCGACATGGCCAAATCACGCATGGGCGGTCAGCGCGATGCGCTGGCCGGTTTGCGTGGGGCATCCAGTCGCCTGCCGCGTCCGGTGGGCACGTGGTTCAACACCCTGGCCGAGGACTCCTGGCGGCTGGTGCTTCGCGACGCCTATCAACACGTGAACCAGCACTACCAGAGCGAGGTGTACAGCTTCTACGCGAAGGCGATCAGCAAGCGATATCCATTCAACGCCGACAGTGCCAGCGATGTTGCACTCGGTGATTTTCGCGAGTTCTTCAAGGTTCAGGGCGTTGCAGACCGATTCTTCGACGGATTTCTGCGGCCGTTCGTGAGTGCCGAGAAGGGCAGTTACCGTCTGCGCAGTATCGATGGGCAAAGTCTGCCGATCTCCCGGGCGTATCTCGATCAGATGAACGCTGCCAGGGTCATCCGACAGGGCTTCTTCGCGGACAACCCGGCCGAGCCTCAGGTGCAGTTCAAGCTTGAGCCGCATACCCTCGATTCGTCTGTCAGCCGTTCCGAATTCAAGCTGGGTGACATGAGCCTCGAGTATCGCCACGGCCCGATCGTCCCGGTGTCATTCCGTTGGCCGACCGACGATCAGGCCGGTCGAACCAGTCTGGTGCTCGACAGAATGGTTGGCCGCCCATTGGGTATCGAAGAAAGCTCGGGGCCGTGGTCGTTGTTCCGTTTGCTGGATTCGATGCAGCGCGATGACTTGAGTGGTCGCGACGTGCTGGTCCTGAAGGCGGACGTGGGTGGACTGCGTGCCAGCTACCTGTTGACGAGCCAGCGCTCGCCGAACCCGTTCGACATGACCGTGCTGCGCAGCTTCCGCATGCCGGCGCAACTGTGATGCCGCTCGCCGGCCATTGGCGCAGCGCTGCGCGAACCCATGCCGGCAAGGTTCGAGAGCGTAACGAAGATGCGTATCTGGAGTGTCCGGAGCAGGGGCTGTGGGTGGTCGCCGATGGCATGGGCGGCCACCAGGGAGGCGATATCGCCAGCCAGATGATCGTCGCCAGTCTGGCGGAGCTGCCGGTGCAGGAACACTTCGATGACAGGCTTATCGGCATACGACAGTGCCTGCACTGGCTGAACCGGCGGCTGGGTCAGGAGCTGACCGTGAATGCAGGCCGGCAGGACAACATCATCGGCAGCACCGTGGTCGCGCTTCTCGTGGAGGAAGACCGGGCAGCCTGTGTCTGGGCGGGGGACAGCCGCTGCTATTTGTGGCGCGGCCAGCGGTTGTACCAGCTGTCCCGGGACCACTCGCTGCAACAGCAGATGATCGACGAACGGCAGATGAATGCTCGACAAGCCCGGGCCCACCCTGGCGGGCATGCCCTGACCCGAGCGGTGGGCGCTGCCGAGCAACTGACGCTGGAGGTGCTGGAGTTCGAGGTGTTTCCGGGCGATGCGCTCTTGCTGTGCAGCGACGGTTTGTACCAGGGCTTGAGCAGCGATGCATTGAGCCGCGCATTGAATCTCGCTCTGCCGGCAATGGCACTCAAGCGCCTGTTCGATGACGCGCTGCGTGGTCCCGCCCGAGACAACCTGACGGCTGTGGTGATTCGCCGATGACCGATCCTCTGCAAACAGATGCCGACGGACAGGCGCTCGTTGCTCCCCCCGGCGATGACCCGCCCGGCGATCTCACCTGTTACGCCTTCGCTCAGTCGAAAAATCGTGAACCCGCTCGCCTGGCGGCCCGATCGGCCCTCAGCACAATGCCCGACGTTCTGGCAGGCCGTTACTGCATTGAGCGACTGCTTGGGGCCGGCGGCATGGGAGCCGTCTACCGCGCCCGCGATTTGCTGGCCGAGCAGTACGGTGATCCCGATCCGTACGTCGCGCTCAAAGTCCTCAACCAAGACTTCGCTGAATCGCCGGACGCCAGCGCCGTGCTCTACAGCGAGTTCTGCCTGACCCGTTACCTGCGGCATGACAACGTGCTGCGCGTGCACGGATTTCACGTCGACACCGCTTGCGAGCGCGCTTTCATCACCATGGAGCTGATGCGCGGTCTGACGCTGGACAAACTGCTTTGCGAGCGGCCCTTGGGTGTGCCGTGGAAAGAACTGCGACACATCGTGCTGCCGCTGCTGGACGCCTTGGCTTACGCCCATGCCTGCGGCGTTGTTCACGGGGATATGAAACCGAGCAACGTCATGCTCAGTGAGAAAGGCGTGCGCCTGTTCGACTTCGGCCTTGGCAGGGCCGAGGAGGGCGTGCTTCCCGGCCTGCCGCACCTGAGCCGCGAGCGTTTCAATGCCTGGACACCGGGTTACGCCGCACCTGAACTGCTTGAACATCACTCGCTCTCCGCACGCACTGACATCTACGCCGTGGCGTGTGTGATCTACGAGCTTGCGAGCGGCAAACATCCCTTTCGCCACCTGCCTTCGATCCAGGCCCGGGATGAACATCTCGACGTCGGCTTGCAGGCGCCAGCCCGTCTACCGAAACGTTGCTGGCCTGCCTTGCGAACCGCGCTGGCTTTTGACGCCGGCGCACGCTCGATAACGGCCGGGCAAATGCGTGATGCTTTCACCCTTCCTTCGTCCTGGCCGTGGGGCAGGAGGAACCGCCCGTCCTGGTGACGGCCATCACGGGCGCGGTGCGAGATCCTACGCCTTCGCGGTTAAAGCCGGTCCTACCCAGACCGCGTGGTGTTGCTGCGGTCACTGGTGACTCAAACCCGCCCGAGTTTTTCCAGCGCCGCATCCGCCAGGAATGAAGATCGGCTTTTGACGTTGTGGTCGCGGACATAACGGTCGATACGCTGTATGACAAACCCAGGCAAGGTGACATTGACCTTCTCGGTCTTGCCCAGATAGGGGGTAATGTCGATCTCGACCATGCCCCAGCCCATGTTTGCGTACTCGTCATGATCATGATGCGCCCTGGCCGACGATGGCATTGGCACGGCATGACCGTCGGCGACCAACGCTTCAAGACAGATGTGGGCAATTTCGACCGCAGCGTTATAAGCGTCTTCAAATGTGTCGCCAGCCGTCACCGCTCCGGGAATGTCCGGAATCTGTATGCCGATGGCTGTCGTATCGTCGCCCCACTCAATGGCGATTGGGTATTGCATGGTGTGCTCCTGCTCTGCGTAGGGATGAAGGTGTCCTGACGAAACATCGCCAAGAATGCCGAAACAGAGCCATTCCCGCAAAAAAGATGTATTTATTTTCATCCACAATTGGCACCGGCTGATCCCCCGGCCCCTGTGCCCCTCAGGCGATACAACCGGGCACGTTGTCGCACCCGAGCCAACGTCGTGCGGTTGAGCTTAATCGTTTCATCTGTCATAAAAGGCTGGCTACGGGCTCGAAAATCTAGAAAAAACATAGATTAATGGGTCGACGATAGCTGCTGTCACGTCCGACCCCCGCGCGCTACCCATCAAGCCAGTTTTGCTCGCTGCCCGAAGCGGAAATCTGTGCCATCCCTCTGCCTTTCAACCTCATCGAGGCCATTCATTCGGCGCGACCAAACGCCGTGCATCAAAAAGGACCGGAAAATTGAGCGATCAATCCACTCCGAACACTCCACTCTCACGATTCTGCGACAAAGTGGGTATTCCCTATCCCATGTTCTGGGGCTTTGTCGGCCTGTTGATCTTCATGATCGGCGATGGCGTAGAACTCGGTTACCTCTCGCCCTTCCTCAGTGATCGCGGCATGCCCGATGACGAAATCGCCATGATCTTCACCACCTACGGCATCACGGTCGGTATTTCATCGTGGCTCGCCGGTGCGCTTTCCAACCTCTGGGGCCCGAAACGGGTGATGTTCCTGGGACTGATCATCTGGAGCGTCTTTGAAGTGCTCTTCCTGATCTACGGTCTGCAGGAATTGAGCTACTCGATGATTCTGCTGACCTATGGTCTGCGCGGATTCGGTTATCCGCTGTTCGCCTACGGCTTCCTGGTCTGGATCGCCGCTTCTACCCCGTCCCGCAAAATGGGCATGGCCGTGGGCTGGTTCTGGGTGGCTTACGCTGCAGGCCTGCCGATGCTAGGCTCTCTGGTGGCGAGCGCCGCGATCCCGCTGATTGGGGCGCTGCAGACCTTCTGGTTGTCCTTTGCGCTGGTGGTCATAGGCGGTGCGATTGGCTTGATCGGGATGCGCGAAGCCCACGGCATGCGTCGACTCGCCCCCGAGGGTGAGCGGCCGATGGTGTCGATGGCCAAGAACATCACCATCATGTGGACGCGTCCGAAAGTGTCACTGGCCGCCCTTGTCCGGGTGATCAACACCTCGTCGATGTTCGGTTTTCTGGTGGTCATGCCCGGGTTCTTCATGCACACCGTGGGCTTCACCCTGGAAGAGTGGCTACGCCTGCTGACCATCGTCTTTGTGTTCAACATCATCGGCAATCTGAGCTCCAGCGTGATCAGCACAAAGATCGGCTACCGCAATACGATCCTGTGGTTCGGCGCAGTGGGCAGCACGATCAGCACCCCGTTGTTCTTCTTCATGCCACAAGCGTTTCCCCACGACTTCCTGATCGCTTCGATCTTCGGTGCGTTCTATGGTCTGACGCTGGCGTGTTTTGTGCCGCTGTCGGCGCTTGCACCTGCGTTGGCGCCTAATAACAAGGCCGCTGCGTTGTCGGTGCTGAGCCTGGGTGCAGGTGCGTCGACATGGGTAGGCCCGGCGGTGGTCGCGATTTTCAATGAGAGTTACGGCATTGAAGGCGTAGTCTGGGCATTCTGCGGCTTATACGCGCTGAGCGCCGTGATGACCGCATTCCTGAAAGATCCGGAGCCCGTGCATGACCCGATCCTGATCAAGATCAAGCGTCGAATCAAAGTGTTCGCGCCGCGTCTGGATTATCGTTGGGCCCATGCAGAAGACCCGAACAAAGAGGTGAGCTGATTGCGGTGGGTGTGCGGCGTGTCAGTCATGAAATCGACTGTCGCGCCGCGCACCCATTCACCCGGACACGCCTGATTGAATGATCAATCGACGACTGCCGGCGGCTGTTCCTTGCCCGGCCCGTCATTGATCAACACCATGCTCTGCGGTGCAGACAGCGCAATGCCCATTTCACGCAGGCGCCCAAGCACGGTAAACAACAGGTCGCTGCGCGCACCGCCCACCGAGCGCGGGCTGTTCACGTAACCGCTGGCGCTGATGATCAGGCCCGTGTTGGTCAGGTCTTTGAAGGTCACCGACGGGGCCGGCGTATCGAGTATGGCTTCATGCTCGGTGAAGGCCTGCAACAGCAGCTCGCGGATCTGCAAGACATCCGTTTCCAGCGGCAGCGTGAGGGAAATCCCCACGACGCCAAGTGCGTTGCCCATGGTCACGTTGCGCACGTTCTGGGTAATGAACTGTGAGTTCGGCACGATCACGGTGGAGCGGTCGGACATCTGGATTTCGGTGGCGCGCACGTTGATCCGGCGGATATCGCCCTCGACCCCCGCCAGGCTCACCCAGTCTCCCACCTTGACGGGCCGCTCGGTCAGCAGAATCAGACCCGAGATGAAGTTCTGCACGATCGCTTGCAGACCAAAACCGATCCCCACCGACAGGGCACTCACCACCCAGGTCAGGTTCGTCAGGCTGATATGCAGGGTGGACATCACCACCGCAATCACCAGCACAAACCCGATGTAGCCGATCAGCGTCACCAGGGAGGCCTGCATGCCGGCGTCCATGTTGGTTTCCGGCAGCAGGCGTTCGCCGAACCAATCCTTGAGCACGCGCACGCCAAACAGGCCGGCGACCAGGCAGCCCAGTGCCATGAGGATGTCACTCGGGACAATGTTCAGGGCGCCCAGGGATTTGTCGGTGACTTCCATCCGGGTGAAGCTTTCGAGCAACTCACCCGGGCTTGAGCCCGATGGCAGGAAGGCCAGCAGGACCGCGGCCAGCAGCAGCAGGCTGCGGCCAACGCCCGCCAGAATGGTGCTTGCCTGGGCTTGATGGCGCGGGGACAGGCCGAGTGCCGAACCCAGCGCCATGCCACCAGGTTGTTTGGGCGACAGAAGGGTTTCGCAGACGTCGCCGAAGAACGCCACCAGCAGGTAGGCAGTTGACGCTACCACGCTCATCCACAGCAGCTTGACCGCGAGGAAGTACGCGAGGGTCAGGTAGCCGCTCACTAACGCCAGCAGGCTCAGCCCGACCCAGACCGCGACGACAAAGGGAATCAACCCGGCGAGGCCGCCCGGACGTTCGATTGCACAGCGGCGGCGAGTCCGGCGGTAGCGCACCAGGCCGAAGAAAAACACCAGCGATACAGCCAGCGCCGTCAGGCCGTTGACCGCTACGGTCAGGGCCAGGCTGCTGGCGATCACGCTGTTGATGCGCTCCTGGGTGCCGATGATCATCAGCGCCAGGGCCAGCACCGCCGGGAAGCGGCCCATGGCCGTGGCGATTTCGTCTGGAATATTGGGCAGGCGCCACGACGGATGCGGCAGCATCAACAGCGCCCGCCCGAGGCCGACAATGAAGGCGCAGAAGGTGATCAGCGTTTGCAACTGGTCGAGCAGGTTGACCACGTCGTTGCTGAGCACCGCATTGCTGACAATGCCCCAACGCAGCAGGGAGGTGGCGGCGGTGATGGTGACCACCGTCGACAGTCCGACGGCCAGTGCCAGGGCGCTGCGACGCAGGCGGCCTTCGGGCAACCAGCGGACCATCAGGCGGATCAGCAGGCTTTCCAGCAGGCGGCGCACCACCACCCAGATCAGCAGCGCGCCAATCACGACGCTGGCAAACAGCAGGCGATTGCCGGGCGCCAGGGCGCTGGTGAATACGCTGCGGACGTCGTCCAGCAAACCGTTCATGCGCCTCAGGTCGTCATCGGTCGGGCGGATCAGGGTCGACCAGAACGCCGAACTGAGGGGGCTTGCCGTGCGGGTGCTGATCTGTGAGTCGAAAAGGCTGCGGCGCAGGCTGAAGATCTGAGTCGCCAGGTCTCGCGCCGACTGACTCAAGGTATTGGTCTGCCGCTCGTCGCTGACCAGCGCGTTTTTCTGGGCGGTCAATGCCTTGCGCTGGCTGGTCAGGGTAGGTGCTTCGTCCGGTTGCACCGGGCCAAGGATGTTCAGTTGGTCGTTCAGGTGCTCGATGTCGACCGCCTGTTTGGCGATCAGGTCGTCGGCTTGCTTCTGCACCTGCAGCGCGGCCTGGCGCAGGCTGGAGAGCAAGTCGTCATTGGCGCTCACGGTGACTTTTTGTCGGATCTGGTCGAGCTGCTCGCTCAGGTCATCCAGGCTCGGCGCCTCGGCTTCGGGCGTCGCATTAGCCTGACTGGCGGGCTGTTGTGTTGCTGGTGGCGCGACCTGCGCCGCCGCTGCGGCCTGTGCGAAAGCGGGCACGGCGACGCACAGCAACAGCGCGAGCAGCCCAGCGTAGAAACGGTTCAACGTAGCGTGTTGCATTGGGGGTCCTTTGGGGCGTTAACCGGTTTTGCGATCTGATCGTCTGGCGCAGTTGTCGAACGGCAGGCAGGGGGCTCGACCATTCATGCGCACGGGGGCGGATCATAGCAAGTATTGGGTCAGGACAACTCTCAAGGGATGTAGCGGGTCACTGGATGCATGCCCTGCATTCAGTGGGACCGGCTTCAGCCGGGAAGAGGCCAGTCTGGGCGCCATCGAATGTGCAGTGTGGCGATCGACGCCCAGATTTGCGGCGTAGCGCCCGACGCCTTCCCGGCTAAAGCCGGTCCCACAATGAGGTTCCAGCGCCAATCCCACCGGATGCACGCGCTGCATTCAGTGGGACCGGCTTCAGCCGGGAAGGGGCCAGTCTGGGCACCATCGAATGTGCAGTGTGGCGATCGACGCCCAGATTCGCGGCGTAGCGCCCGACGCCTTCCCGGCTAAAGCCGGTCCCACAATGAGGTTCCAGCGCCAATCCCACCGGATGCATGCGCTGCATTTAGTGGGACCGGCTTCAGCCGGGAGGGGGCCAGTCTGGGCACCATCGAATGTGCAGTGTGGCGATCGACGCCCAGATTCGCGGCGTAGCGCCTGACGCCTTCCCGGCTAAAGCCGGTCCCACAATGAGCTTCCAGCACCAATCTCCCTGGATGCACGCGCCGGGTTTAGTGGGACCGGCTTCAGCCGGGAAGGGGCCAGTCTGGGCACCATCGAATGTGCAGTGTGGCGATCGACGCCCAAATTTGCGGCGTAGCGCCCGACGCCTTCCCGGCTGAAGCCGGTCCCACAATGAGGTTCCAGCGCCAATCTCACTGGATGCACGCGCCGGGTTTAGTGGGACCGGCTTCAGCCGGGAAGGGGCCAGTCTGGGCACCATCGAATGTGCAGTGTGGCGATCGACGCCCAGATTTGCGGCGTAGCGCCTGACGCCTTCCCGGCTAAAGCCGGTCCCACAATGAGGTTCCAGCGCCAATCTCACTGGATGCACGCGCTGCATTCAGTGGGATCGGCTTCAGCCGGGAAGGGGCCGGAGAGAGTGTCCTCAACTTCCGGGCTGACACCCGATTCAAATATCCGAAACGCTCACCCAGCGCATCTCTTTCGCCGCGATGCGAATCGCGGTGGCGAGCCGCTCGACTTCCATCGCTTCGGCAAAGTCCGTCCCGTTCGAGCCGTGCCCGCCCAGCGCCTGAATCAGCTCATACACTTCCAAGGTCTTCAGTTCGTTGTACCCCAACTGATGCCCCGGCGCCGGGCAGAAAGACGCATAGCCAGGCTGCGCAGGCCCTGCCAGGATCCGCTGAAACCCGTCACGACCCGCCGCGCCGGCCCGGTACAGGCGCAGCTCGTTCAAGCGTTCCTGATCAAACGACAAGGTGCCTTCGGTGCCGCCAATCTCGAAGCTGAGATGATTCTTGTAACCGTGCTTGAGCCAACTGCTGCCGAACGTACCCCGGGCGCCGTTGGCGAAGCGCAGCAGTGCGTAAGTCTGGTCATCGATGCTGATCGGCCGATGCTCCTCACTGCCGAGCACCGCCGGGCGCTGCGGGTGCACCGTTTGCGAGTCCGCGCACACCGCGTCGATATCGCCGAGCAGGTACCGCGCCATCGCCAGCAAATGGCTGCCGAGGTCGGCCAGGGCGCCGCCGGCATGGGACTCCTCGCAGCGCCAGGACCACGGCGACAGTCCATCGCCCATGAAGTCCTCGCTGAACTCCCCCTGAAAGCTGACGATCCGACCCAGCTCGCCGCTTTCGATCATCTGCTTGGCCAACCCGATGATCGGGTTGTGCTGGTAGTTGTAGCCCACCCTTGTCACCACGCCGGCCTTGCGCGCTGCCGCCTGCATCTCCCGCGCCTGTCCAAGACTCACCGCCAGTGGCTTCTCGCAATACACCGCCTTGCCCGCCTCAAGGGCGGCCATGGCCATGGGGAAATGCAGCTGGTTCGGCGTGGTGATCGCCACCAGAGTGACTGCCGGATCGCTGATCAACCGTTGCCAGTCGCCATGGCCGCGCTCGAACCCCCAACTGGCGGCACACTGTTCCGCGCGCGCAGCGTCCGCATCGGCCAGCGCGACAAGCGTGAGGTTGAAGGGAAGGTCGAACGTCGTCCGTGCGTTGTGGAACGCCAGGGCATGAGCCCGGCCCATGAAGCCCGTGCCAATCAGGCCGACCCCCAGTCCTGGAAGAGACTTTCCGCGCATGACAGCGTGTCCTTTAAGACGTGTTGTTGTGCGGAAAATGTAGGCGGTTGGGGGCGCCTGATGGAATCTTTATTCCATCAGGAACACCTCAGTTTCACCTCAGCGGCGTGGGTTTACCTCCACGACTCAGGACAAGAACCCGCCGTCCACATTCAAGGCCACGCCGGTCGTGTAGCTGGACGCTTCGCTGGCCAGGTACAGCACCGCCCCCGCCATTTCGCTCGGCGCCGCCACCCGCTTCAGGGGAATCTGCGCCAGGGCGGTGTTCAGGATCTTCTCGTTGCTTACCAGCGCCGAGGCGAATTTGGTGTCGGTCAGACCGGGGAGCAGGGCGTTGCAGCGGATGCCGAACTGCGCGCACTCCTTGGCGAAGACCTTGGTCATGTTGATCACCGCCGCTTTGGTCACCGAATAGATGCCCTGATAGACGCCCGGCGAGACGCCATTGATCGACGCGACGTTGATGATGCTGCCGCCGCCGTGTTCGCGCATCAGCTTGCCGGCTTCCACCGACATGAAGAAGTAGCCGCGAATGTTGACGTCGACGGTCTTCTGGAACGCGCCGAGGTCGGTGTCCAGCACGTTGCAGAACTGCGGGTTGGTCGCCGCGTTGTTCACCAGAATGTCCAACCGACCGAACTGCTCGCGGATCTGCGCGAAGACCGCCGTGATCTGTTCCATTTCACCAATGTGGCAGGCGATGGCGGTGGCTTGGCCGCCCTCGGCGATGATCGCGTCGGCCACCTGCTTGCAGCCGTCGATCCGGCGGCTCGAGACGATCACATGGGCGCCTTGCTGGGCCAGCAATTTTGCGATCGCCTCGCCGATGCCGCGGCTGGCGCCCGAGACGAAAGCGATCTTGCCATCGAGGTCGAACAGTTGGGTCTTGGACATGTTGTTTTCCTTGTCGTGTCGCATTCAGAGGCTGGAACGCTCTACCACTTGCAGCGCCATGCGCTCCAGCAGGGCGTTCATGTGAATGAACTGAGCGAAGCGCTTGTCCTGGGTCTGTCCGTGGAAGAAGCGGTAGTAGATTTGCTGGACGATACCGGCCAGACGGAACAGACCGTAGGTGTAATAAAAGTCGAAGTTGTCGATGGGAATGCCCGAGCGCTCGGCGTAGTACGCCACGAACTCCTTGCGGGTGAGCATGCCCGGTGCATGGCTGGGCTGGCGCCGCATCAGCTGCACAGGCGCCGGGTCGTCCGCCTGAATCCAGTACGCCAGGCTGTTGCCCAGGTCCATCAGCGGATCCCCCAGGGTGGTGAGCTCCCAGTCCAGCACGCCGATGATCTGCATCGGGTTGTCCGCGTCGAGGATCACGTTGTCGAAGCGGTAATCGTTGTGCACCAGGCTTGAGACGGGGTGGTCCGCGGGCTTTTTCTCGTCCAGCCAGCGCGCGACCTTTTCCCAGCTTGGCGCATCGGCGGTGCGCGCTTTCTCGTAACGCTCGGTCCAGCCGCGAATCTGCCGCTCGACGTAACCCTGGGGCTTGCCCAGGTCGCCGAGGCCACAGGCGGTGTAATCCACCTGATGCAGTTCCACCAGCCGATCGATAAAGCTCTTGCACAGGGTTTCGGTCTGCACGGCGTCGAGCTTCAGCTCGGCGGGCAATTCCGAACGCAGGATAATGCCCTTGACCCGCTCCATGACATAAAACTCGGCGCCGATCACTTCTTCGTCAGTGCAGTGCAGGTACGCCTTGGGGCAGTAAGGAAAGGCATCGCGCAGCTGATTGAGAATGCGGAATTCCCGGCCCATGTCGTGGGCGCTTTTCGCCTTGTGACCAAACGGCGGGCGGCGCAGAACGAATTCCTGTTCGGGGTATTTCAGCAGGTAGGTCAGGTTCGACGCGCCACCGGGAAACTGGCTGATCTGTGCGCTGCCGCTCAGGCCGGGGATATGGGCTTTCAGGTAGGGGTCGATCAACGCAGCGTCGAGTTCTTCGCCGGATCGAACCTGGGTGGACTGGTCAGTGAGCACCATGGGTATCCCTGCAGATTATTTTGGTAGGACAGGATCATTGGCTAATCTAATGCGCCCCGACCGCTACGAACAAGGGCTATTGGCGTGGGTGTTACGGGGCAATCAGCATCCCTGATTCACGGCTCCGGCCGCTGCCCTCACATCGCCCGGACGAAAAAAAACCGAAGCCGGGCAGCTTCGGTTTTTCGGCATGGGCGCTTTCCTGTGTAGGAGCGCGCTTGCCCGCGATTGCGGTCCATCAGCGACACAAGCTGCCACCGACAAACCCCGCAGATCGGGCCAATGCCTGCACGAGCGTCCTCAGGAAGGAAACAGCTCGCTCAGTTTCATCGCCAGCATCATGTCGCCTTCGGCGCGCAGTTTGCCGCCCATGAACGCCTGCATGCCGTCGGTCTCGCCGCTGACGATGCCTTCCAGGGTCTCGCCGTCCATCACCAGCGTGACTTGGGCGTCCGGGTTTTCGCCTTCCTGCAATTCGCAGGTGCTGTCCTTGACGATCAGGGAGAAGTTCTTGGTTTCGTCGATGCGGAAACCGAACACCAGGTCCAGGCCTGCAGCGGCGGACGGGTTGAACTTGGCTTTCATGGCTTGGACAGCGTTTTCTACAGAGCTCATGGTGTGATCCTTTTATATGAGTGATGACGAGCACTTTGCGGGTGCGATTGGCCGGGCTCAGCGGTAGGTGATGAGCTCCGGCGCCTTCAGCAGTTGCAGGTGCGCGTAACTGTTGAAGGAAGCCAGGGACACCTCGCGCTCACGGAACTTCAAGTGGTTGAGCGAGGTGTTGACGATGTGCCAGTTGAGTTCGAAGGCCTGGGTGGCCGGCATTTGCGTGATCAGGTGGAGCAGGGCGGTGATAGTGCCGCCGGAGGTGAACACGGCGATGCGATCGCTTGGCCCGGCGCTGTCGAGTATCCCGCTCAGGCCGGCCTCTACCTGCTCGACGAAGGCCTGCCAGCTCTGCAGCGCGGCGGCGTCGTGATCGCCCGCCAGCCAGCGACGGATGATCGCGGCAAACAGGCGCTGGAACTCGGCGCGGTTGTTGGCGGCATCACGCATGACCTCGAAGGCGTCGGGCTCTTCATCCAGCATCGCGGGGAGCAGCGCGCGGATCACGCCTTCTGCGTTGAATTCGTTGAAGGCGATGTCGGTTTCCAGTTCGGGTGTGGCGAGGCCAGCGGCATTGAGCTGGGCGATCACGGTTTCGGCCGTGTGGCGCTGGCGAAACAGTGCGCCGCTGATGCAGCGGTCGAAGGTAAGACCCTGCTGTGCGAGGTGCGCGCCGAGGATTTCCGACTGACGAAAACCGGTGGGCGACAAGACGTCGTAATCGTCCGCACCAAACGAGGCCTGGCCATGTCGTATGAGATAGATGCTGCCCACGACCGCTTCACCCTGGCGCGTTGAAAGTGCTGGGAGGTTATGAGGACGGCCCGCGGTCTGTCAATGAAAAAACATACGCTCGTTTGAATTGGCCGATCTGTCCCGTGATCACCCGTCTCGTCGCTGGCCCGGCAACCGGCGCGCCGGTATGCTTGGCCCCATTCGCGATCCTCTGCCGAGGGTCTGCTGTACAGGTAAGGAGTTTCTGTGGAGTTCATTTTCGATTACGCCAGCTTCCTGGCAAAAACCGTCACCATCGTGATCGCGATCATTGTGGTGCTGGTAGTCATCGGTTCGATGCGCGGTCGCGGGCGTCGTGGTGCGGGCGGTCAGCTGCACGTCACCAAGCTCAATGACTTCTACAAAGGGCTGCGTGATCGCCTCGAAGGCTCGCTGCTGGACAAGGCCCGGCTCAAGGCGCTGCGCAAATCCCAGGCCAAGGAGCTGAAGAAGGACAAGAAGTCCACCGAGGTCAAGCCGCGTGTCTACGTGCTGGACTTCGACGGCGACATCAAGGCCTCGGCCACCGAGAACATGCGCAATGAGATCACCGCGCTGCTGACCCTCGCCACCCCCAAGGATGAAGTGGTGCTGCGCCTCGAAAGCGGCGGCGGCATGGTGCACAGCTACGGTCTGGCGTCGTCGCAACTGGCACGGATTCGGCAGGCGGGTATTCCGCTGACCATCTGCATCGACAAGGTCGCGGCCAGCGGCGGCTACATGATGGCGTGCATCGGCACCCGGATCATCAGTGCACCGTTCGCGATCCTGGGATCCATCGGCGTGGTGGCCCAGCTCCCCAATGTCAACCGCCTGCTGAAGAAGCACGACATTGACTTCGAAGTGCTGACCGCCGGCGAGTACAAGCGCACGCTGACGGTGTTTGGCGAGAACACCGAGAAGGGCCGTGAGAAATTCCAGGAGGATCTGGACATCACCCACGAGCTGTTCAAGAACTTCGTCGCCAGCTACCGACCGCAGCTGCAGATCGACGAAGTCGCCACCGGCGAGATCTGGCTGGGCATCGCGGCCAAGGACAAGCAACTGGTGGATGAGCTGAAGACCAGCGATGAATACCTGTCGGAGAAAGCCAAGACCGCCGAGGTGTTCCATCTGCATTACGCCGAACGCAAAAGCCTGCAGCAGCGCGTCGGTATCGCCGCAAGCACATCGGTAGACCACTTGGTGACCGGGTGGTGGGGCAAGCTGACGCAGCAGCGGTTTTGGTAGGTGAGCTGATGTGCATGAGTCTGTAGGAGCGTGGCTTGTCCCGCGATCGGTTGCGCAGCAGCCGCAATGGCCGCAGTTTTTTGCAAAACTGACACACCGTTGACCTGATCTACTGCCGCTTCGCGGCAGATCGCGGGACAAGCCACGCTCCTACATGAACCGTTCACCCTCTCAATTAAAAAGCCCCGGCTTCTCACGAAGCCGGGGCTTTTTGTTCAGCATCTTTTAACATGGAGTCAGCAGCAGCGACTCAACGGCGACGAAACAGCGGCAGCGGCTCGTCGGTGGCCGCCTGATAGGTTACCGAGAAGTCTCTCAGACCTTCCAGCGCCTCGTACGGGTCTTTATCGGCACGAATCGCGAACGCATCGAATCCGCAGCGGTGCAGGTAGAACAGCTGATCGCGCAACACGTCGCCAATCGCCCGCAGCTCGCCCTTGTAACCGTAACGGTCACGCAGCAGACGCGCGTTGGAGTAGCTGCGGCCGTCGGTGAACGCCGGGAAGTTCAAAGCGATGACCTGGAACTGATCCGCGTCGTCACCGATTTCCTCGGCTTCTTCGTCGCTGTCCAGCCAGACGCCCAGGCCGCCGTCGCGTGCCTTCAATGCATGGGCATGCTCGCGCCACAGGTTCAGCGGCACGATCAGGTCGTCGCAGTTGGACAGGCTGTCGAACGTCGTGTCCTTGGGCAGCAGGTGCCAGGTCTCGTCGATGACCGCGTTGTTCTTAATGATTCGCTGCATAGACGCGCTCCTTGAAAGGGTCGATGCCAATACGCTGGTAGGTGTCGATGAAGCGCTCGTCTTCGTTGCGTTTCTCAACGTAGACGTTGATCAGCTTTTCGATCACGTCCGGCATGACGTCCTGTGCGAACGACGGGCCAAGGATCTTGCCCAGGCTGGCGTCACGGCTGGCGCTGCCACCCAGGGACACCTGGTAGAACTCTTCGCCTTTCTTGTCCACGCCGAGAATGCCGATGTGGCCAACGTGGTGGTGGCCGCAGGCGTTCATGCAACCGGAGATGTTCAGGTCCAGCTCGCCGATATCGAACAGGTAATCGAGATCGTCGAAACGGCGCTGGATCGATTCGGCAATCGGGATCGACTTGGCGTTGGCCAGCGAGCAGAAGTCGCCGCCCGGGCAGCAGATGATGTCCGTCAGCAGGCCAATGTTCGGCGTCGCGAAACCTTGCTCGCGCAGTTCGCCCCACATCGTGAACAGTTGGCTCTGCTCGACGTCGGCCAGAATAATGTTCTGCTCGTGGGAGGTGCGCAGCTGACCGAAGCTGTAGGTGTCGGCGAGGTCGGCGATGCCGTCCAGTTGCTTGTCGGTGAGATCGCCCGGCGCAACGCCGGTGGGTTTCAGCGACAGGGTCACTGCGGAGTAGCCGGGCTTTTTGTGGGCCAGGACGTTGCGCGAGCGCCAGCGGGCGAAACCCGGATGCTGTTGATCCAGCTGAGCCAGTTCGGCGCTGTAATCGGTCAGCGCCTTGTAGTCCGGGTCGACGAAGTGCTTGGCGACGCGGTGCACTTCGGCCTCGGTCAGCGTGGTCTGTCCGCCGCGCAGGTGGGCCATTTCGGCCTCGACCTTCTCGGCGAACACCTCAGCCGTCAGCGCCTTGACCAGAATCTTGATGCGCGCCTTGTACTTGTTGTCGCGACGGCCGTAGCGGTTGTACACCCGCAGGATCGCGTCGAGGTAGCTCAACAGGTCCTGCCACGGCAGAAACTCGTTGATGAACGCGCCAACCACCGGCGTGCGGCCAAGACCACCGCCGACCAGCACGCGGAAGCCCAGTTCGCCGGCAGCATTCTTCACCGGCTCCAGGCCGATGTCGTGCACTTCGATGGCGGCGCGGTCGGACGTCGAGCCATTGATCGCGATCTTGAACTTGCGCGGCAGGTAGGCGAATTCCGGGTGGAACGTCGTCCACTGGCGGACGATTTCACACCAGGGGCGCGGGTCTACCAGTTCATCGGCAGCGACGCCGGCGAACTGGTCCGTGGTGACGTTGCGCAGGCAGTTGCCGCTGGTCTGGATCGCGTGCATCTGCACGGTGGCCAGCTCGGCGAGAATGTCGGGGATGTCTTCGAGTGCCGGCCAGTTGAACTGCACGTTCTGGCGGGTACTGATGTGCGCGTAGCCCTTGTCGTAATCGCGGGCGATCTTCGCCAGCATGCGGGCCTGGCGCGAAGTCAGCTGGCCGTAGGGCACAGCGACGCGCAGCATCGGGGCGAAGCGTTGGATGTAGAGGCCGTTTTGCAGGCGAAGCGGGCGGAACTCTTCTTCGCTGAGCTCGCCGGCCAGATAGCGGCGGGTCTGGTCGCGGAACTGCTTGACGCGGTCCTCGACGATCCGCTGATCGTACTCGTCGTATACGTACATGGTGGTCCTGTTCTCAGGCGGTTCACTGCTGCTGGGCCAGCCGGAAAGGCGATGCATTGTCGTCTGCTTTCGGGCTACCGAACAAATCTGCGCGCACGGCCGCGCACTCCTTGCGGAGCCGGGGGAGGTTACCAGTTTGCAGATATGCGCAAAAGTGATGTTTGAGTATATGCACAGAACCAAAAGTACTAAGCAGTACGTCGGCCTGGCATAACCTCACTTGTGATAAGGGGATGGCTCGACTTTACTCTGGTGATGGCTGACGGCGCCTGTCGTTGGTCCGTGAGTTTTGCGATCACCCATAAAACAGACAAAAGGCGATGCAATGCGTAATCACCCGAAAGTTGCCAAATCCGATAGCCATGTGGATGCATGGGCCATTTTGTTCATTGTTGTATTAGTGGTGGGGGCGGTGGTGTTTTGGGTGACTCACCAGTAGGGCTGTTGGGTTTGCGTCGAAGATCAAGATCCTTGAGATCAAGGGCGTCTGTCTGAAGGCAGACTGTTTCGCCTTCGGCGACTTGCTTTTGAAAAGTCGAAAGTCGCACCCTCCAAAAGTAAGCAAAAGTGCCTGCTCCTGGTTTGGCCGCTCGTTCCTCGGGGTCCCTTCACTCCAGTCTCGCTCCGTGGGCACGCTGACATCCGCCATCCATGGCGGGGGGTTTGTCAGCCCTTCGGCTCTTTGGTGCCCAGCACGTCGCGAATGCTGTCGACGACATTGCTGTCTTTGATGACGTCGTTAAGCCAGCCTTCCAGGGGCATGTTGCCCCATTTGATCGCGCGTTCGATCAGGTAGGGCACCGGGCTTTGCGGCTCGGTCTGTTTGAAGAACTGGGCGACGCCGGCGAGCATGGTGAAGGCTTCGTCGCGGGTCAGCGGGGTGGTGCGCAGGGGTGCCGACGCGGTGTCTTTCACGGTGATGGTCATGGCAGGCCCCGCAGCGGGTTGATCGGCTGTTTCGGCGACAGGCTCGACGGTCGGTTGGGCAGGCGCCGGATTGATTTCCACTCCACGGTCCTTGAGCAGTTTTTCCGCCAGTTGCGCGGCGCGGGAAAGGATCTCGCTCAGGCCGGCGAAGCTTGGCGCCTCAACACCAAACAGACGATCCGCCGTGGCTTGCAACTGCCGGCAAGCCTGCAGGCTGTCGGTGATTTCCGAGGCCTTGCGCAGGAAGTGCTCGGTGTCGGTCAGTACCACGGAACGCTGGAAGACTTCCGCGTTGATCTTGCCTTCGTCCAGGGCGATGCGCATGGCCTGGGGGTTTTGCAGGGCGAGGTTCTCGATGTGCCGGGACTCGTCGTAGCGCAGCAGGCCGAACTGATCGCCCTGGGTGATCGGCAGCCCGCCCACCACGTCGGCCAGGGTAGTCTTCAGCCAGGCCAGGCGTGCGGCGCGTTCTTCCAGGCCTTCGTCCAGCGCCGGATACAGATCATCCCAGAAGCGCTCCAGAATCCGCTCGGCCAGGGTCAGGCCGAAGGTGATGCCGACGAAGTGGTATTTGTGCGCCAGGGCTTCACTGAGCCAGGCGACCAGCATCAGATCCTTGCTCTGCTGAGCAAGGCCTTGTGCAGCCAGGGTGATCGTCAGGTCCCAATCCGAAGACTTCAGATCGGTTTGCCAGTCACCCTGGGTCAAGTAATCAGGGTCCGCTCGACGAGCTTCCTTGACGTTGTCGAACAGCGTGGAAAAGCTCAGGTCTTCGCCGCTTCCTCCATTGATCGGTGCTGTCAGCTCGGTCAGTGAAAGGTCGTTGAGAAATTCAGACATGGTCAACTCGGGATAAGAAAAAAGAACACCGCGCCCATCCAGCCGGCACGGTGTTGAATACGGCCCGCTGCACCAGGCAGCGGGCCGTTGTGACTACTCGATCAAGCGAAAACCTTGTTGGCCGTGCGGTCCCAACCACCGGTGACGTTACCGCCACCCTGGCCATCGGCACGGCTCTGCTGGGTGTAAGTGGTCTTGATGCGAGCGAAGTTGAAGCTGATTTCTTCGATCGGCAGGTCGCTGACGGCTTTGTCTTCGCCATCCTGACTGCCACCGGCAACGGCCTTGACCGACGACACCACAACCTCTTCCAGGTTGATAGTCAGGTAGGTCAGCTTGTCGCCGCCGGCACGGTTGACGTTCAGCTGGATTTTGGCGATGTGAGTGCCTTTGCAGCACGCTTCGAACAGCTTCGCCGAGGCCTTGTCGACCGCTTTGCGGATGCTGAAATCGCTCAGTGCAACGCGCTCGGAGGACGCACCGCCTGAAGAGCTGGCAGTCGCCGACGTCGCTTGGGTGGCGCCGTACTCGTAGCCGAGTACTTCAATCCAGTCCTTGTGCTTGTCATCCAGAACTTCGCCTGGAATGCCGTCGATCTGAATATATGCGTCAAATGCCATTTCTTGATTCTCCTTACTTACATGTTGGGGCTAGCCGTCCAGCGGCCAGGTCACGCCCCTTGATTTGACCCCTCTGAACATTCAAAGGGATCGGTTGCCGCTGCCCGGGCCTTCGTACAACAGGGCCCGGGCGCCGGGTTCTTCAGGTGCCTGCGCGCAATCAGTTGAGCGCACGCACCTCGATTTCTACGCGCCGGTTAGGTTCAAGGCACTGGATCAGCTGCGCACGCGGCTGCTGCATGTCGCACTTGACCAGCGGCTTCTCGCTGCCTTCGCCCACGGCTTCCACCAGCTCGGCGGGCACGCCCTTGCCGACCAGATAGGTCTTGATGGTTTGCGCCCGCTGCCTGGACACCTGCAGGTTGCCCTGGCGATCGCCAAGCTGGTCGGCGTGACCGGCGATGATGATCTTGCCGATGTTCGGCGTGCTCAGCAGCTTGCCGGCGATGGCGCTCAGCTGACCCTGACCCTCGGTTTTCAGGCTCTGGAAATCAGCACGGCCGAAGGCGAACAGGGTGTCCGATTCCAGGGTGATGGTCTCGATGGAGCGCAGCGATTGCGAGAGCAGGCTGTTGATGTAATTGCGCGAACTCGACGTCAGGAACGCGTTGTCGAGAATCCTCGGCACGTCGGGTTCGTGGATCTGGTCGCTGTAGAAATTGACCTGGCGGCTGGCGAGCTCGTAGTCCGTGCCCGAATTCGTCGCAGCGCCGGCAGCGCCGATGGTTTTGCCGGTCTGCTTGGCGATGGCCGGGTACCAATAGTCAGGGATCTTCGCCTTGAGGAAGGCCGGATCGGCTTTTTCCCGTTGGGAGCGCGAGAGCTGAACGTAAGTCTCCAGCGTCGCCTTGCCGAAGTCGGCAATGGACTGCGCGCGGTTGTCGTTGGGCAGCGTGCGCGGCTCGACACTGTCAACGCCGGTCACCGGCATCAGGTCTTTGGCGTTGCGCTGGTAGACCTTGATCGTGGTCAGCAGGTACAGCGAGCGGGTGAGGTTGTCGGCGGTCGGCTTGAGCATGACCGTTTCCAGTCGGTTGAAATAACGCGCACGCACCAGCGGCTCGACGTTATAACCCTGATAGAGGCCCAGACGCAGGCGCAGCGGCACACCCTGATCATGGTGTCGGGCGAAGTAGTCCGCAGTCCCGATGCGCAGACGGTCAAGGGTTTGCCAGTCGGTGTACTGCCCCGGCGTGCCATCGTCCCGGGCCGCAGCGGCGGTGAGTTCAGACGACAGCGTCTGGATCTCGGTCTTGTTGTTCCAGAAGGACCAGCTCCATACGCCGCACAGCAGCAGCGCAATCAGGCTGGCGCCGCCAATCCAGGCGGCCTTGCGACGGCGTTCCCGGACATTGCTGGTGTACAGCGCCACCAGATGCTGATCGGGGATGATCACCTTGCGGAACAGGCTGTTGATGAACAGCGGCTGCGGCTGGGCGTGACCGATGGCGGCGGCCTGTTCGGCTTCCAGGGAGAAGCGCTCGCTGACCTGACGGGTATGGCCACCCAGCTCCGGCGCGTCGGCATCCAGTGCGCTGGTGAAGTAGAAGCCACGCAGCAGCTCGGCGTTCTGGTACGGATTGGCGCGCAGCAGGGCGTCGACGAACAGTTGCAGCCTAGGCTTGAGCGCGGCGAGTTCCAGGGGGAACCGGTACACCGCCGAATCCCGACGGGTGATCTGAATGTCCTGCAACACCAATTGCTGGCTGGCCACTTCCTTCCAGTAGTTGACCAGTTCGTCCATGGCCACGCCGAAACGCTGGGCCCAGTCGGTTTTTTCAAAATCTTTGTGGGTGAAGGTCTTGCCCATCACTTCGCCACGGGCGACGTCGTCAAGCTGGCGGTAAAACGGCGCGAAACCGGGGACCAGGTCGCACTTGGTGAAGACCAGATAAATCGGCAGGCGCACTTCCAGCAGCGAGTAGGTTTCCTGAATGCGTTCACGCAGGCGCTTGGCCAGACGTTCCTGATCTTCCAGCGAAGCCTGAAGAATGTCGTGGATGCTCACCGTCACGATCAGCCCGTTGAGTGGGCGTCGCTGGCGGTGCTGACGCAGCAGCTGCAGAAAACCGCGCCATTTGCCGGCTTCTTCCTGATCGGTCATGTAGCGCCCGGCGGTGTCCAGCAGCACCGCTTCGGAGCTGAAGAACCAGTCGCAATTGCGCGTGCCGCCCAGCCCGGCGACGCGAACGCCTTCGCGCTCGGCGTAGGGGAAGTTCAGGCCGGACTGATACAGCATGGTGCTCTTGCCGGCGGCTGGCTGACCGACCACCAGATACCACGGCAGGGCGTACAGCGCGTCTTTGGCGCGAGTGCCGCGGGGCGTGTTGCTGCGCAGGCGATCGATGCTCTGCAGCAGGCGCTCGCGCAGCAGGCTGACTTCTTCCCGGTCCGCGGGGCTTGCGTTCAGTACCGCCTGATCGGCGTCGTCGCGCAGCAGCCCTTCGAGGTTGTGCTGCCGCGAGTTGCTCCGATAGAGAAACAGCACGTAGCCGATCGAGAGCAGCAGAAAGACCGCGATGCCGGTCAGCAGGCTGCCCAGGGAACTGAAGTCCAGCGCACGGCCCAGCCCCCAGACGATGAAGATCGTCAGGAAGAAGCACACTCCCAGAATGTAGGGTTGGTAGCGCAGCAGGTAATACTTGAGCTTGTTCATACAGACTTCACATCCAGCGCGTCGACAAAACGGTCGATGACGTCAAAAAGGGGGCGGTCGGTGTCGGGAAACTGGGGCGGCCGGTGGTGTTCATCGAACGCCGCGAAGTCCGCCAGCACGTCGTAATGCTCACTGCGCCCGGCCGGATCGGTCAGCGCCGCGTACAGGCCGGTGTTGCTGCGCGACGGGAAGCACAACAGCCTGGGCCGCATGAAGTCGTCGGCCAGCACGCTGACCTGGGGCGACACACGGCCGGTTTTCATCCGCGTCAGCCAGTCCACCCAGAGGTCCGCTGTCGGGTTTTTCAAACCGCGTTCAGCCGGCAGCGGCAGGCTGATGCACGGCGCCTGGGCCAGGTTCAGCGGGCGGCGCAGCGCATTCAACCGGGTCAGCACGGCATTGGTGACGAATTCCGGCCAGGAGTGACCCAGCGCCGTGGCAATGTCCCGCAGGCTGAAGTTGCGCAGGAATTTCTCGTGCACCTGGCGGAACAACGCGAAGTCCTGACCCTGCAACGGGCGCAGCGCCTTGATCCGCTCGAACAGCACCGCCACCTGCTCGCCCTGGGCACCGAGGTGCAGCAACGGTTTGATCTGCGCGCAGAACAGCTCGCTCAAGGTGAACGGATTGACCAGAGGCTCGCCGTCGCCTGCCTTCACGGTCTGGTAGATGAACAGCGGGTAGCGTCGCTGGCTGGAATCCATCGAGCTGACCAGCCCGCCCAGCAACCAGTTGCCCGAGCGCGCGCGATACGAGAAGAAACACACCGGCAGGCGATCGAACTGCGCCCGCCAGTCTTCGCCCGCATGAATTGCCGCGAGGGACGTCTGCAGCCAGGCGTCGAACTCGCAGACGTCATCCGCCGCGCCATGCAGGCTGACGAAGTCCGCGCTCGACGGCAGCTTGCCGAAGCAGCCGATCATCGACGGCCCTCCCGACGGTTCATAAGCCCGCCTTGAAGACCGCGTTCAAGAACCTGCGCAACGCACATCACTTCGCCGATCCTTGCGCCACGTCCTTGGACGGCGTGTTCAGCGCGCTCAGGGATTTGACGTTGGCCAGGTCGGTCAGCTTGACCCCACCGTAGTTGCGAACTGCGAGGCTGACCTGACCGTTAGCCGTGTTCCAGCTGAAGCGCTGCTGGATGCCGTCGAGGTCATCAACCCGCGCGCTGTCGTTCATGCGCAGCAGGCCCCAGCGACCGGGGTAGTCGAACACGGTCATGCGTTCGCCGGTCAAAGTGACAACGTCCAGACGTGCGCCCGGTGCGGTGGTGGTGCCCGGCCAGGAGAAGCGGCTCCAGCTGGTTTTGCCGTTGCGGTAATGCTGCACCTGACCGTCGAGGGTGAAGATGATGTCGGTGAAAAACGCCGACGGCTCCAGCATGATTTCGAAGCCGTTTTCCTTGTCCGACAGGCTGGCGATGACCTGGCCGAGGGAGCTGGCCTTGTCGATGCTGGTGACCATGTTCGGGTTGACCAGCGGCGCTGCCTTGGCGCCGCTGCTCATGCCCAGGCCTTCACCGCCGGACAGGTTGCCGATTTCGTTGCGCTTGAAGTTCGGCAGCAGGCCGGACTCGGGGTCGACGAAACGCTGCAGGTCCTTCACCGAGGCTTCGTTGCGGCTGCCGGCGGCAATCGGGTAACGGTGCGCCATGACCTGTTCCCACGGCTTGGCAATCTGCTGCGCCCAGGCCTTGGCGATCTGCTGGCCGGCCGGGTCGCGCAGGGTTTCCCAGGCGAACTGGATCGGCAGGCTGAACAGGCCCTGCAGCGATTCCGACAAGCTGCCCCGGCTACTGTCTACCGTGGTCTCGACGTAGTTGCGCACGTTGGTGACTTCGCTCGGCTGACCTTCCAGGGTTTCGCTGATCAGCTGCTTGCTGCTCTTGCCGACGTCCTGGGAGCGCTGGATGTTGTTCATCCGCACTTTCAGTTTGCGCAGTGCCGCCAGGTAACGATCCATGATCGTGCTGTCGGCGCCTTCAGCGTTCTGCGTCGCGAAGACCCGCGACACCGGCTCGAAGCGCTGGGCCAGGCTGCCGTCATCCACCGCAGGCAGCGGCGAGAGCATGGCAGCGGTCGGCGCTTGCGGGCCGCTGACCAGCCCGGTGACCTTGCTCCAGAAATCATCGGGCTTCGGCGTGCCGGCCTGTTGATTGACCTGGGGCGCGGGCACGTCCCACTGGGTGTTGTCGTTGACCCCGGACAGCAGGATTTTCACCGGCGAGTTCTGCACGTCACTCAGCAGCGACAACTGCTGGGTGGCGTTGGCCATGTCGGTGAAGTGACGCACGCCGATGCTGCTCAGCAGGGTGTACCAGGATTGGGCGTAGTCACGCTTGTAGCGCGCCATGAACTCGCGCATGAAGTTGGCTTTCTGGATGATGCTGTCGCCGCCGTCGCCGTCCAGGACCCAGTCGGACTCGTTGCGCAGGTTGCTCGACATCAGCTTGATCAACTCGGGTTTGACGAAACCGTCCCAGCCCTGGCGGGTGAAGATTGCCGGCACCGCCTCGCTGCCGTAGAGCAACTGACGGCCGGGCAACGGCACCAACTCGTTGAGGCCCACGGCGGGGAACTGGCGACTGGCTTCCAGTTGCAGGCGCAGGTATTCACGGTCCACCAGCGAACTGGAAATCATGAACGACTTGAGGCTCCTGCGGGTTTCTTCGACCAGTTGATCATTGCGGGGCAGGGCAGGGGCCTGTCCGGTCTTGAGCAACTGCACGTACATCGGCACGTTGTCGGCGATCACTTCATCGCTCACCGGGCTGTCCGCCGAAGCGGTGTTGCTCCAGGCGACGGACAGAGCAGCGCTGACGAATTCCGGGTCCGAGTGCGCACTCGGTTGGGTCAGCATCAGGTACAGCTTGAGCGAGTTGTAGGACTCGATGATCGAGGCCACTTGTTGCTCATCCAGGCGCCCTAGCATTTCTTCGGACAACGACAGCCCGCCGGTGGTGGCCGACAGTTCCGCTGCGTCACTGGCCGTGGCCGGATTACGCAGATCGGCAAGGGCGGCTTCGCGGGTCTTGGTCACGTTGCTGCGCACGGCGCCTTTGAGACGACTGCCGACATCACCGACGCTGCGCGGGATGCTGCTCAGGCTCGGCTTGCCGGTGGTGGCAGTCAAACTGCGCACGCCGCGATCCACCAGCTTTTGGCCTTTGCCGGGCTTGCTGCCGGGCTTGTCACTTGACTTACCAGCAGTGGCACCGAGTTCGTTCTGAGGGTCCACGGATTTGGTGAACTCGTTGAACGCGCGCATCTGCATTTGCAGCTTCAGCGCCACCGGCTCAAGGGCCTGGCTGCGCAGTTGCTGGAGATAGGCTGGTTGCGCGGCAGCAAAGATTTCGTTACCGCGATACAGGCCGGCACTCAATTGCAGCGGCACGCCCTTGGCGCGGTGTTTTTCGATTTGCGCCAGTTCATGGCGCAGCAGCTCCAGGCCTTCACCGGCGGCCATGCGCTGGGCACGGTCGGGGGCGTCGCTCAGCTCGGTGAGCTTGTCCTGCAGCGCGGTGATCCATTCGCGGTTGTGCTGGAACGACAGCGCCTGCCAGCCGATGAAACCCAGACCGGCGAGCACCGCGGCAGCGAGGACCACAGGGGTCATCGAGGTGTCGCGGCCGTCGCGGGATTGATACGAGGTCAGCTCGCGATCGGGGAAGATCACCCGGCGGAAGGTGTCGGTGATGAAGTAGCTGCGGTCGCCGGTTTTTCGGCCATTGGCCTGAGCGGTTTGGGCGCCGTCGCTGGCTGGCTGCAGAGCGAAGGATTCGGCGAGATCGTCGTCGAACACCTGGCTCAGCTGCTCGGCGGTCTGCAGCGCGCTGGTGAAGTACAGGCCGCGCAGCAGCAAGGGGCTGCCGTGGCTGGCCGGTTGAGTGAAGTGCTCAAGGAACGGCACCAGCACGCTGGACAGCTCGGCGAAGTAATTGGGGAAGTTGAGCAGCGCGCTGTTGGCGTCGGAACCGAGCCTGATCATCTGCGCATCGACGTGACGCTGCACGCCGTTGTGCAAGTTCCTCAGTTTGCTGTCGAGGACCGTCTTCAAGCCCTGGGTGCGGATTTCCGACAGGGCGAAGGTCATGCCCAGCGGCTGCTGACGCTCGTTCAGGTCCAGACCGTCGAAGGCCTGATTGAAACCCGGCAACTGGTCGGTCTTGCTCAGCATCAGGTAGATGGGCGGATGGGCGTCGAGGCTGCGGCTGTATTCTTCGATGCGCGCGACCAGCTGGATCGCCATCTCCGCACGTTCCTGGGCGGTGGCCGCCAGCAGTTCCGGCAGACTGACTACCAGCACCAGACCATTGATCGCGGTTTTCTTGCGCTGCTTTTTCAGCAGTTGCAGGAAGGCGGTGAATTCGCTCGCCGACTGGTCGTCATTGAGGTAACGGCCGCCCGTGTCGATCAGCACCGCTTCAGGGCTGAAGTACCAGTCGCAGTGGCGGGTGCCGCTTTCGCCACTGCTCTGGCCTCCGGCGGTGGTGGCCGACAGCCCCGAGCGGGTCAGCAGCGAAGTCTTGCCCGCCGCTGACTGGCCAATCACCAGGTACCACGGCAGCTCATACAGTGCCGACGAACCGCCGCCGCCTGCCGAGCGATCGGCGCGGAGCATGGTGATCGCGTGCTTGAGGCGATCACGCAGCACTTGCTGGTCGCGGAAATCGCCGTCGGCCGGCAATGAGCGGTCGACTTCATGGTGCACCAGACGCTCTAGATTTCGCTCCGCGGACATGCGTCGCAGCTGGCGCAATATTCCGACGAAGACATAGAACGCGCTGACCACCAGCATGACCTGAAGCAGGTATTCCCGCGACCATTGGCTGCGCGTCGCCACGACCACGCACGCGACGAGGCTCGCCAGCCACAGCGCGATGAGGATGAACCAGAAACTTTTTAGAGCGCGAAGTAGTGTTTTCATGTCTTCCTGACCCGCTTACCCGAGTAGTGCTCAGGCACTGAACAATTGGCTGATGTGTTCGGACAATAAGGCAACGTCCTTGCCCAGCAGCCAGTCCAGCGTCAGGTAAACCGCCAGACAGACCAGTGCGATCAACGCCAGGTACACCCACACCGGTACCTCGTGGCGCAGCATCTGCGAGACCTGATCCGGCAGCGCCCAGTCCGGGGAGAGCGCCTTGGGGGTCTTGCGATAGCGAGCGATATCCTGGCCGAGGGTGTTGGCCAGATAGCGCAATTGATCCTTGCCTTCACCGACGCTGAATTTGCCTTCGAAACCCAGTGCCAGGCACAGGTGATACACCTCAAGCACGTCCAGGTTGCGCTTCACATCCGCGCGCAGGGTCTCGATCTTGTCGAAGAAACCTTCGCCCGCCAGGTGCACGCCGAAGTGGCGGAATTGCAGCGGCGACACTTCGATGTGCCGGCGCAGCTCGTTGACCTTCTCGGCCGGCGCCGCCAGTGCGGCATTGGCTGAAGGGGGAGCACCGTCGGCTTTAACCACGACCGGCGCCTCGGGCATTTTGGCCCGCAGCACGCTTTCGTCGAGAAACGCGCACAACGCGTATTGCGTGTCCTTGACCTGCTCGACGCTGTAATCCGAGGCGCGGGCTTCCCGCTCCAGGGTCGCGAAGAAGCTGTCCACGCTCTCCTCGAAGGCGCTGACCGAAGTCACTTGACGGCCACGACGCAGTATCAGCGCCATGCTGATGAATTCCTGCACCAGGTCTTTGAGGGTCGGTTTTGGCTGGTCGGCGGCCATGGCGCCTTGCATTACGGCTTCGCTCATTTGAGTACTGCCATCAGTTCAAGCTTGAGGTTGGTGAAAGCGCTGGGTGCGTAGAACGAGATCGCCTGGGCGCTCATCATGCGTTCGTAGACCCGGCCATGGGGTTCGATCGAGAAGTAGTGATTGTCCAGACGCACCGGAATGGCGTTGGGCAATCGCGTCGAATGGTTGAGCGTGGCGCCGGGCATGGCGCTGTTGACCACCACTTCGATGTCTTCCGGCGAGCCGACCTTGACCGCCCGCGGTACCAGTTCCAGCAGGCTAGAGCCGGGCATGTCGGCGTGCACGGAAATGTAAAAGTCGGCATCGACCAGACGCGGATCGTGCAACTGGCCCTGCCAGTACGAGGGCTTGGTCTGGGTCAGGTTGATGACGATGCACTGGTTCGGGATGACGTTGTCCAGCAGCGTACGGATCATCTGGTCCAGGGTGACCAGCGACGCCGCCGGGTCGTGGTGGTTGTACTCGGGGATGTCGTTGAGCTCGACGTCCAGCGAGAAGGTTAGCAAGCCGCCGGCTAGCTCCGCCAGGAACAGGTACAGACGCTCCGGGTGCAGGCGCGGGTGAGCCAGCAAGTGGGCCAGATTCGGGTACGCGCGGTTGACCGTGTTGAGCAGCCAGAACAGCGTGACGTCGCTGGAACCGAACTCGGCAATCTGATCGGCGCGCTCGCGACGGCGGCCCGACAGTGCCTTACTTTTTGAATGCAGCGCGCCGAGCAGACGCTTGCCCAGGCCGATCAGGGTTTCGTGGGTGCCCAGGTGCAAGGTCGGGTGCACGAAATGGGTGTCGAGGCTGAAGCCGCCGATGTTGTTGCGCGACAGGCGCGCGATCGGGCAGTAGCTGTAGCCGTCCAGGGTGTCGCCGTCGATCAGCATGACCACGTTGAGGCGCAGGCTGGTGATCTCGTTTTCCAGATCGCCTTCGTTGAGGTCGGGCAGGGTGTCGAACTGCTTGCGGAAACGCCGCGCGCTTTTCTGCTCCTGGCCGTCTTCAACGTAATTGAGGCCGAACGGCTCAGGCAGCTTCAAGGCGGCGTAGACCTTGAAGTCATTGCCCTTAAGCAACTCGCGCAAATCCCGCGCAGCCGGCAGCGGATCATGTGACGGCGCGTCGAACAGGCTCCCGTCGGGAAACACCAGTTTCAGCCGCTTGAATTGCAGGGACCCGCCGGCCAGCGCTTCTTCGTCGATCTGCATGGCCTGCACGCCCCAATGGAAGGGCGTGGCGCGCAGCGTCGATTCGCTCAGCTGGTGCTGATGGAATTCATCCTGGTACTGGAAGTGCTGTGGCAGAAGAAACATGCCTTCGGACCACATCACGCGGCTTTGCTTACTCATGAACGCCTTCCACTAATGAATCGAACTTTGACTGCGCGCCTTTTTGAGCGGAGTCGACCGCTGTGTCCTGGGCCTTCTGCACCGCTGCGTCCTGCACCTGTTGAGTCAGTGACGGATTGCCTGCATTGGCGGCGGGCGAGGGCGAGGGCATGACATTGCTTTTGGCGAACTGCGCCTCGGTCTGCGGCTTGTTCAGCACATCCTGACCGCGCACCGCCAGCACATGGTTGTTGTCGACCAACACGCGCAGGCCGTCGGAGGAAAACCAGATGCCGTCCTTGCGCAGGGAGTTGGCGTCGAACGCGACTTTCCAGTGGCTCTTCTCATCGGAGCGGAAGAACGCAGCGATGCCGACATAGCCGGTAGCCGTATTCAGCGGCCACTGGTCGATCTGGCCCATGCCCGGCAGCAGGGTGATTTCCTGGCTGTCGATGAGCGTATTGCCCAAGGCCTGCTGCGGGTTGTCCCACAGCGAATCGGCGTCGATGGACGCAAAGCGCTCAAGCGCCGTGAGCTGATAGACCCGCAGCACCACCGACAGCGGCCGGCCGCTTTCATCGGGGTTGAGCTGGTTGCCGCCGTCGGCTGTGAGGATGACTTTTTCCTTGTCGCCGAACAGCATGTCGCCGGCCCACGTGTCATCGACGCGCTTGCTGGCGCGGTCGGTGATGCCGCAGGCGGTGAGCGCCATCACGACCGTCAGAAGGGCCACGCGGGTGGCCCAGCCAGCCCCGGCGCAAAGACGTTCCCTGTTTCGCATATTCATGACTGCATACCTATGAATGCTCGATCAATCCAGCCAGCTCAAACCAGTCGGTAGGCGAAACCGCCGTCGCTGCCCAGCTCGATGTTCAGGCTCTGAATCGGTTTGTCCTGGGCCATGCGTTCCAGCACGTGCTGGGACAGTTCCGGCATGAGGGTCTTGGACAGAATGTTGTCGATGTTGCGTGCGCCACTGTCGACCTCGGTGCAGCGCGCCGCGATGGCCTTGACCAGCGCCTCGTCGTAACCGAGCACGGCCTGATGATTGCGCTCGAAACGCTTGCGAATGCGCTCCAGCTTCAGGGCAACGATGCGCTCCAGAATCTCGTCCTGAACCGGGTAGTACGGCACGATGGTCAGACGGCCCAGGAAGGCCGGCTTGAACACCTGGTTCAGCTCGTCGCGCAGGTCCTCGACGATCTCGTCCGGGGTCGGCTGCTCGGTGGTGTTCAGGCAGCGCTCCATGATGCGATCGGTGCCGGTGTTGGACGTGAGGATGATCACTGTGTTGCGGAAGTTGATCTCGCGACCTTCGCCGTCATCCAGCACGCCCTTGTCGAAGACCTGGAAGAACAGCTCAAGCACGTCCGGGTGGGCTTTTTCCACTTCGTCCAGCAGCACCACGCTGTAGGGTTTGCGCCGCACCGCTTCGGTCAGCACGCCGCCTTCGCCATAACCGACATAACCCGGCGGCGAGCCTTTGAGGCTGGAAACGGTGTGGGCTTCCTGGTACTCGGACATGTTGATGGTGATGACGTTACGTTCACCGCCGTACAGGGTGTCGGCCAGCGCCAGGGCGGTTTCGGTCTTGCCGACGCCGCTCGGGCCCAGCAGCAGGAACACGCCGATGGGCTTGTTCGGGTCTTCCATGCGTGCGCGGGAGATCTTGATGCGTTTGCCGATTTCCGCCAGGGCGTGATCCTGACCCAACACACGTTCGCCCAGCAGTGCCGGCAGGCGCTGAACGGTGTCGATTTCGTTGCGCAGCATCTTGCCCAGCGGGATGCCGGTCCAGCCGGAAATCACCTCACCAATGGTGCCGCCATCGACCAGGGCGTGGACCAGCGGTTGCTCGCCTTGCACCTCGGACAGCTCGGCGCGCACTGCAGAAATTTCGCTGACATCGGGTGTCTCGACGCTGCCCAGTTCAGCCAGTTTCTTGACCAGATCCAGCTCGCGCTGCCATTGCTGCTCCAGCGTCTCGCGAGTCTTCTGAACGCTCTGCAACTCCTCGTTCAGTGCAGCGAGACGGCGGGAGTGGTCGCTGCCTTTGGCGGCTTCCTGCTTCAGCACCGCGATCTCGGCCTGGACGTTGTCGATCTGGCGTTTGCAGTCTTCCAGCGGGCCGGGCTGCGCCGACTGCGCCAGGGCCACACGGGCGCAGGCGGTGTCGAGCACGCTGACGGCTTTGTCCGGCAACTGACGCCCGGTGATGTAGCGGTTGGACAGGCGCACGGCCTGCACCAGCGCTTCGTCCATCACCGTGACCTTGTGGTGCTCCTGCATTTTGCCGAGCAGGCCACGGAGCATGTAAATGGCTTTGTCTTCGTCCGGCTCTTCGACCTTGACCACCTGGAAGCGGCGGGCGAGGGCGGCGTCTTTCTCGAAGTACTTTTTGTACTCCGCCCAGGTGGTCGCGGCGATGGTGCGCAACTCGCCCCGGGCCAGTGCCGGCTTCAGCAGGTTGGCGGCATCGTTCTGCCCGGCCTGACCGCCGGAACCGATCAGCGTGTGGGCTTCGTCGATGAACAGGATGATCGGGTGCAGGCTGCGCTTGGTTTCTTCGATGACTGACTTCAGGCGGTTCTCAAACTCGCCCTTGACCCCGGCGCCGGCTTGCAGCAGCCCCAGATCGAGGGTGTGGATCGCCACGTCCTTGAGCACCGACGGCACGTCGCCCTGCACGATGCGCAACGCCAGGCCTTCGACGACCGCGGTTTTACCCACGCCGGCTTCACCGGTGAGGATCGGGTTGTTCTGCCGGCGACGGGTCAGAATGTCGACCATCTGCCGCACTTCGAACTCGCGGCCCAGCACCGGATCGATGCGGCCGTCGCGAGCGCTCTGGGTCAGATTGATGGTGTACTGATCCAGCCCCGGTGTCTTGCCGTTGCCTTGAACAGCGCGGCCGCTCGCGGCTTTCGGGCTTTCCAGCGGGCTGGCCAGACCGGATTCAGGGCTGCCTTCCACCAGTGCGGCGAGATTGACGCGCAGGTCGTCGGCGTTGATTTTTTCCAGCTCTGGCGCCGAGGCGACGACCACGCGGTGCAGCTCGTCATCGTCCAGCAACGCCTGAATCAGGTAACCGGTGCGGATCTGGCTCTGGCCGAATTCGATGGAAGCCAGCACCCAGGCCTGTTCGATCATCCGGGTGATGTGCGGCGACAGGGCCGGCGTGCGCGTGTTGCCTTTTTTGAAGGTGCCCAGCGCCGTGACCAACTGCGCCTGCAAGCGCTCGGGAACCACGTCGTAATGACGCAGGATCGCTGGCAAGTCGTTGTCATTGTTTTCCAGCAGCTGCAGCAGCAAGTGCTCGACTTCAACGTCGTAATGGTTTTCTGACAAGCACAGGGCGGCAGCGCCTTCTGTGGCTGTGCGACTGGTTTCGTTCAGTTTGGCGAACAGCGACTTCAGGTTCACAGTGAGACCCCATCAAAAGGAATATGGAAAAGAGCACAACGGGCCGGTTCGACATCGGCGCCCGGACGTTTCAACCAGCCCAGCCAGCCCAGCGCGACGTTGCCCTGACGGCCGATTTTTGCCAGCGGCACCGCTTCACGCTTGAGGGTTGGCGCGATCTGGAAATCCAGGTGCGCGCCGACGTAAAAACGCACCAGCTCCACCAGCTTCTGGTAGTCCTCGGTGCCGGGCTGAAAACGCTGGTAGTCGGCCAGCGCCAGCGGGCCGATGTCGATGCGCACGCTGGATTGGTAATCCCAGACCCGGTTGCCGACCACGGCGCTCTGCCCGAGGGCGGCGTTCTTGCGGCCCAACTGGGTGCACTGGCTCACGTCGAGTTTCAGCCAGCGCCCGGCGAACTGACGCACCTTGAACGGCAGCGAGAAGTAAAAGCTCAGCATCACTTGCAGGTTCAGCGCGTTGCGCGGCTTCTGCGCAAACATCCCCGAGAAATAGCTGAATAGCTCACGACGCAAGGGCGAACCTTCAGGGCCGAACTTTTGCTTCTGCGCCTGCGGGCCCAAACCCACCAGGTGCAGCAGGTAGCGATCGAAGTCCGACGTGCCATTGCGCTCGTACTCGATGTAGAACTTGTATTTCTGCCAGGCTTCGTAGAACAGCGTGGTCATGCGATGGGAAAACACGTCAAGAAACGCGTGGGCGGCGTCGTCCCGGTACTGAATATGGCGTTCCAGCAACAGCTCGGTGTACGGGCGCGGCAATACGCCGGACGGCCCGACCAGCCCCATGAAGGTCACCTGCACTTCGGTCAGCGGCAGCCCGGCCGCAGACACCTTGCCCTCGCGCTCGAATTTCAGGTCGCTGACTTCGCTTGCCGGGAAATTCAGCGACAGCTGCGAACGAAAGCGCAAGGGGTCTTCATGGGGCCGCGTCTGCAGGTCCATTCGCCCGTTCCTGCTGTAATGCAGGCGGAGCAAACGCACCAACTGAAAGAATTCGAATCGGTGCGGCTCAGCCCGTGCCTGGTCGATCAGACCAGGGGTTGATCGCCGGTTCGCGGGGGCCATTGGACCACTCTCTTTTCGCGCTGCAAGGTGCGCAGGGTTAATTGGGTAAAGCTGTTGATCGAGCAGTACTGGCCGAAAAAATGGTCGAGCACCATGCCGAACAGAAACACGCCGCTGCCGGTGTACTGGCTTTCATCGAATTTGAGGGTGATGCCGACGCCGCGCACGAAGTTCGGCCGCGGGTGGCCGATCCGAGCGACCACCGGCTCGCTGCTCACCGAGACGATGCCGTTGATCTGCTTACGGATCGCCGAGGTGTTGCGGTAGTTGTAGAGCGACAGCAGCTCCAGCAGTACATCCCTGCCTTTGCTGACCAGCGACATGTGGTTCAACGACAGGTGCGAGACCAGGCGCCAGATCACGCCGTTGCCCAGTGGCACACGCACCGAGGCGGTGGGTTTGCGCAGGCAGCGGATGTCGTCGATGACCGAGCCTGCCGGGACACTGAAGTCCCCGCGCGCGCCGCCGAAGGGCAGCAGTGAAGGCAGGTCGCGGTTGCTGCAGGTCAGGCGGATACTCAAGGTATCGCTGGCCGAGTTGATCAGCTCCAGATCCCGGTCGACCACCCGAATGAACATGTCGGTGCCGTCCCGTTGCCGGCTCTGGGAGGGGCGTCGGCGGGCGATCCAGAAGCTGTTGCCCGGCCCCTGATCGGCGCGCGGCTCGAAGAACGGATGACAGCTGGTGACCTGCTCCAGCCCGCCGACTTTCTTGACCCGGCGCACCTGGTCAATGGACACCACCTCGGCCGTGTTTTGCATGCGTACGTCCGGAATGATGGCGTATTCATGCTGCGCGTGGGTCAGGGTGATCGGCTCGGCCTGCTGGCGGAACAGGTTGATGATCGGCGTGCAGTTGAGCTTGAAGTTGGCGCGGCCGATGTTCTGCGTCAGGCGCGCCAGCCGGTCGTGCAGGTCGTAGTCGGAGAAGTAGAAACTGATCTCGACTTTGCCCAGGGCCTTGCCCGCCAGAATGCGTCCGAAACCGGACAGGTCGAAAAACATGAACTTGTCCGGGAAGGTGAAGTATTCGTGCAGCAGCCGGTAGCCCAGAAATGAACGTTCCGAGTAATCCACCAGCCCTTCATCCAGGCCATAGCCGACAGCCTTCAACGCGTTGGCCGGCAGCGCCACTTCGCGCATACGGCCTTCGTCTTCAAAAGTGAGCGTGGCTTTGGCCAGGTTGTTGAAGAGCAACTCGTAGAGCTGCAGCATCAGCGTGCTTTCGCCGTCGAGGAAAAAGCGCAGCGAGTCCAGTTCCATCTGGCCGAACAATACGTCCGAGGTCGCCGTCAGACCGATGCGCAAACGCGCCACCAGGTCAGCGCTGTGGCCGTTGAACGCCGAGCGTTCCATCTCGACGAACGAGGCCTGCTGGACGCTGATCGGCCACAGGTCGACCGGGTAGCAGGTGCGGAACTTGCACACCACGCTGTCGATGGGCGTGGCGTGAATCTCGGTGTGACGCGCCACGCGATAAGCGTCGGTGACTTTCTCATTCTTGCCCAAGGTGAACTCGACGATGGACATCGACGGGGTTGGGCGCAGGTAGTGCGGGTACAGCACCTCAAGGAACGACTCGACGATTTCCGGAAACTCGTCATCGAGCTTCTTGTGCACCCGTGCCGCCAGAAACGAAAACGCCTCGATCAACCGCTCGGTGTGAGGGTCCTCGCAGTTATCGCCCTCGATGAGCAACCGCGAGGCGATTTTCGGGTACTGGCTCGCGAACTCCTGGCCCAGAAAGCGCAGGTGCGACAGTTCCTTTTCGTAATAGGGGAGCAGGTCGTCGAGCATCAGTTGAGGTTCTGTACTGTGTATTCCTGGGTATTGACCTGCAACACCGCGTCAAATGAAACCTGACGGGAGATGTCTTGCAGGCGCAGTACGGCGTCAACGCGAAAGGTCAGCATGCGTTGGCCGGTTTGTTGTGCGAGCAGTTGTACCTTGACGCTGCGAAAGCGCCGGTCGCCGTCGGAAATCGCCTTCTCCAGCTGCTGCTGAATCAGATAGCGGTCCTGGGGGTCGAGCACGCTTTTGCTGGTGAAATCGGGCATGCCGTAATCGAGGATCGTCCCGGGCAGTTGCGGGAAACCGGCGAGCTCGCCAGCCACCAGGGACTGACGGGTGTTCACCAGGATCTCCAGGTCACGCACGATGCTGGCCTTGTAATCGGCCAGCGAACACAAGCGTTGCGCCGAGGCTTCAACGGACTGATGCGGACGGTCGTCCAGCAACCGGTCCAGCAGTGACGGCAACAGCTTGTGTTGGCTACTCATGTTGCCTCCCTGGCAGATCCGGACCGGTTAACCGCGTGTGGATTGCGGCAATTCGGCGACCAGTCGCAGCGACGCCGTCAGCTCATCCAGTTGGTAATGCGGACGCAGGTACGTCACGGCCTTGTACACGCCAGGCTTGCCCGGTACTTCGAAGACTTCGGCGCGGGCTTCACGCAGCGGGAACTTGGCCTTGGCTTCCTGGCTGGCGGTATCGTCCAGCAGCACGTAGCTGGACAGCCACTTGTTGAGGAACATCTCGACGTCTTTGCGCGAAGCGAAGCTGCCGACCTTGTCGCGCATGATCGCCTTCATGTAGTGAGCGATACGCGAGGTGGCGAAGATGTACTGCAACTGCGCCGAAAGACGGGCGTTTGCGTTGGCGATGTCGGTGTTGTACTGCTTTTGCTTCTGGGTCGACTGGGTGCCGAAGAACGCCGCGTAGTCGGTGCCTTTGCAGTGCACCAGCGGGATGAAACCGAGGTCGGAGAGTTCTTTCTCGCGGCGGTCGGTGATCGCGATTTCGGTCGGGCACTTGAGGGCGATTTCGCCGTCATCGGTCTTGAACGTGTGAGTCGGCAGACCTTCCACCAGACCGCCGCCTTCGACACCACGAATTGCCACGCACCAGCCGTAGCGCGAGAACGCGTCGGTGACCCGAGTGCCCAGAGCGTAGGCAGCGTTCATCCACAGGTATTTGTTGTGGTCACGGCCATCGACACTTTCGACGAAGTTGAATTCTTCGACCGGGGTGGTATCCGGGCCATACGGCAGGCGACCCAGCACGTGGGGCAGGGTGAGGCCGACATAACGGGAGTCTTCGGAGTTACGGAAGGACTTCCACTTGGCGTATTCGACGGTGTCGAAGATCTTCGCCAGATCGCGCGGGCCGGACATGTCGGTGAACGAGTCCCAGCCGAACAGCTCGGGCGACGCAGCCGAAATGAATGGCGCGTGGGCGGCGGCCGCAACGTGGGAGATCTCTTCGAGCAGGTACATGTCTTCCGGGTTACGGTTGAACTCGTAGTCACCCAGCAGCATGCCGAACGGAGCGCCACCGAAGGTGCCGTACTCTTCTTCGTAGATCTTCTTGAACAGCGCGCTCTGGTCGAATTCCGACGAGGCCTTGAGGTCGCGGACCAGGTCTTTCTTCGAGGCGTTGAGCAGGTGAATCTTCAGTGTGGTGCTGGTCTCGGTCTGATCGACCTGGTATTTCAGGCCACGCCAGGACGCTTCCAGCTGCTGGAATTCGCGGGCGTGCATGATCTCGTTCATCTGCTCGGAGAGCATCGAATCGATCTCGGCGATGCGCGCATCGAGCACGGCGATCAGGTCTTTGCTTGGCGTCATTTCGCCTTCAAGCACCTGACCCACCAGCTCGCCGATCAGATCACGGGTGCGGGTGCGTTCGGTTTCGGAGCGGGCGACACGGCTTTCGGAAATGATGCTGTCGAGCAGCGAAGACTGCGGGGCGAAGTTTTCCACTTCAACCAGATCAGTGTCCGGCTGGGCCACGGTTTGTTTGTCGTTCATGGTCGTGCTCCTGCTTACTCTTTGGCGTCGGTGGCGGGAACGGCGGCTTCACGACCGAATTCCTTGCCCAGCGTTTTCAGCTTTTCAGTGTTCTGCAACACGTCCATCAACAGCTCTTCGAGCTTGTCGTTGCCGCCCATTTTGTTGCGCAGGTCGGCGAGCTTGTTGCGCACTTCCAGCAGCTTGCGCAGCGGCTCGACTTGCTTGACCACGTTCTGCGGTTCGAAGTCTTCCAGCGCGTTGAAGTTGAGCTCGACGCCCAGCTGCGTGCCATTCTTGGCCAGGGTGTTGTCGACGCGATAGGCCAGGCGCGGCTTGATGCCTTTGAGCACGCCATTGAAGTTGTCGCGGTCAATGAAGATGAATTTGCGATCCTTGAGCTTGGGCAGCGGCTCAAGGGGGTTGCCGGAAAAATCGCCCAGCACGCCGACGACAAAGGGCAGCTCTTTCTTTTCCTGAGCATCGCCGATGTCGACGTCGTAGGTAATGTGGACCCGAGGGGCGCGAACGCGGTCGAGTTTGTGCTGGGTACTTTCCTTCTTCGCCATCGTGTTCTCCTGTGCGAGCAACTCGCTGCAAGTCATTTTGCGTGTCGGCTCGACGTTGAGCCGAGTGCTTTACAGTCCTTCGATCGTCATCAGCAGGCGCTGACGAATCTCATCTTTCATGTCCATGATGCTGTCCTGGCCCACCAGTTCTTCAAAACTGGCGTTGCCGGCAATCTGCGTGCTGCTGCGAATGACCGAGTCGTCCGGTAGCGTCGAGCGCACCGGGGAGCTGATCACGCAGAACGGCAGGTCGCCAAAATCCTTCAGTCGCTCGAAGCTCACCGGAAAACGCAGGCCGTCGAACAGACGGTTCAGGCCCGGTGATTTGCTCACGCAGTAAAACAGCACCAGGTAGTGCACGACGAAGCGGTACAGCTCGGCGCTGCTGCGGTTGGGGTCTTTGATGACGCTGCGAAAGCGCGCCAGATCAAAGGAGTTGAAGCCGATCACCCAGCGCGTCGGGCTGGTGATGCGGATGGTCTGACCGCTGTCGGCCAGGACCTTGTCGTATTCCAGCGGAAACAGCTCGGGCGTGGTGCTGATCAGGTTCAGCGGCACTTCCATCTCATTGACCAACTGGAACGGAGACGCCGAACCAATTCTGTCGTACAGCTCTTTGAGTTCCTTGAAGTGATGCTGGGTCTCCCGGCCGCTACTGCGCTGGGCACCCTGAAGGTACTCACCGAACAGATTCTGCGGACGAATCAGCAGCGCCAGCGTGGCCAGGTAATCGGACGCCTGTGCTTTAAGCACGTCGGAAATAGCCCGGGTCTGGCTGCGCAGCTTTATGAGTGCTTCTACGTCAAACGTTTGAGTCATGGGTACATCGTCCCTGAACCTTTCTCAACAATGCGGCGAATGCGACGAGACAGCGTGAAGAGATACGCGTTGCCCGGCTGGCACACCTTCTCGAGAAGCAGTCCGGATGAACGTCATCCCGAAAACTCGCTGCGAAGATTAGGCGCGTGAAACGTGGCCGAACACCGATAGCTAGTAGCCAGCAGTGTCAGCTCAGGCAGTTAATTGTGTGGGAAAGTTCCTACAGACGCGAAGTTTTTCTCACAATTGATACAGGTCGCAATGATGCTTTATGGCCACTATGATTCTTGCGGTGGGCTTGAAAATGGCTCCAGGCCTTATGGTTCAAGGGCTGCAGGGTTTTATTGGATCCCTTTGGCAGGTTTAAAGAAAAGGGCGGAAAGGTGAACCGGTTCACCTACTGATCTGAACTAAGTGGGCAACTAAGGAAAACCGATGCAAAAGCGCCTTGCGGGAGGGGTGACGAATCTGTGGATATTTGTGTGGCGTCTGGATTTTCTCGGGGGCAGGGTGGTGTAGTTTGCCGGGCTGTGGCTTGGGTCGATGGCTTGGGCTGAACGTCGTTTTTGTGGAAGGGATTTATCAAGGGAGCGGGTGATGGAAGTGCGAGGCTGGTTGAGGGCGGTGCTGGGTCGCGCGGGGCGGGCGGAGGAGGTTGTGCCAGGGTCGAAGTCAGAGTCAGCTTCTGCCGACGGCAAGGAGCGGGGGCAGGAGCAGCCGTTGTCGCGGGTGCAGCAACTTCTGAGCGGGTTGCCGGTTTGTCCGGCGCCGGGTGCGTTCGCGACGCCGCCGCCCGTTTGTCCTTCGGTCTGGGAAAGAGACAAGGCATTACTCGCCAGGTATCACGCCTATGTGGACGATGCCGAAAAGAATGGCGGGCGAGCGCTGCCAGACGCTTCTCGGGAAGAGGGACGTGAGCTTGCAGCGCAATGGCGGTCCAGGGCGGTCGACCTTTCCAGCGCTAAAGCCACCGAGCAATGTGACGGAATTTATTGGTACTTCCAGAGCGCAGCCATCGCTTCACTGTTCGCGGAAGGGCCGGAATCGGAAGCCTTTGCCCGCTACAGGAGGGACGCGGAATCGTATCGGGGATGGAGCAGGGTCGGTGGTCAGGTCCAATTGTTCGACGAGTATGTGACCGTGATTGCGTCTGGCGCACAGCTCGGGGCGGATATTTAGTGACTGACTGACTGGTTTCTGTGGGAGTGAGTTTGCTAACGAAGGCGGTGTGTCAGTCGATATGTTCGTTTCAGACCCACTACGGGTTGCATGAACGCCGAGGATTGCATGCGTTACCAAGATCCCCTGTAGGAGCTTGCCCGCGAAGGCAATCTGCCTGTGACGGATGCCTCGCCTGACACACCGCTTTCGCAGGCAAGCCGGCTTCTACGGATTGCGTGAACGCCGACGATTGCATGCGTTACCAAGATCCCTTGTAGGAGCGCGCTTGCCCGCGAACGCAATCTGTCTGTGACGAATGTCTAGCCTGACACACCGCTTTCGCAGGCAAGCCGGCTTCTACGGATTGCGTGAACGCCAACAATTGTGTGCGTTGCCAAAATCCCCTGTAGGAGCGCGCTTGCCCGCGAACGCAATCTGCCTGTGACGGATGCCTCGCCTGACACACCGCTTTCGCAGGCAAGCTGAACGCAATCTGCCTGTGACGAATGCCTTGCCTGACACACCGCTTTCGCCAGCAAGCCGGCTCCTACGGATTGCCTGAGCGCCGACAATTGTGTGCGTTGCCAAAATCCCCTGTAGGAGCGCGCTTGCCCGCGAACGCAATCTGCCTGTGACGAATGCCTTGCCTGACACACCGCTTTCGCAGGCAAGCCGGCTTCTACGGATTGCGTGAACGCCGACGATGGTGTGCGCTGCAACGATCCATTGTAGGAGCGCGCTTGCCCGCGAACGCAATCTGTCTGTGACGAATGTCTAGCCTGACACACCGCTTTCGCGGGCAAGCGCGCTCCTACAGGGAATCAGGTAGCATCGAAGATCCGCACTGGACGCAACACCACTGAGACCCTGCTCACAAAGAAGACTTCAGATATGTTCGCGCTGCCCATCAACGTACAAAGATTTGTACCGCGCCATGGCATCCGTGAGCCGGCGATTCAGATACTCATTGGTATGCCCAAGCGCTGCCAGGATCTGCGCAGATTCCTCGTAATAAGACGCGCGCTTTTCCAGCGACCACGTCGATGGCGCGGACTGGAGATTGGTGATCCGGTCGCACAATTTGATGGCCGCCGCTTCCCGGGAATGCGCGGCGATCGCCTGGAAATAGCGCTCGTCCGAGAACGGCACGATCAGGTTCTTGCTCAGGCAGGCGACAGTCGATGCGACAACGGCGCCGAACACTTCAGCCAATGCCTCCTCCGAAATCGCAGTGTCCTCGATCACGTCGTGCAGCAGCGCGGCAGGCATGGCGATGGCCAGATCACCGATGTCACTTTCCCGGGCCGCGAAAATCAGCTCGTTGGCGACCATCGCAACATGGGTGGTGTACGGCAGATTCGATCCCTTCATCATCTGCCCGACGTGGGCGTGAGAAGCGAACAGCCAGGCTTTGTTGTAGAGATGCTGCAGGTCGGTGGACGTCAATCAATTCACTCCTGAGATGGGGGAGATGGGCGGTGAAGGCTTTCCAGGGGCTGGCCGTCGGGGAGTCGAATTTTCAATCCGCGACCAATCTGGCTGCCGATGTAGTAAGCGATGCCGAGTGCATCAGCAAGCTCCGGATCCGTCTCTCCGAACTCCTTCCCGGCCAACGCGCCAATGGTCAGTCTGTGCAGGCGGCTCTTGTCTTTTTCGATGCCCAGCAAAATGTTTCTGATGAAGTCGAGCTGGATCAGCGCGCTTGCGTAAAGGGGGAACGCTGGACACGATGCCTCCCTCTGGCGGGTGATCGCTATGGCTTCGTCGATGTAGTCGATGGCTTTTTTCAATGGGTCGTTTCCCTGAGTTGCGGCCGCGTTTGCTAGATCGCGCTGCCTCGGTTCGAGCCTGGTTTTGCATCAGCAACTCGTCCATCTCTCGCCGACGGCAACGGTTGACGAATTCAAGCGCTGAGGCGAGATCGTGGTGGAAGCGTTCGAACATGTCCGCGTCTATTGCGTAATATTCTTCGTAGTCCACAAAGCCGCTGCTCACCGGAAATGATACGTAGAACTGGCCTGAGGTTTCTTCGACTCCCAGGGAGAACATTTCTTCGCGGTTTACGTAAGTGTTGCTGAATGTCATCGTTCGTAGGGCTCCAGTTTGCTTGCTAAAGCAGCTTTAGCGCTGCCGCATTATGCAATATCTGGTAAAGCTCGCTGCGCAAAGCTTTACACAGGTTGGTTGTCGTTGAGCAAGGCGGTGCGAATGAGGTCGAGTTTTTGTCTGGTCAACCGTCAGTGATCGACGATGAATGTATGTGCTTATGGGCTAGGGAACGGTAATGATTGATGCGCATAATCTCAAGAAGGTCAGTTGCACATTGCTAACATTCCTTTTATCCATGATGGCCCTAGGTCCATCCAATCTTGAATATTTCTGGCGTCTGTACCTCGTGGTGGCGCTGCTGGCGATTTTGTGGACTCTCTACCTGGTTTATTTCTGTGAGAGATTTACCGTTTATATGATCTCGCTGGTGGTGGCGTTTTTAGGCGCGTTTTGTTTACCAGTCTGCTCGGTCGCGTATGTCGCTGCAGGAAGCATCTGGGGCAAAGTGGGGCTTTTGCCCTTATTGCTAGGGTGCGCCCCGGTCGGTATCACGCTGCTGACCTACTATGTACTGGCCAGAGGTAGACCATCCTTTCATCCGTTCGAATATAACGGGCTAAAAGTCCAGCCGAGGTATCAGGATAGGCAGCGATCACCTGCCTCGTATAATCCCGTGTTAGTTGCCGGAGCTACAACCTTGGCGGCAAGTATTACTATAAATTCACTCGGCCATTTAACTGGTGCAATGGTCGCTATGGTTGGACTGCAGGCGTTTTGCATCGCCGTGTTGTTTCACGCTCGGCACATCATCAGGGGGCTACGCGCGCTCCGCCTTCAAGAACAATCAATGCCTACGCCCTACACGTTCATGCAAATTGACCAAATCCGCGAAGCGCGGAGTCGTTGGTATTTGGGCAGATTGTTTGCGTTGATCGCGTCTTGGAGGGCGTCGCAGGATGACTGATTGCTCGATGATTCGTCTCGACTTGGTTTGGTGGGTATCTCGCGTCGCTGATTTGTGAACGGTTATAGCGACGGAAACGGCGCGGTGTCGGTTGACGTCATCCGATAGTCCGGCGGGATGGAACCGGAAGGCAGTTGCAGGGCAGAAGCCAGTGCCCATTCGCCGATGGGTGCGCGTCTAACACATTTCGACAAACCAGAGACCGTTTGGCTGCGCAGTCTTCCTGCGACGAGGCGGACTGCTGGAACTCCCAAGCACGATACTCAACGCTGCGCAAAATCGACTCACCGGGTTGACAGGGAGATGCTCAAAAGTGTCTCCTTTCTCGCGGTGACGCCTGTAACGATTCTGAGACTGTGACCTCCTTCGCAGTTTAGGCGCTGCGAAGATATGAGAGGTCCGACTTCCTGAATACTTTTCGCAGCCTGTTGCAAGGCTTGGAATTCAACTACGGGGACAGTTGCCGCCGATTGCAATTTTTTTATTCGAAAAGCGATCGTTCGCTACAAGCGTTGATAGAGCGACCGGGGATTCATCATTAATGTGCGGATTGGAGTTATCTGGTTCAATGAATACGATGTATGATCCAGACCCGCGTACAATCAAACGAGGCCCCCTATTGACCTTTCTGTTTGTCGTGGGCGCAGGTGCGTTTGGGCCTGCTAACTTTCCTGAATGTACTTGGCTATATTTCGGTTTCGTGGCCTTATTGTTTTTATATGCGCTCTATATGATTTACTGGTGTGAAAGTTTCACCTCTTTCACACTCGGCATGTTTTCCTCATTTGTATTCTCATTTGGCGTCGCTGCGGCGGGTCTAGCCCATGTCGCGCTTGTCGTAGATTTGCACGCTTCGAGATCCCAAGCCGCCATTGCAAATATAGGGCTCGTGGCATTGATGGCCTTGATTTACGCATTTGTCTATTTTTTTCCTCGAAAGAGTTTTCCTTTTCAAACCGATGGAAACAAGGTTTCACGTGTCGCTATCCGAAGCAGTGATTACGGTCCCGGTCTTATTGCAGGTATCGGCACCGTGGTATCAGCTCTTTTGATTAACTCTGTGTCATCGCTCACGTCTAGCGCCGTCGCGGTGTTGGGCGTCTTTTTTGGCTGTGTTGCCCTTATGCTTTATGAACGGGATGCGATTAGCGGCCTGCGCACCCTCCGTTCTCGGGAGAAGTCCATGGCAGCTCCATTCACCTTCAAGCGAATCGACGAGATCCGTGAAGCGCGCAGCCGCTGGTGGATCAGTAGGTTGTTCAAGTGGGTTAGTTCCAGGCACCAGTGACCAGGTGCGTGACTTTAGGTGATTCTGCGCACGCTGAATTGTCTCTTCGCGTGTTCGCTTAAGGGGTAAAGGAGATTTACATGATCATGAACCTCGCAGCGTTTCTCGTGCCGCAGAGCGTACGGCTGATCGAGTCCAGGCTCTGCCAATCCGAAACTACCCAATGGCGCGCTGGCGACGGACGCAGGACCTCTAACAAATCAGTCGTTGCTTGGGAGGTATGGATTGGGTTGGAACATTTGTTGATCCATAGGGTTGAAGCAAACAGATAAAGAATGCGTTGAAGCGTTGAAAAGGGTGATGGCTGATGATTTTGGGCTCCGATTATCTTAAGCGTGGTGCTTGGGTCTGTTTCAGTGTGCTCGTGTTCGCTATGGTTTTAGGGCTCTCTGTTGTACCGTTCTTCTGGTGTGTCTACTTATTTGTTTTTATCTTGAAGCTTAGCTGGTTTCTTTACCTGATCTATTTTTGCGAGAGGTTTACATTTTATTTGTGGTCGGTCTTAGCAAGTGTGCAGAGTTTTCTGATCGTGCTGGCAAGCAGTGTTGCGTTTTCTTCCGCCGCCGACGTATGGGGCTTGGCAAGTGCCGAGGCATTCATTGCAGGATTGTTACCCGTGGCTTTAGTATTTTTGACTTATTTTATAATCGCGCGCACAAAACCGTCGTTTCATCCGTTTGAATACAGTGGAAACAAGGTAAAGGTAGTGCCGAGAATTAGTCAGAGTAAGTCAGCAAGGTATCCGGCTGCATTGTTGGCTGGTGCCTCCACATTAGTCGCGAGTATCTTCGTCAAAATCTTTGGGGTACCCGCAGCGGGAGTTGTTGGTGCGGTCGTCCTGACGACCTGCGCTTTAGTGATTCTTTACCACCTGCGTCATTCAGTTAGAGCGCTGCGCACGTTGAGCATAAAAGAAAAAACCACATCAGTGCGCTACACGTTTATGGAAATCGACGGCATCCGCGAAGCGCGCGGTCGGTGGTGGATCAGTAGATTTTTCACCTGGGTTGCCTCTAGGTGCGCCTCGACGGACGCCTAGGCCATTCGGGGTATGGTAGCCCGTATTTCCCAATACCTTCGGCAGGTATCCGGTACAAACGGGATTCCGGCAATCGGCTCTACCAGAATGCTGGAGTAACTATAGGTGATTTTGTTCCCCACTTGACGTAGCTAGTAGGCCGTCTGGCTCTGTAGTGCCCTCTGGATCTGGTGAATCCTCATGAAGACCTTGACCCTGAACCTGCGGCGCCGCCGCGGTAGGGTAGATCACTAAATGTGTATCTGATGTGGGGCCAAGTTCACGAGTGGCCATGGCTATGTCACCTTTAGGGATGATTTACACATGAGCCTCGACCACCTTTGTCGTTGGCATCGTAAAAAACTTGGGACAAAGTAGCCTCAGTGCTGAGAATTTCCAGTCCTCAAGACGCTGCCATATTCGTGAATTGATTCGGCGAGTTAATTAGCTACCCCTCGTCTAGTTCCGGGCTTCTGTATGAGCAACTCGTCCAGCTGTCTGTTGCGGCATTTGGTAACGAACGTCAGTGCGGCATTCAGATCACTTTGGAATAGATCAAGCTGCGCGCGATCAATTTCGTAATATTCTTCATACTCAATCATGTCATTTCTCACCGGAAATGAAGCATAGAACTTTCCTGAAGATTCCTCTATTCCTAGTGAGAAGCGCTTTTCGCGATTGAAGTAAATATCTGTAAATTTCATAAGATCCTCTGCGATAGATCAGTCTTTGAAATTCGAGGCGCGGATACCTCTTATTTATGCCGGCAGGTGTCCTCCATCACGTTGTGCAGAAGCGCGGCAGGCATCGCGATGGACAGATCACCGATGTCACTTTCCCGGTCCGCGAAAAATCAGTTCGTTCGCGCTCGCCATGCCACCTGGGAGAACCGCCCTAAAGAGTGATATCTCAGAAGGACAAATCGATGCTGATGATCTTTTTGCTCTTTTCCAACGCTTCGCTATCGCTTGCCCCGTCTGGCGCTAACCGGTTGAGGAAATCTTCAAGGCTGGACGAAATCAAAACATATCCCCGGTCTTCATTCGCTGCGTCATGTACCCAGTAGTGAACGGCTCCAGTTGCTTTATCGATGCAAAACTGGTCGCCCGTCGGCGACTCCCCGAATGTATAGGTCTTGTCGGGGATTCGTCCGGAATACATGTTGTTCCTGTGGAAGATGTTGTATCCGTCGGCTGATAGGCCATAGATGATGTCCAAGTCGTAGGTCCCGGTCTGGCTCACGCACTGGGCACCTCGGGCGAAGACGACTGCTCCGCCTAGATCGGTGGTGAGATCCAGCAATAGATCCTCAATCTCAATGACACATCCCTCCCGCAGGGGTTCGTCAATCTGGCGAGAGGTTGGGTTTGCGCAATGAGCACCGAGTACCTCAGACATTCTTTTGCTGATTGCTCTCATGTTGCCGCTCCTGACCCGATGACCCAGTGCCAATCCTTCAAATGATTATGCTCCATCAGGAACGGAGTCAGGGCCGTTAAGCTTGTCCCGGACGTGGTGTGCTGTGCGCACCAAGGGATCCCACAAACCTGCCTCGCTGTTCCAGGCAGCGCCTGCCCAACGTTGGTCGGCGGTCAACTCAGCCCTGCGTTCGACCAAGCGTCGTTTGAGGATATCTGAGACGGCACTCAAATCAATCTTGGGCAGCGCTGCATATGGCCCGTCTGGCTGCGCTTCTTTATTCGCGAGGCAGTAACAGTAGCACCAGATCCAGCTTTGAGCCATATAGATCGCCCGATTTTGATCTGGATAATGGTTGAGCAGTTTCAGTAAAGCCTGAACAAAACTCGCTGAGAATGAAGCGTTACGGGCGTTAAATTGCGGCATGAACAGCCGATCGAAAGCTACGACAACATTCTGAGGGTCGGCGTTGTCGTCTTTGGTCTCGAGAAAATAAAAGGGCTCGCCTGCGAGGAATCTGTCGAATTCATCGTGATGCAATGCAAGCTCAAGTACGTTGGCAGGTTCCTTGTCCATTCAGTTCTCCATCGTGAGCGTGTGGCGCGTGAACGAGGGTGATTTACGGCGTGGTCTGCGCGGGCTGCTTAATTGGAGGGAGACTACATCAGTTAGGTCGCTTCGAAGGCGTGTTCGGCATCGATTATGATAAGACCCAGTGACAGGTCCTAAGGCCACTGATCCGTAATGACTCTAGCCATCCCGAGCTTACGATGGCTGATCAGTTCCGGAATCTCGCCTCGGGAAATCAGGTGTAAAGCCTTCAGTAGTACTGCTTTGAAGCGAATGAGTTGATACTCGGTGGTGATCTCAAAAATCGCCTGCGGCCGGTCAGTCAGTGCGCAGTCAATTGCACGAAGGGCCGCTTCTATTTTTTGTTTGGCAGTTTCTCTGCTGTTCATGGTGGTGGCGTCCTGCATGACTTTTCTTCCGTTTTCAAGATTCAGAAGCTCCCCGGCCCACGTGACCAAAACTGCCGGCAGCATACCGGTGATGTGCGCCGGTTGAGGAGGGCGGGCGTTGCTCAAGCCAACCGAACGCCATCAGCGCCTAATCGTTTTGAGACATGAGTTCACGCATCCATTTCAGGGCCGGCGTTTCTCCTCCCGTGAGCTCAATGCAGAAAGTTGCAAACGCCTGCTCAAGCGGTTCGTACGCCTGGAGGCCTCGTTCGCTGAACCTGTATCGCCCCGGAATCTGGCCCCACTCCCAAGGCGTGGTAATCAAACCTTCCATCACGAGGTTTAGCAGGGGCTTCAGGTCAGCGTATAGCTCCGCTGCCTCAGCATCGAGCTCGGCATACGCCTTGAGCTCGGTTTCTAAGTTGAGTGCTGCAGCGTGGAGTTTGTTGTTACTCATGGTGAATTCCCTCGCATGCAGCTGTGCATGAAATCCTGTGCAGATAGCGCGTTCGGGCGTGTTACTTGCCGCGTCTCGCTTTGAAGGCTTTGAGAGCGGCGGATTCGCCGCCGGTAAGCTCAATGTAGAACGCAGCGTATGTTTCGGACAAATCACTGTAGCCTTGGAGATGGGTCTCCGAGAGCAGCTTGTAGCCTGGGATATCTCCGATTTCCACCGCCTGAAGAATGCTGCATCGTTCGGCCCTCTCGATAAGATCATGAAGCGAAGCCCGTAGCGACGCTGCGGCAGGGTCAACGACTGCGTATTTATCTAGCGTGCGCTGCAGCTCACGCGCCGATGCCTGGAGTTTGTTTTTATTCATCGCGGCTCTCTTCAAAACTGCCTTCCTGCGCATTACAAAACCTGACCCTGCTGGTCAGCGCTCCGCGGCAAGTTGCCGGTCTAAACGTAAATACAGTCATTCGCTAGCCCTCGCTGCTCAAGTGGTGTTGAAGCTGAGCCGCCACGGCTCTGCTGATGGTTCGGTAACCGCACCTTCGTGGCGTTCGGGCCGCAGTCCGCAGGCTGTGATCTGAGGGTGATGCGTATTCATGGAAACACGCTTCGAATCGGCACAAATGCCAATAGACCAAGGTCCCGCTAGAGATTATCAGGCACGAAGTCCGGACCTCCGAGCTTATCCCGAACGCCTACCGCCACGCGCATCAACGGCTCCCATAGACCTTGCTTACTGTTCCACGACTCGCCTGCCCATCTCGTATCGGTAATCAATTCAGCTTTGTTGACCTCAAGTTCGTGCTTGAGCGCACCGGCGACGCCGGCTGTATCCATTTCAAAAAGATCACCATACATGCCATCTGGATTTGACTTCTTCTGGGCTAGACAATGCCGGTAATACCAGATCCAGACAGCTACAACATTAATTGCTCGGTTTTTGTCTGGATAGCTTCCCAGAGCCTTCAACATTGCTGTTGCAAATTTCCGCGGAAACGTCTCATCTTTAGTCTTTGTCCAATAGTCGAGCACTAACAAGTCGAAGGCAGCCATCACATTTTGTGGTTCTTTTGTATCTGTCTTAGCCTCTACAAAGTAGAAAGGCTCACCGACTATAAATTTGTCGAGTGCGTCGTCTGCTAGCGCGACAAGTAGCACATTGTCCAGGTTATCTGTCATTGGGTTCACGTCCTTGCGCAGTCAATTGCACGGATGGCCACCTCTTTTTTTGTTGGCGGTTTCCCTGCGGTTCATAGCGGGGGTGGCATCTGGCATGATTAATCCTTTCGTTTCCAGGGCCCAAGGCCTATCCGGGGCACGTGACCATACTCCCGCTAGCATACCGGTGATGCGTACCGGCCGTGTAGGATGAGCGCCACAGCGTGAAGCCCGTTATTGTTCGTATGGAATTGCTGCGCACGTAGCTATGGTGCAAAAGCCAGCCGCGTGTTCGCTAAGTCAAAGCCCTCGACCCATGTGACCCACAAGGAAGAACTTCTGATGACCAACGATCACACCCCCGACTTCACCAAAGTCCCCGCCGGCCTGACGCCGTTCCCTCCGATTGAAAACGTGTTTGTCGCCGATCAACTGGAGCTGGCCAACCATCTGCACCCTTTGTTCAGCGTTGATATCAGCACCGTAAATCCCGAGTGGTCGGGCGTGCTGCACATGCTCAGCCCGCTGGAGCCCTACGAGAGCCTTGTTGGCGAGCTGACCGAGTGGGACGGGTACCACGGTGATTTGCTGAAAACCAACTGGATCGGCTTCGCGGTCGAGCACGGGCGTTACCGCTTGTGCGGCGACCCGCGCTATTTTTTTCTGCATGAGGGTAACGCGCACCTGGCGGACCCTCATCCAGGCGCGAGAGCAGATTTGGAGCAGCACTACGCTGAACAGCACAGTGCGTTTATCAGTACCGTCGAGCGCTTTAACACCAGCGGGGTGCTGGCGCGCGAGCAGGGCGACCCGCTTTATCCGGTCGAGTTCGTCTCGCAGTTGGGCGGTGAAGTCGATGGGGTCGCGAACTGGGTGGAAACGGTCGAGTTTCCGATGCAGATCGTTGAGATCGATGCAGACCGCGGCGACACGAATGTCTATCCGCTGAGTCCTGCGGGCAAACGGTTTTTCCACGTGGCGAGCGTTCCGGGCTGGCATTACCGAACGGCCGGCGCAGACCTGATCGTCATGTTCTACGAGCCAATTGAGCGCTTGGTTTTGTTTACTTTCGATTACAGCTGAATCCATGAATACGGCGAACGCCGTCGGGGTGAGGCTCTCGACTCAAGACAAAGCCCAGCACAACGTGGAGGCAGAAAGGGGCGCCGCTGAGGCGTACACGCATTGGCCCAAGCGAAACAGAAGCAAACCTGCTTTCCTTACTGTCCCTCTGCAGCCGTTGATACCGGGTAGGGCATTTAAGGCCCTGGCTTCGATTATGGCTATGTATTGACCTAGTGGCGCTGATCGACGTGGTTGCCACGCGCGCGCGCATAGTGGCGAGAACAGTCGAGATAGCATTTACTCACCGTTCTGCCCATTATTCCTGGATTCGATCCATAGGCTCAGCGACAGTGGTTCGCCGCCCGTCACCTCGATCGAAAAATCCGCGTACGTGTCTTCAAGCTCGCCGTACCGCTGAAGATTTTTCTCGGTAAACCGATAGTGGCCAGGTACTGCTCCTATCTGAATGGGTTCGGATAGGTTGCCCGCTTTTGCCAGCTCTAATAACGGCTTTAAATCGGAACAGAGGGCAGCAGCTTCGGGATCTATCTCTGAGTATTCATCGAGCTGATGTTGTAGCTTTAAGGCAGTGCTTCTTAGTTTGGTGATATTCATCGCTAATTTCCTGCGATCTCTGGTGCCCGCCCGGGGGCAGAGCACGTTTACATTCATGCGCGTAGTTTTAAGGGAGACAAGCGAAGGGTGCAGCTGAAGCTAGCACGTATCGGTGGAATGCAGGTTGTCACTTCATCTGTTCTCGAAGCCACTTCAAAGCTGGCGTCTCTCCTCCTCTTGCCTCAATCGAAAAATCCGCGAATGCATTTTCCAGGTCGCGATATTGCTGGAGGTTTCTCTCTGTAAAGCGATAACGTCCCGGCACGTCTCGCACTTCAAGCGGGTTCGTGAGGGTGCCAGCTTTTGCTTGTATCAATAATGGCTTCAAGTCAGCATGAAGAGCCACGGCTTCAGGATCTATCTTGGAATGTATCAACAGCTGGTATTCAAGGGCAATGGCTAGCTCTTTGAGTCTTGGAATGTTCATGGTTAATTCCCGATTGAGCCTATAGGTTTGACGGATGACCAATCTCCGCGATTTGGAATAAAGTACCACGCCGCGCCGTGCTGCTGGGTACCGGATGTTATCCATTTCCAGCAGCTGCTGCCATCACTATGTTTGGCTTGGGAGTGTCATTCAGGCGAACCTCTCACATCTCCAGGCTTTTGGATAAGCAACTCGTCTAGTTGTCGGTTTCGACATTTCGTGACAAACGCTAATGCAGCGTTAAGGTCCTTTTTAAATAGTTCCAGCTGTGCATGGCTAATCTCGTAATATTCTTCATAGTCAGTCATGCCGTTAGTTACCGGAATTGAAGCATAAAACTTCCCCGAGGACTCCTCAATACCTAGGGAAAAGCGCTCCTGCGATTAAAGTAAGTGTCTATAAATTTCATAAGATTCTTTTCGGTAGTAGAGTGGTCATAAATTGATCCGCGGATAATTTGTCAGCATCAATAATGGCGTGAAAGATTTCAACTAAGCTTAAAACTCGTGAAGTTAAAATCAGCTTCCACGAAACCTGCGTGCTTTCGTGAAAGCTTTTAGCGAAAGTACCACGAGCGAAGGTCCCGCTAAAGATTATCAGGCACGAAGTCTGGACCTTCAAACTTATCCCGCACGCCTAGCGCCTCGCGCATCAACGGCTCCCACAGACCTTGCCTACTGTTCCAGGACTCGCCTGCCCACCTCGTATCGGTAATCAAGTCAGCTTTATTGACCTCAAGTTCGTGCTTGAGCGCACCGGCGACGCCGGCTGTATCCATTTCAAAAAGCTCACCATACTTGCCATTTGGATTTGCCTTTTTTTGGGTTGTGCAATAGTAGTAATGCTGGATCCAGTCGGATACAGCATAAATCGCTCGATTTTTTTCTGGATAGGATTCCAGCGCTTTGAACATTGCTGCTGCAAATTCGCCGGGAAACGTTTCATCTTTAGTCCTCATCCAATAGTCGAGTACCAAGTTGAAGGCAGCCATCACGTTTTGTGGTTCTTGGGTGTCTACCTTGGCTTCTTGAAAATAGAAAGGCTCGCCGACGATAAATTTGTCGAGTGCGCCGTCCGCTAGCGCGATCAGCAACACATTGTCCAGGTTATCTGTCATTGGGTTCACGTCCTTGCGCAGTCAATTGCACGGATGGCCACCTCTTTTTTTGTTGGCGGTTTCCCTGCGGTTCATAGCGGGGGTGGCATCTGGCATGATTAATCCTTTCGTTTCCAGGGCCCAAGGCCTACCCGGGGCACGTGACCATACGCCCGCTAGCATACCGGTGATGCGTACCGGCCGGGTAGGATGAGCTCCTCAGCTTGAAGCTAGATATTAGCTATGGTGAATTTGCTCCTCACGCAGCTGTGTTTCCAAGCCAAGCGCGTGTTCGCTGATCGCCATGGAGATGTGCCGATTTATGGTCACCTGGATGAGCAATCCGCCATTTTTTGCTCGATTCAATTAGCGTGTAAGAATGCGATTAAGCAATCACCAAGGATGCGTTTATGACACTGCCCCGCTTTATCTACCATCCCGATCCCGTCGGTACCGGTTCTGTGCAACCTTCTTCCGACACTTGCGTCAGCTGCAACCAGGCGCGCGGCTACATCTACGTGGGGCCGGTATACGCCGTTGATGAGTACGAAAACTGTATCTGCCCTTGGTGCATTGCCGACGGAAGTGCGCACCAGCGCCTGGGCGCGACGTTTGTCGATGACGAGAGCGTTGGCCTGGATGGCGATGACACGCTGAGCGAGGCGCAGATCGCCGAAGTCTGTCAGCGCACGCCTGGTTTCAGCGGGTGGCAGCAAGAATGCTGGTTCACTCACTGCGACGACGCGGCCGAATTCATCGGTAAGGCCGGCGGTGCAGAATTGCTTGAAATGGGGCCGGCAGCCATCGCCGCCGTTCAGGACTCAACAGGGTTGGAGGAGGGACCTCAGTGGCAAGCGTTCCTCACCGCGTTGGATAAAGATCATGGCCCTACGGCTTACCTCTTCAAATGTCGCCACTGCGCCACGCTGGGCGCTTATCAAGACAACCATTGACGCCGACCATTGAAGCCTATGAATAAAACAGAATGGCAAGCTCTCAAGCTCAGGCTTAAAAAGTACTTCGCGATTTTCTTCCTGGTCTGCCTCGGAGGGGCGCTTATCTATGGCTACATCCACAAACCTGAGCTTCCTCCTCAAATAGTCTTGAAGCAAAACTTCATACCAGGGGAGTGGCTTTATATCGTGGAGGAGGCGAGGGACCGTTCAGAGCCCAAGTGGTTAAGGTTCTACATGGATCATCGTGAATCGACTGACGAAACCATGAAGGTGTATTTGGGCAAGACCCCGCCCTTCCTGGTCTCGGACACTGACTTGAAAGACGTGGAAATCCAGCATGTCCCCAACGGCCTGCATATCAAGCTGAAAGGCGCCATCTCGGATTACCGCAGCGACCTTTACCTGAAAGACGGGGACACTTACACGACTTACCGTGTAAGCCTTGAACAAGTCGAAACCCGACCGCCCTTGCCGAGCGGCCGTTGAGCCTATTTCAGTAAAGCAACCACTGCGCAGGCAAGCATGATCGCCAGCGCCGGCCACTGCATCGGCAGGAAAAAGAAGTGGTGGCGAACGCCATCGGGGTGAAGCTCGCGATTCAACACAAAGCCCAGCACAACGTTGATGGCTGAACCAATACCCACTGCCAGCAAGAATTGCATGAGCGATGTATTGCCGGGCTTAACGCTGGGATCCGGCCATAACCACATCATTGACAGCACCATCGCTAATGGTGTGAACAACGTCATCCAGCCTGCGCCGCGATAGATCATCGTTGGATGTTCATCTCGAAGACATTTGACGCTGGCTCGCGTGCCTGCTCTTCAACCGCCAATAAGACATCGAGCGTGTTGAGGAACAGGTCATGGCTCAGGATGCCGGTGGCGATGGTCGACAATACGGGCTTGCCGTTCTCGTCCTTGAGCTCCGGATCAGAGAACTGGCCATTGCGCACAAGCTTACGGAGCAGTTACGACTCGGACGCACAGGTTACTAACTAACCTAATTCATAAAATGGGTCGTTATAAGGTGCTTGCTCATGCAGCTGAAGTGCTAGGTTTTGGATATGCTCCGACCATGCAACTCTCGTTACCCATTCTTTCGGTATCCCGGACGCGCCATAAAGGGCTCCAGCGAGTTGTCCGGCAACTGCAGCTACACTGTCAGCGTCATCTGCGAGGTTAGCAGCTAACAACACTGCGTCTTTGAAGTTATCAGTGTTCCACACTGCCCACAGTGCTGCCTCCAACGTATCAATGGCGTACCCACTAGATCGGATCTGATCACGGTTTTTTTGTTTGTATTCACCTGCATTGATGATGGTTGCTCGCGCTTGAAGAGGACGAACCATAGGCTGGCACATTTCTATCCTATCTGCGCCATTGAGCGCCAAGTGCAATTGTGCGCTCAAGAGCTCACAGCAGTTCACTGCTTCCAAAGCTCTGTGGGTGGTGCGACTTTGAGTCTGGGCTTCTCGCCAAGTGGATGACAGCATATGCCGCCGAAAGATGGCAACGGGTGCCAGTCTGATTATAGAGCCATTCCCTGCGGTGTTAGGTTCGGTATTCCCAATCCATTTCAGCCTCAGACTTAGCCAACCCTCGAGTGCATTGCGAGTTGCATTCCCGATGTCAAAGCAAACTCCATTTACGCTGTTCCTTCCCTGTTTGTACCACTGGCAGAGCCTATCTAGATAATCTATATAATCAAATCTGCCGTTTGCCAGATAAGTGTCCGCTAAGCACAACGCCATGCTTGTATCATCGGTCCAGTCCCCAGGCTTTAAGTTAAAGGGTCCGCCGCCTACCATATCTTTTACCTGCTTTGCATCGCGTGGCAAAAACTCAAGAGTGGTGCCTACAGCATCTCCTACAGCCAGCCCCAACAGAGCTCCTTTCGCTCTGTCAATGGATTGGCTGTGGGTCAGAGTGGAGGGTCTAGACCTCTCCCATTCAGCCTCGACATAATCTCTGCTGCCTGTATCACAAGGGTAGGAAGGCGGCTGCAAGTGATCGTATCGACGAGCGTGCTCGGTTACGATCAGCGTTGGGCTATGAAGGTCGATCATGGGATCTCTTACTAGTAGTAAATGAGTAATTGAGCCTGTTTCAATCCGGTTTAAAGTCTTAAAGATGTTCCAGGCCTGTACAGTACTTGCGCTTCAGACCACTCAGTAGAAACTTGATATCTTTGCCCGGCACGCCGCGAACTAGCATTTTCAACACAAAGCCCAGGACAACGTTGATGGCTGAACCAATACCCACTGCGAGCAAGAATTGCATGAGCGATAAATCACTGGATTTAGCGCTGGGGTCCATCAACAACCAGCTCAGTAACAGCACCATGGCCAGTGGTGTTAACAGAGTCATCCAGCCTGCGCCGCGATAGATCATCGTTGGATGTTCATTTCGAAGACATTGGACGCTGGCTCGCGTGCCTGCTCTTCAACCCCCAATACGATATCGAGTGTATTGAGGAACAGGTCATGGCTCAGGATACCGGTGGCGATGGTCGACAATACGGCTTTGCCGTTTTCGTCCTTGATCACCACGTTTTCGGTCCAAGTGCCTAGATCCACCGTGCGCAGCGACGACATCGGCACTTTGTTGCCTTGGTACTCGAGGAAGTCGCGGTGCACAACAATCGGCGCCGTAGTGACTTTGAGGAAGTTGCCGGTCACTCGCTTGCCCCAGACCTGTTTTGAACTGATGCAGTTGAAGGAGACCGAACGGCCCGACTCCAGCGCTTTCGCCACGGCCGGCAGCCGCGCCCGTACGTGTAAGTCACGGACCAGTTCCTGAAATGCCTGGAAGCCTTTCAATGTATCGACCACTCGATGAAAGGGTTCTGAGGCATTGCGGCGATAGGCCAGGTTTGTGATCAGGCCCGTCAATACAGTTTGCCCGGAGCTGAACAGGTACAAGTCCTCTATCTCGGCAAACGCCGTGTAGTCGCGCTGGTCTTTAGTAATGCGCACGATGCCGTTTTCAAAAACTTCGTAGTCGGTACTGCGCAGCTTCTTGTGCCAAGCGGTGGTACCCAATAGGCATAGACCGATAAGGGCCAACAAGCCGGTCGTGAAACTAAATACGACGTCCTGGCTGGCGAAATTCATGGTCATCCCGCGGGAGGTGTGAAGCGTGACCGGGCCGTTATGGCCCATCTGCACAATCGTGCTCAGATAAAAGACGAACGCGGCGAGGCCCAAAAATACAACGGCCAATATCAGGCCGAAAATCAAAAAGGCCTTGCCTTGGCGGAACGTCGCGATCAGCTCGCCGGTGTCGGAAGGAGCGTGGGGGGTGGTTGATTGCATGAGTGTTTGCGTCCTTATCTTTGAATGGGTGCGCGGCCTTAGGCGCGGGGCAGGGCAGGTGGTGCTTTTCCTAGAGAGTGGAGCGGTGTAGCTGGATTCATGGCATGCCCGGCGTGATGACTATCAACGCTTCCTGTGCCCATGCTGTTTTGTTGAGCTGCTCCCCAACCTTGCTGGTCGGCGGCGGATGCGACAGCGATGGGGGACAGAGACAGCTAATGTTGCATGCAGAGCTCATATAACCGGGTGCGCAATTCGGCGAACTCATTGTTTTCGTCGATCAAGGGCTGTCCGTTACAGTACAAAACGATGTCGGTCAGGGACCCCATTCCTCCATACAGTCCGATTATTTGCGAGAGTGCGAAATCATAGTCGTGAGGCAGATTTGCTCGATAATCATCAAGGTGCTCAGCCCATCCGTCTTTGTTCCCGGCACGTAGCAACGCGGACATGCGGATCATCGTCGCGCTTATCGAAATGCTCTTTGTCATCCCAGAGGCCCCGCTCCGATTACGCCAGCTCAACTCAACTACCAGGGATTACAGGCTACGTTTCCCGGCAAGTCCCTGGTCCGAAGGTGATTTCAGTAATAGGCTCGGCCTGGCTGCTGGAGTAGCTGTAAGTGATCTTGTTTCCCAGCGCTAGCATTAGCAAATAGGCAGTCTGGCTGCACAGCGCCTTCTGGATCTGTTGAGTCAGGTAACTCTCGTAGTACACCCGTTCACCTGGGCGATTTGCATAAACAGAAAGCGTGATCTTGTAGAGCACGGTGTGATCGGCATAGCTGATATTGTCGATGCGGGTCATAGGGTCGAGCATGATGGGAAGCTGTTTCTGTTGCTCGGCAATCACGGCTTCAAGCGCTTGCTCACTGTCCTGAGCGTAGGTCGGTGTTATGCCGCAGAAGGCTATCGCTGAGGCAATCAAGCATCGGATCAAGCGGGTCAAAATAACGTTCCTTGTTGTCGTTTACACGATTGGTGATTCAGGCGTAAATCTTTCTGCATGAAGGTCTGTATTGTGAATCAGGCACAGGATGACTCTTGGCTCACAACGGCGATTACTGTGAACCATTCCGCGTGCCGTTGACTTACTTACCTCGATCGTACTCAGCTTTAGTCATCTCCTCACCGTAGCGAAGAGCGTCATTGAAAAGACGGTTCTCGTGCGGAACGGGCTCGCGGCTTTCCTGCTCTCCATAGAACCGCACAAATACCTGCTGGGAAGCGTGATCCCATCGATAAGTGACATCCTCGAATGGGTAATCGACGTAAACATCTTCTTTAGCAAAGCGCTCCCCCTTGTTGATGCCCATTACAATCCCCTCACTGTGTCGTAGTAAGCCTTGCTTTTCGTGGCAATAGCCTCGGCACCGCTGGAAGTTGGATTCATTGTTCGCCAATCCTCATAGTAAGCATGTCCAAGACCGCCCGGCACACCGGCCTTGGAGGCCACGGCGTCATAGGTGTCGCTCCCCAACAGGTTTCTGGCCAACGCCTCAGGCTCTTTAGCAAAAATCATTTGGGGAGAGTTCACTTGAATTTCACCGGGTATGCCGGCTTTGGTCATGAACGATGAATTGACCCCACTGTAGCCAAGTGGGTCTGCAGCACCATCGATGATTTTCACCTTGGCACCGCGTTGCGCCAACTCCTGAGTAACTGACGCAATTTTGTCTGCGGGCACAATGATCGTGTTACGTGCCAGGTCCTTGATCTTTGTAGGGTCACCGCCGTAGTCATTGGCGATCTTTTCCAATGCTCGCGCCCTTGATTTGATCGGTGCTTTTGCAACCGTGCCGCCGTACTTGGCAGCGATCTCATCAGCCACGGCGTCTATCTCGGCCTTGGCTGCACCGGCTTTTGCATAGATTTCTTCGAAGGTTGGGCGTGTTTTGGGTGGTTTGGTAGATTTGGAGCTCTCGTTGGGCAGCGGTGGTTCAGGCTCAGCCTTTTTCAATGGCGTCACATCTTTCGCCTGCAATTCCGGCTGAGCCAGAATCTTCTGTTCATTGCGCGCTAACCACGCCGCGAATTCCTTGTTCGAAATGTCGGCCTGTAGCTTGGCGCTGCGGGTAGCGATGCTCTCCAGACTGTTCATCACGCCGGCCTTCATCTGCCCGCGCGTCAGATAAGTCACGATGGCCGTTAGCAGCAGCATCACCAGTTGCTCTTGCCCGCGAGCCAATTGCCGAGCGGCGCGTTCGGTGCGTTCCTGGACCTGCGCAGCGGAGCCGCCAGTCGGGTCAAGGCCTGTGGGTTTCAAGCCATCTTCGGCGTGCCAGGCGGTGGCGAGCCCTTCCTGCAATGTCGACAAGCATGCAGGCAGGCCCTTGTAGAAATACTCCGCAATGGCCGACAGACCCAGTGCCATGAGAATCACGTTGCCCACTTGCAGGCCGATCCCCGCGCCAGCCACGGCCCCTGGTGCTGCACCAATACCAAAAGCCCACGCGCCTGCAGCGCCGCCAAGAGCGCCACCCACTGCGACGCTGCCCCCAAGGATCATCACCACTTGCTGCACCAGCTTGATCAGTACCGGCAGAATTTCCTTGATGTTGATCGACGCCCATTTGCGGGTGAGATCGGACTGCATGATCGGGTAGGAGAGGGCCATCGCCTGCCGGACGTGATCGATACGGGCTCCGCCCATGTAGCCGTACGCCAGGCTGACGCCGTTACTCAGCCGGCGGCTCATACCGTCCCAACCGTCGTTCGCGCTCTGCAAACCGCTGCTGACGCCTTGGTTGAGGGCGTTAAATTGTTCGTCGAGGTTTCGCTCGATGTCGTCCCAGCTTGGCACGTTGGTTAATAGGTCCATTTACACATCACAGTCCTTGAGGGGGAAGCGCTGGACAGCGTCCCGATGGGCGTGTCTGTTGCGGCTGACCGTTATGGCTAGCAAGTCGCCAGCAGTAGACGTCAAGTCCGCTATCGACCGCTAACGTACGATTTAATTTCCGGCGATGCGCATTTTTCTCAGGTTTTTTACACTCGGCAATGATGGCAGAACACCGTCACTCAACCAACTGATCGCTATAGCCCTCGGCCAGCGCCTGTGATTACGGGCACTTCGACACATTCACCCGCCGTTTAAGAAATTTCAAACGGGATCCACCATGTTGCGCGACGCTCCGCAAAATCGATTCACCGGGTTGACAGCGGGAGGCGCATAAGTGTCTCCTTTGCCGCTGTGAAACATCTGTAACGATTCTGAGAACGTGATGTCGTTCGCGAATTCCGGTGCCTGGTGGCACTTTCGCATTGCAGCGCGGTCGCAGTGTCCAGCAATTGAATGTTTATCCGGAACCAGGTGGCGGTGCTGCCGATTGCGCACATGCGCGCGGACCCAACCGTCCATTCCGAGACTGTTGTTTTAACGAAGCGTCTGTAGCTCGGGTCCTACGTGATTGTAGGAATGCCCCCACGGCCGATGGCGAACGCGCCCGGTGGCGCGTCATCGACCCGTTAGCGACGATGCAACAAGGGCTCCGGCCCCCTTGTCGGCTCGTAACCTGTTGTTGCTGAGCATGGCGGTAGCGTTCTACCCCGTGCCATCCAGGAGATTTTCATGATGATGGACCTTGCCGCGTTGCTCTCGCCCCAGAACCGGCGCCTGTTCAAGTTCAATAACCTCGCCAGTCCGGAACAGCAACTGCTGCTCGAGTCCTTCAAAGGTCGGGAAGCGCTGTCCCAGGCGTATAGCTTCGAGCTGCTGCTGATCTGCGAAGATTCCGGCGTCGAGCTCAAGTCGATGATGGGGCAATTGGTCACCATCGAAATCGAATTGGCCGACAGCACGCCTCGTTATATCGCCGGTTACCTCACGCGCTTTGCCAGCACCGGCAGCGACGGCGGCATGGCCCGCTACACCGCGACGCTCAACCCCTGGTTCTCGATGTTGAAAAACCGATTCGACACGCGGGTCTTTCAGGGCAATACCGTCGAGGAAGTGGTGACCCAGGTGTTCGCGCTGTGCCCGGCATTCTCCCGCCATGAATTCCGCCTGACCAAGCCGCAAAAGCGCTACACCTACATCACCCAGTACCGCGAAACCGACTTCAACTTCGTCCAGCGTCTGCTTGAAGAAGAAGGGATGTTTTACTACTTCGAGCACACCGCCGAAGGCCACACCATGATCATCTGCGACGACTCCAGCATGCTGCAGCCGTTGCCGGAACAACCGCAGATCCGTTTCCACACCGCGTCCGTCACCGAGACCGCAGACTCCATCACCAAGTGGAGCGGCAACCGCCAGTTGCAGGCGGGCAAGATGGCCGTGCAGACCTTCGACTACCGTCAGCCCAACAACCGTCTGCCCGTCGGCATGAACAGCCTGAACAAGCAGGGCGACGTCGAGACGTTCGAGATCTACGACTTCCCCGGCCAGTACACCCATGGCACTTACGACGAGGGCGAAACGCTCTTGCGTCTGCGCATGGAAGCTTTGGAAATCCGCGGCAAGAAGTTCGAAGGGGCGAGCAACTGCCGCGCGATGAAGCCTGGTTATACCTTCGAGCTGGTGCAGCACTACGACCACGATCAAGGCTCGGCCGACGATCGCCAGTTCCTGCTGATGGGCGTCGAAAGCGAAGGCCACAACAACTATTTGAACGGCCATCAGGCGAGCTACTACAACACCTTCTCCTGCGTGCGCAAAAAGATTCCCTTCCGCCCGCAACTGTCCACGCCGCGGCCGACCATCTCTGGGCCACAGACCGCCATCATCGTCGGCCCGCCGGGCGAAGAAATCTTCACAGACGAACTCGGTCGCGTGAAAGTCCAGTTCCACTGGGACCGCAACGGCAAGTACAACGACCACAGCTCCTGCTGGGTCCGCGTCGCCCAATCCGGTGCCAGCGGCGGTTTCGGCAGCATTCAGATCCCGCGTGTGGGCGATGAAGTTGTTGTGGTTTTTCTGGACGGCAATCCGGATCGCCCGCTGATCATGGGCAGCGTCTACAACAGCAAGAACACCCCGCCGTGGTCGTTGCCGGCGAACAAGACCCAGAGCGGCTTCCTGACTCGCTCGACCAAGGGCAATGCGGGCACAGCGAGCTTCTTCCGCTTCGAGGACAAGTCCGGCGCCGAGCAGATTCATATGCACGCCGAACGCAACATGGACACCGAGATCGAGGTGGATGAAAAGCACGAGGTGGGGAATAACAGGACCATCACCGTAGGCGGCACCCATACCGAAACGATCAAGCAAGACACGGTTATTAACGTGCAGGATGGGGCATTCAAGTTGTTGGTGGACAACAAATACATCTACCTGGAGGCCAAGCAGCAAATTGTCCTGCAGTGCGGCGAAAGCAGCATCGTTATCACCCCTGATGGTATCCAGATAAAAGGCAAAGTCATTATTACTGAAAGCTCAGCTGAAACGACTATCACTGGCAAAACCGTTCAAATTAACGATTGAGTGCACTCAAGATGATCCGTCGCACCAGTATGTATGATCGTATTTCTGAACAACGTTTGGCCCGAGAGGCACTTGAAAAACAGCAAGCCGACCAGGCTTTAGCCGAGGCTGAGGCGCTGGCGCTTGCGCCTGTCGTGGTACCTGTCGTGCCTATGACTGAAAGCCCCAGCAGCTTCAATTTTGGCGGGTTCAACTTTGCGTTTCCGGCCTGCTTCAGCATCCAGAACCTGACACTCACGCTTGACCAGAATGGTGAGCCTGTAGAGGTGTCGGTACGACGTCGCACTGTCAGTGAGCAACAAACGCTCGAACTGTTGTTTGATGAAGCCATTGCAGCGTTGCGGCAGAGTCACCCGCAGATGCGCATTATCCGGAAAAGAGAATGCCTGTTGGCAGGTAGCCCTGCGTTAGCGCTGGATTATCGTTTCAACGTCGGCCATAGCGACCACCACGGTCGTCTTGTTGCAGGGTTGGTTCCCCATGCCGGAGGCATTGCACCCCAGTGGCTGTCGATTGGCTGCAAAGTCGATCCGAACAGTGAAGCGCTCAGTCAGTGGTTGTTGCAGTTTGATCAAATGCTCGACGGCTTGGCAGGCGTCTGAACGACACATATTCAAGGAAAGTATTCCCCATGGACTATCAGATTCAAGAAGGCCGTTTCGCATTGCCGGAAGGGTTTCAGGACCGGTCGGTCAATATCTTCGCGCTCAATGGCAGTGGTCCTGCCTCGCTTAGTATTACTATCTCGCGTGATGACACGCTGCCTAGTGAAGACATCAGTGCTTATCTTGAGCGTCAACTCAAGCTGATGGCTTCCAAATTGCGCGGTTATACAGTGCTGGATAAGAAATCTGCGGCATTAAACGCTCACCAGCCGCTTCAGGGTTTGCAGATCAGCGCCTACCATATCGTCGAAAAGCGCCCTATTCACCAACGTCAGGCCGCTTTTATCATCGCGCCGGCGCGCGTGCTGGTGTTTTCCGCCACGAGTCAGCTGGATTTCACAACCGCGCAAAACGCTCAGTGGAACGAGCTACTGGCCAGCTTTGTGCTCAACTCCCCCACGCTTGAACAGGAATAATCCCCATGTTCGAGGCCGCCCGATTACATGATGGAATAGAACATACCAGCGCTTTGAGCGGCTTCTTAGTAGGCGCTCTAGTGGGTATTGCGGTGGTTGCTTACCTCAGTTTTACCTTCTGCACTGCAGGTGTTGGCGGTTTTCTGTTGGGTATGGCTTTCGGCGCCATGGGCAGCGGAATCGCATGGTTGGGTGAGATGGCGGGAAGTTTATTTAGCTCTCCCGCCGGTAATATCGAAACCGCATCCCCAAATGTATTTATTAATTCACTCAATGCAGCCTACGCCATCGCCAGCGTAGGCGTATGCACCAAGCATCCGCCTACGGTTTTAGTCGCCGAGGGTTCTACCAACGTTTTCATCAATGGGAATCCTGCGGCACGCAAGGGCGACAAGCTGACGTGCGGGGCCAAAATTGCGACAGGATCCGACAATGTAAGAATCGGTGGTGGCACTCAGGCCTATCTACCGATTGACGATGAAATACCGGCACCGCTTCGATACGGCGTTGACATTCTGATGGGGGCCGCAGGCGGCGCGAAGCTGATCTGGAACATCTACAAGCTGGGTGCACAAGCCGGCCTCAAGGCCGCCGGTCCCTGCGCGGTCGGATTCATGGCTTCAGTATTTGGTGGTGATTTACTCGGTCGCTACGTCGCAGGCCCCTTGCTGGGCCGCGTACTCGGCGGCCTGCACGGCAATCCCGTCGACACCACGACCGGCCGCAAACTGTTGACAGATGAAACCGACTTCAGCTTGCCGGGTTTGATGCCGCTCGAGTGGTCGCGCTTCTACGCCAGCGATCTCAACGTCGACAGCGCCCTTGGCAAAGGTTGGGTGCTTCCGTGGGAGCAAAGCCTGCGCTGCTACAACGGTTTCGTTTACCTGACCGATAACCAAGGCCGCACCGTGCCGTTTGTGGGTATCAACCCCGGTGAGCGCCTATACAACCCGCACGAGCAGATTTTTCTCGTCCGCACTGAGGGCGGCCACTACCTGCTGCAGACGCTTGATAACGTCTTTTTTTACTTTGGCGAAGTGCCCGAAAACAACACCTCAGTCCCCCTTCAACGCATCGAAAACGCCTTCGGCCATTTTCTGCACTTCACACGCACGGCCGACGGCAAGTTAACTGACATCAGCGCGACCGGGGGCCTGCGCGTGCATTTGCACTACAACCACCCACTCGGTCGCCTTACCGAGGTCAAACGCATCGTCGGTGACCAAGCGTTCGAAACCTTGGTCACTTATCGCTATGACGACAACGGCCAGTTGAGCCAGGTCAGTAATCGCAACGGCGACACTCTGCGTTATTTCAGCTACACCGATGGCGTTATGACGCGGCACAGCACCGCGCTCGGCCTCGCCTGCGAATACCGCTGGGAAACTATTGACGGCCAGCCGCGTGTGGTGGAGCACTGGACCAGCGACGGCGAACATTTTAATTTTGACTATGACTTCAAGGCGCGCACCACCCGCGTCACAGACGTACTGGGTCGCGAGGCGCGGGTTCACTACAACGCCGATCGCCGGGTCACCGCTAGCCGCGACTTCGGCGGTGAACAGTACGCAATTACGCTGGATGACTTCGGCAACATCGTCGGCTTGACGCTGCCCGACGGCAACCAGCTGACACTCAAATACGACGAGTACTCGCGCCTGACCGAGGAAGTCGACCCGCTGGGTCGCAGCACGCGCTATCAACATCACCATCTGACCTCGCTGGTCAAACAGGTCAGCTATCCCGACGGGAGTACCTGGAAAGGCCATTACGACAACAAGGGCAACCTGACAGAGGAATACGATGCGCTAGACCAGCGCACCGAGTATTTCTACAGCGATGATGGTCTGGTACACACCATCATCGATGCCAACCACAAGTCGAAATTCCTCTGGTGGAACAACCACGCGCAGGTCGAGAAGTTTCAGGACTGCTCTGGAAAGTGCACCACGTACCAATACAACGAGCGCCTGCAGTTGGTTTCGGTCACTGATGCGCTGGGTCAGACCACCGAGCTGGAGCTTAAACCTGCGGGTGAAGTGCTGCGTATCAAACATCCCGATGGCACCCAAGAGGCGTTTACGTACAACGCTTTTGGACAAGTACTCACTCATACCGACGGCAAGGGCCAGATCATCAGGTTGCAACGCAACGAGCGAGGCTTGCCAAGCTCGCGGCAAGACGCCAAAGGCCAACGCGTTCGTTACGAGTACGATAAGGCGATTCGGCTGACCGCGCTGATCAACGAAAACAATGCGACTTATGAATTTGCTTATGACGCTTCGGATCGCCTGATCGAAGAGAAACGCATCGACAACCTGACGCGTCGGTTCACCTACAACGTGGGTGGGCATCTGACGCGGTTGGATGAAATCGGATACGGGGACAGGGCAGAGCGGCCGCAGCGCAGCACCGAGTTTGAGCGTGATGTGATTGGCCGCTTGCTGGCAAAGGTCAATCAGGATGCGCGGCAGGATTACGTTTATGACGAAGCGGATCGGTTGCTCAGCATCCATCGGCTGCCTTCAAGCATTGGCAAGAAGCTGGGCGTTGAGGAAGAAAAACTCGACTTCAGCTATGACCTGTTAGGTCGTTTGGTAAAAGAAACGACTCCGCAAGGGGCGTTGGCCTACGAATACGATCCGCTCAGCAACCTGACCACGCTGACATTGCCGACTGGCCAACATCTCAATCACCTGTACTACGGCAGCGGCCACCTGCATCAGCTTAACCTCGACGGGCTGCTTATCAGTGACATAGAGCGCGATGACCTGCATCGGGAGGTCTATCGATCACAGGGCAAACTCACCAGTTGCTTTGGTTATGACGCGATGGGGCGCAAGAGTTGGCAATTCGCGTCGACTATTCCGGCTGAAAAGCTGTCGCAGATCCAGAACCCGGGGATCAACACCTCGTTGCTGGTGGATCATGCTTACAACCCGATCCATCGGCGGTACGAGTACGATCCGGCGGGCGAACTGGTTCGAACGCTCGATAAGCTGCGCGGCGAGATCAAATACGAATACGAAGCCAACGGCCAATTGCACAGTCGTGAGACTGGCCGCTTGGTTGATAGCGAAGAGTTCAGATACGACGCCGCGGCCAATCGCCTGAATTTCAACACCAGCCAGTTCGATCACGTCAAAGACAACCGTATCAAGCGATGGCGCGATCAGGAATACACCTACGACGCCTGGGGTAACCTGATTGAAAAACGGTCTGGGCTAACAAAGCTGCAGAAATTTACCTACGACTGCGAAAACCGGCTCGTGCGTGCTGAGACGATGGCCAACAGCCAGGTGCACAGCGTTGGCACGTACCGGTATGACAGCCTGGGTCGCCGGGTTGGAAAGACGTCCGAGATTGATGGCCAGACCGAGCATAAGCATTTTCTCTGGCAAGGACTGCAGATGCTGCGCGAAGAAACACCGTGGCAGAGCAGCCTTTATATCTACGAGCCTGGTAGCTATGCGCCGCTTGCCCGGGTTGACCAGGGCGAAGGTGAGGCAGAGCAGACGCTTTACTACTTCCATACCGATCAGATCGGCACGCCGCTTGAGATGACGGATGTCGACGGCCAGATCGTGTGGCAGGCGACTTACAAGGCTTGGGGTGAAGTTGAATCGTTGGCCGTGAGTGAAATTGAGCAGAAGCTGCGGTTTCAGGGTCAGTACTTTGACGATGAAACGGGGCTGCACTACAACACGTTCAGGTATTACGATCCGGAGGTTGGGCGGTTTATTACGCAGGATCCGATCGGCTTGTTGGGCGGAATGAATTTATTCAAGTACAACCAAAATCCTATCATTTGGATTGATCCTCTCGGATTAGCGCCCTGTCAGGTGCGAACCGTAAACGGTACGAAAATACACGGGCGAGGCCAAGTTGACGGCACGCCAGGACACGATCAGCTTTCGGAAGCCATTGCTAATAAGTTAGCGATGAGCGGTAAGTTTGAAAATATATATTTGAATCGGAGCTACAACTTTGCAAAAGGACGCGGGGTGTCAACACGCCGTCCTGATGTGATGGCTGTTGAGCCAAATGGCAAGGTGCATGCAATCGAGTTGGCATCTAAGACTGATGTAGGCAGTAGGTTTCGCGCGCTGCAAATGAGGAACGATCAGGCAATGCGTGGCTTGCCTGCCCAGAGTATGGGGGAGATTTTTACATTCAAGCATCCTTACAATGCCTCTGAAATAAAAAGCGTGCTTGATTCATTCATATCATCATTATAGGTTAATTATGGCTACAGGAATTGCAATTTACGGGGTGGACCGGGCTTCGGTTTTAGATGTTTTTGAGGAGGGTTTAAGGTTTTTTAATGAGCTCGACTATCCGATTACTGGTTCTGGCTATCTTAGAAGAGCGAAAGTAGATGGAGTAAAAGTAGATGGAGACGAAGATCTTGAGCCCGTCGATGTTCCGCCTGCGGAACTGAAAGTCCTAATCTCTGAAAATAAGATAACTGATTTTAGTATATTCAGCGAAATAAAAGATGTTAAGCCGTGGTTTAGTTCGTTTGGCTATAGTTCTGAAGAGTTTGGAAGTTTTTTTTGTGTAGATATACAGTCGGACGAGGGGCTTGAAAAGTTATATGTTCCACTTAAAGAATTCTTGGTTTCTGCTGCCGCAAAGCTCAAGTTTAATTATGCAATAGTTTATGAAGTGGATGATGTGTCGGATGCGATGTGGTATGCCAGAGGGGAAAATTTCAGAACAATATATAAAGACGAAGACCCTGTTGCTTTCAAAAGGGATACGCCGGGTAGATATTTGGGGAGGCGTCAATATGAACACTCGTGTCTTAGAATGGTCTACCCCATCAATTTCTTAAATGATAGCCACTTATCTATCAGGATTGGTGATGCTTCACTTTTGGATTGGATCTCAGAAAGCGCAAGCCACGGCATACTTACAAAAGTTTTGAATGGATGGTGTTGGGAGGTGGGGCCTGAATATATTGATTCGGTAAATGAAATATGCGGTAAGGCGGGAATATTGTTGGCCTGGAAGCCAAAACAAGAGAAAAAGAAAATAAAGCTTCCGGGATAACAGTCACGCACAGGTTGAGAAGTGTAAGGACTCCTCTGGAAAGCATCATTTACCCATAAAACGAGCGCCTGCAGTTGGTTTCGGTCACCGACGCGCTTGGCCAGACCACCGAGCTGGGGCTCAAGCCCGCGGGTGAAGTGCTGCGCATCAAACATCCCGATGGCACACAAGAAGCGTTTACGTACAACGCCTATGGCCAAGTGGTTACCCACACTGACGGCAAGGGCCAGATCATCAGGTTGCAACGCAACGAGCGCGGCCTGCCGAGCTCGCGGCAAGACGCCAAAGGCCAGCGCATCCGTTACGAGTACGACAAGGCAATTCGCCTCACCGCGCTGGTCAACGAAAACAATGCGACTTATGAATTTGCTTATGACGCTTCGGATCGCCTGATCGAAGAAAAACGAATCGACAACCTGACGCGTCGGTTCTCCTACAACGTGGGTGGGCATCTGACGCGGTTGGATGAAATCGGCTACGGGGACAGGGCAGAGCGGCCGCAGCGCAGCACCGAGTTTGAGCGCGATGTGATTGGCCGCTTACTGGCCAAGGTCAATCAGGATGCTCGGCAGGATTACGTATATGAAGACGCGGACCGGTTGCTCAGCATTCATCGGCTGCCATCAAGTATTGGCAAAAAACTGGGTATAGAGGAGGAAACCTTCCACTTCAGCTATGACCTGTTAGGTCGTTTGGTAAAAGAAAACACCCCGCAACGTGCGCTTTCCTACGAATACGATCCCCTCAGCAACCTGACCACGCTGACATTGCTGACTGGCCAACACCTCAATCACCTGTACTACGGCAGCGGCCACCTGCACCAACTCAACCTCGATGGATTGTTGATCAGCGACATGGAGCGCGATGATCTGCATCGAGAGGTTTATCGGTCCCAGGGCAAGCTCACCAGTTGTTTTGGCTATGACGCGATGGGGCGCAAGAGCTGGCAGTTTGCGTCGACTATTCCGGCTGAAAAGCTGTCGCAGATCCAGAACCCAGGCATCAACACGTCGTTGCTGGTCGATCACGCATATAACCCGATTCATCGGCGGTACGAGTACGATCCAGCAGGAGAACTGACCCGCACGCTGGATAAACTGCGCGGTGAGATCAAGTACGAATACGAAGCCAACGGCCAGCTGCACAGTCGTGACACTGGCCGCTTGGTGGATAGCGAAGGGTTCCGATACGACGCTGCGGCTAATCGGCTGAACTTCAACACCAGCCAGTTCGATCAGGTGAAAGACAACCGAATCAAGCAATGGCGCGATCAGGAATACACCTACGACGCTTGGGGCAATCTGATTGAAAAACGGTCGGGGTTAACCAAGCTGCAAGCGTTCACCTACGATTGCGAAAACCGGCTCGTCCGTGCCGAAACCTTGGTTAACAGCCAGGTGCACAGCGTTGGCACGTACAGGTACGACAGCCTGGGTCGCCGGGTTGGAAAGACGTCCGAGATTGATGGCCAGACCGAGCATAAGCATTTTCTCTGGCAAGGACTGCAGATGCTGCGCGAAGAAACACCGTGGCAGAGCAGCCTCTATATTTACGAGCCAGGAAGCTACGCGCCACTTGCCCGGGTTGACCAGAGCGAAGGTGAGGCAGAGCGGACGCTTTACTACTTTCATACCGACCAGATTGGCACGCCGCTTGAGATGACGGATGTCGATGGCCAGATCGTGTGGCAGGCGACTTACAAGGCATGGGGTGAAGTCGAATCGTTGGCCGTGAGTGAAATTGAGCAGAATCTGCGGTTTCAGGGTCAGTACTTTGACGATGAAACGGGGCTGCACTACAACACGTTTAGGTATTACGATCCGGAGGTTGGGCGGTTTATTACCCAAGATCCGATTGGACTATCGGGAAGCAATAACCTGTATGTGTATGCTCCTAACTCTAATACTTGGATCGATCCGTTAGGATGGTGCGCGCGCGCGTTAGGGCGGGCCATGGGCGCGAGAAGTGGAGATGGGATGGGCAACCATCATCTTATCCCACAAGAACTGATGAAAGCGCCCGAGTTCAAACCGATGTTTTCGCGGCTTAACGCAATAGGCTTTAAAAACCATGGTCCCTCAAATGGAATGTTTCTTCCTGATAAGGAAGCCGTGAAGACCATAGATTTGCCCGGCCATTGGACAAACCATCCGATTTATACCTCTGCAGTTAGAGAAAAGCTCCAAGGCCTTAGCGCGATCGCACCTTCACTGAGTGATCTACAATTAGGGCTTGGAATGAAGAGCATCCAGGACTGGGCGCGCACAGGACTTCAAAATGGGGCATTCAAAGTGAATCCTGTTACAGGTGGATTAATGTGAGATGAAAAAATGAACAGTTATTATGTTGTCGACAGTAATCCCGATGGAGAGTCGATCCCGTATTTCTTTGAGTCCGAGTGGTCTCCAGAGCTGCCGAGCTTTGAGCTGCCTCGCTCTAGTCCAGTACGCGTAATGTTCGCAAGCCGCTATACGCTCAAAGCAAAGGTTGAGAGCTTGAGCGTCGACGTTTTGTTAGGTGACTTCATTGCTAGTGTTAACTTTGTTCGGCTGTGTGAGTCCCTAGAGGCAGAGTTTATCTCAGTACCGACTGAGATAGTCACTGCGCGAAATACAAAGGTCGTTAAAGACTATTACTTCTTTTGTGTGACCGGAAGAGCTTCAATGCTGGATAGAGGCGCTTCTCAGTTCGAGTTGATGGATGATCGTTTACTTAGTCCGAGGGGTGAACGCGGCGATTTTGATGTGTTCAGTAGGATCGACAAATTTGTCATCAAAGAGGATGTCCGGCTAGACTTTTTCTATTGTGAGGAGATTAGGCGTGTTGTTTGTTCAGCTAAGTTCAAGCTAGAGTTTGAAAGTCTAGGCTTGACCGGTCTGAATTTTACCGAGATTAATGACGGTTTTGTCTACGCACCATTGGAAGGCTTTTGACCCGCTCAATCGTGTTATCAGTATTTAGCATTTTGGTGTCCTTAGTGTGAGGGTAAGAATAACGGTCAATGCGGTAATGCGGGTGATATGAAGATTACCTTAGTCGTCGAATTTCATTCGATCTAGAAAATCGGTTCGGTACCGCTGCGACGAGGGTCAGCTCACCGAAGTCATCAATCGTAAAACCGATTACATGAGCCGGTTCAGCTGTGCCGAAGGCGTAATGGTCAGCCACAACAATGCGCTGGCGCTGAGCTGTGACTGCCGCTGGGGAACCATTGACGGGCAGCCACCCGCGTCATAGACGTGCTGGGTCGCGAGACGCTGGTTCACTACAACGCCGATCACCGGGTGACCGCTAGTCGCGACTTCGGCGGTGAACCGTACGCAATTACGCTGGATGACTTCGGCAACATCGTCGGCTTGACGCTGCCTGACGGCAACCAGCTGACGCTCAAATACGACGAGTACTCGCGCCTGATCGAGGAAGTCGACCCGCTGGGTCGCAGCACGCGCTATCAACATCATCATCTGACCACGCTGGTCAAACAGGTCAGCTATCTCGACGGGAGTACCTGGAAAGGCCATTACGACAACAAGGGCAACCTGACAGAGGAATACGATGCGCTGGACCAGCGCACCGAGTATTTCTACAGCGATGATGGTCTGGTACACACCATCATCGATGCCAACCACAAGTCGAAATTCCTCTGGTGGAACAACCACGCACAGGTCGAGAAGTTTCAGGACTGTTCTGGAAAGTGCACCACTTACCACTACAACGAGCGCCTGCAGCTGGTTTCGGTCACTGATGCGCTGGGTCAGACCACCGAGCTGGAGCTTAAACCTGCGGGTGAAGTGCTGCGTATCAAACATCCCGATGGCACCCAAGAGGCGTTTACGTACAACGCTTTTGG
>Ga0101941_1000302_pt1 | contig 100662 bp, 73 predicted proteins | sample DewCreD2012metaG_3_FD_75242 | JGI IMG/M metagenome (GOLD analysis project Ga0101941, IMG submission 75242) | Hot spring sediment bacterial and archeal communities from British Columbia, Canada, to study Microbial Dark Matter (Phase II) - Dewar... ... | reverse complement strand
AGTCGGAGTAATGGGCGAAAATGGGGTCTGGTTTAAAAAAGACGGCACACAATTCGGAAGCGATGATTACTTCGTAACAATTGAAAGTGTTAAAGTCTGCACTTGAATGGTTGTGTCAGTACGGTTTTCAGAAGCTTTTCAATCATTTTAGCTGTTCGGTTCGTTGAAGGGCTGGCGGCTTCATTATAAAGGAGAGACTTTTGAGCTCCGCCCAAAGATCCCTATAATGGGAGGAAATTTAAGTTGGCGCTTATCATTTGACCGAAATACGACTTACCGCTGAAGTGGAAGCAGGGCTGCTGCTTTTCTACAACGAACACTGTTATGCGGGAATCGCTTGGAATTTATGCAGCAGGGAACGGAGAGACCGAAATTTCTGGATTTCGATATCACGCGATTAAGGAGTGATGGAGACTGGTTCCGTTTCTGCTGACGGCATCACTTGGACAGAAATTTCGCTAGCTATATTAAGGACCGCGGATGGATTCCGCGGTTTTTCGTGCAGGGTCTTGGTTTATGGCATTTCATGGTACAATAAGTATGATAAGTGACAATTTAAGTTACAGGTAGCGACAAAATAATAATAAACTTTCCAAATCGAAAGACAGAGATGGTCTGCTCGGTTACAAGAAACAACTAAGCGTCGTCGCTTTAGAAGAAATCCAGCAAAATACCTTAAAGAGACAGAAAACAAGTACTGTACGTTAATTGGTCAGTCGTAGAAAAAAACGTTGATTTCTGTCCCAAATAGGTTTATAACTTATATTAGAATTATTATTATTAAGAACTTATTCTAAATTGAATGGAGAGATTTAAATGAACTCTATGGACGCTGCTAATTCAGGAAAATGCCCGTTCTCGCATGGAAGCACTGGAAACACTTCAACGCACAAATCTAGTGGTACAACGAATAGAAACTGGTGGCCTAATCAGTTGAATTTGAACATTCTCCATCAGCATGATCGCAAAACGAATCCTTTAGGCGATGATTTTGATTACGCAGAGGAATTCACAAAATTAGATTATCAAGCGCTTAAGCAGGATTTAACTAACCTGATGACGGATAGTCAAGATTGGTGGCCAGCTGACTACGGACATTATGGTCCCTTCTTTATTCGTATGGCTTGGCACTCCGCAGGCACGTATCGTACGGGTGACGGCCGTGGAGGTGCTGGAACTGGTACACAACGTTTTGCTCCCCTTAACAGTTGGCCTGATAACGGCAACCTTGATAAAGCTCGTAGATTACTGTGGCCGATCAAGAAAAAATATGGAAATAAAATCTCATGGGCCGACTTGTTCATTCTAACTGGTAATGTCGCAATTGAATCGATGGGCGGTAAAACATTTGGTTTCGGCGGCGGACGTGCTGACGTGTGGCACCCAGAAGAAGACATCTACTGGGGTATTGAAACGGAGTGGCTAGGGGATAAGCGTTATACAGGTGATCGCGAACTTCAGAATCCGCTTGCTGCCGTTCAAATGGGACTTATTTATGTGAATCCAGAAGGTCCTAATGGCAATCCAGATCCGCTTGCAAGTGCTCGAGATATCCGCGAAACTTTCAAACGTATGGGTATGAACGATGAAGAAACCGTTGCCCTCGTAGCCGGTGGACATACATTTGGTAAAGCACATGGTGCAGGCGATGCTGCGCATGTGGGTGCAGAGCCGGAAGGTGCTGCTATTGAAGCACTAGGCTTAGGTTGGCTCAGCACGCATGGCTCCGGTAAAGGCCGCGACACCATCACCAGCGGAATCGAAGGTGCTTGGACAGCGAATCCGACACAGTGGGATAATGGTTATTTTGAACTTCTGTTTGGGTATGAATGGACGCTTACGAAGAGCCCCGCAGGTGCAAATCAGTGGGCGCCAGTCAATCCTGCTGCAGAGCATCTAGCTCCTGACGCAGAAGATGCATCCATTCGTGTTGCGACGATCATGACTACCGCGGATATGGCATTGCGTGTGGATCCAGCCTACGAGAAAATCTCTCGTCGTTTCTATGAGAATTCAGATGAGTTTGCTGATGTATTTGCTCGTGCATGGTTTAAGCTTACTCACCGTGACATGGGTCCTCTTGCCAGATATTTAGGGCCAGAAGTTCCTGAAGAAATACTGATCTGGCAAGATGCTGTGCCGGCTGTTGGATATACGTTAACCGACGCACAAGTAGAAGATCTAAAAACAAAGATTCTAAACTCAGGCCTCACCGTCAGTGAATTGGTAACGACAGCTTGGGCTTCGGCTAGCACTTTCCGTGGTTCTGACATGCGCGGCGGCGCAAACGGTGCTCGCATCCGTCTTGCACCACAGAAGTACTGGGAAGTGAACCAACCTGCACAACTGACTAAAGTGCTTACGATCTTAGAAGGCATTCAATCGGAGCTTGTTGCTGAAGTGAGCCTCGCTGATCTGATCGTACTTGGCGGCAGCGCCGCGGTGGAAAAGGCTGCCCGTGATGCAGGCTTTAACGTAACGGTGCCTTTCGCTCCTGGTCGCGGTGATGCAACACAAGAGCAAACGGATGTAGAAAGCTTCGCAGTACTAGAGCCAATCTTTGATGGTTTCCGCAATTATCAGAAGCAGAATTATAGCATCAGCTCAGCAGAGCTTCTAGTAGACAAAGCACATCTGCTCAACCTGACTGCTCCAGAAATGACAGCACTTGTTGGCGGTATGCGTGTACTAGGTACGAACTTCGAGGGAACCCAACACGGCGTATTTACCGAACGTGTAGGCACACTCACTAACGACTTCTTTATTAACTTACTTGATATGAACGTACAATGGAATCCAGTAGGCGGAGATGTATTTGAAGGACGCGATCGCAAGACGGGTAAAATCCTTCGTACAGCGACTACCGTTGACCTTGTATTCGGTTCAAACTCGATTCTACGCGCCATTGCAGAAGTGTATGCGCAAGATGATAACCAAGAAAAGTTTGTGCGCGACTTTGTAGCTAGCTGGGTCAAAGTAATGGATGCAGATCGTTTCGATCTGAACTAAAACGCAATTATAACCATGTAAAGCAAAGAGCAGTATTTAACGTCAAATACTGCTCTTTGCTTAAGTTTTACTAAAGTTAAAGAGGAAAATAAAGGAAAAGAAGGGATCGTAATGAGTAAGGAGACGATATTAGACCAAATGAAAGAAGAAGGGCTGCGTATTACTCCCCAGCGCGTTCATATCGTCGAACTCTTATTCGAATTGTCCCATCCGACAGCGGATCGGATTTATACCCTGATGAGCGAGAAATTTCCTTATGTGAGTCAAGCGACAGTCTATAACACACTCAAGAAATTGAAAGAGATTGGTGTCGTCAGAGAGCTCATGGATGGCGACAAGTCCAGTAATTTTGAAGTAAACGAAATGGAACACTGGCATTTCAATTGTAAGGTTTGTGGTGAGATCTACGATTTGGAGCCGGCCAAGACAGAAGCATTGATGGCAGTTGGCACACAAAAAGGTGCGTTCCAGGTCGAAAGCTATCAGGTCAAGTTTTATGGCATATGTGCGAAATGCATGTAGTCATTGTGAGAAAACCACAGTATGCAGCAGCAGAAAAATGCTATATAATAAGATGTATAATTGCTTTGTTAATAAACTATTAAACTATTTACTAACTTATATAATATCGTTTACATTTGTTTAGATTCTTCTTTCAATTGCCTATGTCTCGAAGTGATAGATATATATCGATGACCTATTTAGAAAGAAATATTGATTTTCAGGAGGTGACTCTGTAAATATGAAACCTTATCTTGCTCTAGATGCACAGGTTTCACCTGATTTCACAAGATCAAAACTAGAGGCAGCATGGGATAGCTTTAACATCCAAGAAAATGCTAACTTTGAGGTAAGACCTCTAATTGCAGAATCTTGGAAGCGCTGTCATTCGCGAGGAATTCAGCCTCTTCAGATCAAGTTACCCCCACCTGTAACCGAAGGGTATTCTCATGATGCAATGTTGGAGAATCCGTTGGTTTTTGATCAGGATCAGATATTATCCGGACTGAAAGACCAAGCCAATGATTTTGGTCATTTAGTGGTATTAACTGATGCAGACGGAACTATTCTAAAAATTGAAGGCGATGTAAATTTAAGACATAAGGCTGAGGATATGCAATTCGTTATAGGCTCATCTTGGGCAGAGAATCATGCAGGCACAAACGCAATCGGAGTCGCACTTTTAAACCGTTCACCTGTACAGATTTTTGCAGCGGAGCACTTTTGCAAAGAGGTGCACAGCTGGACTTGTTCAGCATCTCCGATTCGAGACCCGGCAACACATCAGATTCTGGGGGTTCTTGATTTAACTGGACCGTGGCAGGTTGCTCACCCATATACACTCTCTGCAGTTGTATTAGCTGCGAGGGCTATAGAAGAACGTCTTAGTCATAAATTAGAGTTCCAACGGGCAAAGATTATGGAATATTGCATGGACGAGATTTTTCGCGGTCGGAACACATTGATCGTCGCTCTTGACCGTGGAGGTACCGTGATTAAAGCATCGCCTAGAATGTATGAACAGGGTTGGATTGATGCAAGTAATCGTTTGGTTGGTTTTACAGTCGAAGCATTAAAGAAAATGGCGTTGGAACAGACTTGGGAAGTCGATAGAAAAGATGGCAAGTGGAGTTTTGCCGTCCGCACCTATTTATTTCAAGGTCATCCCATTGGGGCTATTATTCAAGTTATGCCGCCAAGCGAAAAAAGCCGATCTTCGGAAGTGCTTTCAACTAAGTATTCGTTTGCTTCATTAATTGGATGTTCACAGCAATTTTTGTCCGCTATCTCTGAAGCGCAATCTGCTTCGAGATGTGAACTGCCGGTATTGATAGAGGGAGAAAGCGGGACGGGTAAAGAATTGCTGGCTCAGTCCATACATGCGGCTAGCTATCTGGCGGCAGGACCCTTTATTGCTGTTAATTGTGGTGCTATACCCAAGGAGCTTGCTGCCAGCGAATTTTTCGGTTATGAAGGCGGTGCGTTTACGGGCGCAACAAAAGAAGGTAGAGCGGGTAAATTTGAACAAGCCAATGGGGGTACAATATTCCTCGATGAAATTGGGGAATTGCCACTGGATTTACAAACTTTATTGCTACGGATTCTAGAGGAGAAGGAAGTTGTTCGCTTAGGAGGAAGGAAACCAATTCAGGTGAACATACGAGTTATTGCCGCTACGAATCGGAATCTTCATGCTGATGTTGAACAGGGTAAGTTCCGTCGGGACTTGTACTATCGATTAAATGTATTATCACAACGCGTTCCTCCATTGCGAGAAAGACAGGATGATATTCTTCTATTGCTGGAACATTTCTTGAGCAAAATTTGTAAGGAGCTTGGAAGACCACATGTTCAGGTGGACGAGGAAGCTATGCGAGCTTTGCAGGATTACACTTGGCCTGGAAACGTTCGTGAACTGCGTAATGTTGCTTATCGAATCGCAGCCAGGTTAACAGGAAATGTCGTACACGTGACTAATTTGCCAGAAGAAGTACTTGAATCTATGAATAATTTGAGTACAGCCCAAAACGATTTCTCCCATACTAGAACTTCTCACAAAAAACAAGAAATACAACATATCCGAAAGATACTAAATGAGTTAGATGGAAACGTATCGGAAGCGGCCATGAAACTAGGCATTCATCGAAGTACAATATACCGAAAGCTCGGTCGAGATCTGAAGGGCTGATCTAAAAAAAGGAGTGAATTTATGAATGCAAAAAGAGTGAAATGGGGTGTATTGAACACTGGAAATTTAGACTGCGGAGCATTACGATCTGTGTTTGGTTGTTCGTCCAATGCAGAATTGGTTCAGAAAGAATCTGCTCATTACGAGCAGATTATTGGCGATCCTAATGTGGATGCGGTCTATATAAGATTACCGAGCAAGCATCGTGTTGAGTGGATACTAAAGGCTGCCAATGCCAAGAAACACATCTTGTGTGATAAGCCAGCAGCTTTAAATACACAAGATGCAGCACAAATCATGAATTTGTGTAAGGAGAACGGAATTATCTTCATGGAAACGTTCCTACATCAATTCCATCCCCAACATGAAAAGGCCAAACAATTGATTCAAAGCGGTGTAATTGGGGATGTCAAGATGATGAGAGCTAGTTTGTCGTACCCAGCAAGTAACAGGGAACGTGAATTTGATGTAGGTGTACTGTACAATGATGGTCCTGAGTGTATAAATTCAATTCGTCTTATTCTTGAGAGCGAGCCCTTAAGTGCTGTTGCCTTTGGTGAGAGTGACAAAGCCGGAATGGAGCAAACGGTAGGGATTATTCTGAATTATTCAGAGCATATTTACGCACTTATTGATTGCAGCTCAGAAATGACGATGCGTTATGAATATGAAGTAATTGGAACAAAGGGAGTCATTAAACTCCCTTTTGCTTATCGCCCTGATCTGAATGGTGGCGATGGTATCATATTCATTCAAACAGAGCATACCAAGACAGAAATCACTGTAAAAGATGATCTTAATCTAGATTTGGTAGAACATATATCAAATTGTATTCTACATGGAACTGTTACTGAATACTTTGGGGAATATTTTTGGAATAATATGAAGGTTCTAGATGCTATTTCACAATCTCTAAATAATAACTCTGTAACGATACAAGTTGAACGCAAAGTAATAGCGGATGATGGATGGGGTTCCGAATGCGGTATTGCTTTTTTTCTGAGAAGATGAGCTTAAAGTGGTTTGATCCGAATTAAACTTCATCGACAGATTCCACAGGGACATACAATCAAATCAGTAACAATCAGCCGCAGTGCAGGTGGGAAATATGACTGATGATTCGTTGCGTTCTGTACAGAATATTTCTAAAGCATCAGAGACACAGAAAGAAAATGTGGATGAGTTTTCAGCAAAGTCAAACTTTGCTGGACATATTCAAAAGAAAGAATATGTTTGCAGACCTCTGACTTTCGTTTTAATACGAAAAACCGCTCCTGCATGGGGTTCGTTCGCTAAAGTATTCTCATCTAGACCAGTCCGTGCAGTAGGAGAGATGTACGCTTAAACGATAGGATTTCAAACATTTACGGTGAGGAAAAGGGGAAAAAATTGTTAGTGTTTGTTCTTCTCCTTATGTTGGAGGCGGTTACGCTGAGATTGATATCATAATAAACTAGGATTTGAACAAATCGCCGAACACTTCATGTTTTGATATAGCGTATAATTCTTTTTGATTTTAGAACGGTTAGTGTGGGTGAACGCATTACAGCCGACGAATTAAGAAGCTTGTTATCTGAGGCTGAGGGACTTTCTTTTATCAAGGGAAAATGGTTGGAGGTTAATCACGAACGATTGCAGGAAACTCTTAAGGCCTATGAGCAGGTACAAAGCCTGATGGGTAATACAGATTTCAGTATGGTTGATTATTCGCTGAGGATAAGAAATTCCTCAAGCCATTACCACAGCAAGCATTCCAACCGGATAATGTGTACGATTTCCAATCCAAGCACAAGCTCGTCGGAATGATCCGTGCCCATGTGGAAGTGGGAAAAAATATAAGAGGTGCTGTAGTGCATAATGTGAGAATCCGATCACTTCTCAGAAAAGCCTATCAAATCAAGGCTCAAGCCAACTTTAACCAACGCTAACAAACCATCCCATCCTATTGAGGGGGTGGTGCCTTCGGGTGTGAAATCCCTCTGACCGCATTATACGTCTTAGAGATCGGAAGCCTTGCTGTGTAAGGCTTTTTTTGTTTTCGCGCGCCTAGCCAAGCTGGGCACAACTAGCCGGTGTGAGTCCGGTCGAGGTAAGAGCCAAGTCGCCTTGTAGCTATCAGGCAGCTGGTGGAGAGATCCTAAGGTTGAAGCCCTGCTGAAAAAGCAGCCCCGAATGGGGAGCAAGCAAAGCAACAGGCCGTAACATCAAGTGAATCCTGCCGCATCGTCAAAAAGATCCTGAAAATGACAAAAGAGAGTCGAGCCTCGGGAAACTAGGCGAAGACCATGGAACGCGTGAAGCCCTTGGAAGTGCAACGCGGAAGAACTCTCCGGTGTATGGGGAACGGCATGTTGTGAAAGTTGTGCTTGGAACTAGGGAGACCCTAACCCGCACGAGCATATATGCTCGTAAGGAGCGGACCTATAAGCCCGAAAGGTGAAGTGGCGAGCTGCGGGAAGGGAGTCGGAGGGGGCAGTAGTACCCATGAAGTGAGGACAACAAAACCTCATGGAGGGAAGAGCCCCTGCTTTGTTCGAGTAAGTTGAGGAGGTACGAGTAGGTGAATGCAGGCAAATTTTCCGTCTGAAATTAAGATCAGAATAAGCCAAGCTACCCACTTAAACTGCCTCCCTTCGCCATGTAACCGGCTTTCCCGGTCTCGGAGTACTACGGAGACTCCGTCAATCTTCACATCATCAGGAACACACTCCCTTGGCATTTGTGCAGACCTTCCCCAGTTCACATAATGGACTCCACGCATGGGTTAGGTTGCATATCGCAGTCTTTATCCTTGCTTACTGAAAGTCGTCGCGGACATTACGATCTAGCTGTGCGCTCTTCGTGATTCCATATCGGTTAACATACATCTTTAACCGATTCTCGTAAATTCCGTCAATGCGGCTAACGGAGGTTCAGTCCGTGACCTGCCTGTTAAACGGTGTAGGCAGGGGTGACATTTCAACCCTCAGATGCGGTTTAATAGGTTCGTGTTCCTCAACCTTCCCATGCTCAGCCTAGAGACTCATCTTGGCGTAACCGTTTCGCCGCAAGCCCCGTTTCCTACGGACTACGTCACCTTGCCAGTGTTGGCAAGTCACCGCCGTTTCGGCTCACTTCTTCTCACAGCAGAAGAAGGGCATGCCTGTAAAAATAGTATCGGCATGCATTCCAACATGCTCAAGTAACTTTGTTCCATTGCAGAAACTCAGTTAGCTGGGCGTACCGTACTTGATGTCTGACTGCCACAGTTGGTTACGATGACGTTGTTGGAATCTTCGCGCTGCCACACCTGCAGTGGTGTATAACCGCATATGCCTGGAGCTGTATCCACGGTCATTTAACTTCTTTTGCAGTTTGCTCCGCTTGATAGTAAATGCGAATATCTACTAGTGAACATGGCTGGGCTCATTCCCATCTAGGGGAGCAAATGTATTCAAAACCCTGGAATCGTTCCATAGACTTGTTCCGCAAGGGCCGGGGTAATGCTTATTTCCATGCTGTTCCTGAAGTAGCTCATGGATGGGAGGAAGGAGTCATTCAGGATATTGTGAAGTTTTCCGGTATGAATATGAGCAGCGGTATGCCGGTTTCTCCTTGATTGTATGCTATTACCGCGTTGTGCCCTTCAAAGCCCGTTTAATGTGGCTTCACGAGCTTTATTAGTTACATATATCCAATCATAATAAACTCTATTAAAACTGCACCTTTTCTCAACTAATCAGAGTATCTTTTGGAGCCCACGATTACTATACTTAGTTTGTAAGCGCTTATACATGACTTAATATGGGGTGAACAGATGAGAAAGTGGTGGGGTACATCAGTTTTAGTAATATTGTTAATTATTGTACTGGCTGGCTGTTCGGCGACAAACGAGACCAGTGACGATCAATCAGATCAATCAGCTAAACCAAATGAAGTTTCGGCAAGCGATAACAAAGAAGCGGAGAAGTCTCCCGATAAGGAGCAGGTCACAATTCGATTCAGCTTCTGGGGTGATGATGCTCGGAAAGTATTGTTGGAAGGAATTATCACCAAGTTCAATGAAAAATATCCACACATTAAAGTAGAAACGCTCATGATTCCCAACAATGAGTATAAACAGAAATTGGGCATTATGTCCGCTTCAAGGACGGCTCCCGATGTATCTTGGATGTCGCAATCCTACATCGCAGAGTTTATTGAGGGCAATCAATTATTAGATTTGACGAGTTTGCGAACCGATGCTGAATTCAGCTTCGACGATATCTTCCCTTCTAGTTTGAGTGTTTATGAGAAAGACGGAAAGCTGTTCGGCATTCCTTTCTCATCAGCTCCGAGACCAATATTCTTCAATAAGACTCTGTTTGAGGAGAAAGGTATCCCAACGCCATTGGAGCAGGCGAAAGCAGGAAAATGGACCTATGCGGAATTTTTAGAAACGGCCCAGAAAATGACCAATCCTGATGAAGGCGTATATGGCGCAAGCATGATCGTCTCTCTCGGATGGAAAGCATGGCAGCAGTCGTATAACGATATATTCTGGTCCTTTGGAGCCGAGTTACTTAATGAAGAGGGCACCAAATTCACTCTCAACACACCTGAGGGAGAAAAGGCGCTGCAGTTCATTTCTGACATGATTTTCAAGCATCAGGTGCATCCGAAGCCGGGCGATCAAATTGCATTTGCTTTTGAAACAGGTAAATTAGCGATGTCACGGCAGGATTACAGCTATGTGAACAATGCGCGTAAAATCACCAATTTCGAATGGGACATTGCGCCAATGCCTACAGGAGATGTCCAAGCACCGAGCGGCGTAGGGGTCTCCGGGTATGCAATCTTTAAGGAGACGAAACATCCGGAAGAAGCGCTGGCTTTCCTGAAATTCATGACGGGCAAGGAAGGCACGCAGCTGATTGCTGGTCAATTCGTGGCGCCAAGACAATCGTTCCTGGAATCCGACGCTTTCCAGAAGTCATCGGCTACACCGTCTCCGGAAGGGATCAATTACGCCCTGATCGAGCAGTTCAAGAAAGGTGTAAAGCGGGAGTATAACCATAAAAGCTGGTCGGAAATCGACCAGAAAATGCAGATCCTGCTCGATGCTCTATATTTGAAAGAAGATCCAAAGAGCGTGCTCAATAAAATGGAAAGTGAAATCGACCCACTATTGAAATAGGAATTTACTTTGCGGCAAGACAGGCTTAAGATGGATGTATAGTTATAAATGTATATGAGGAGGACAACCCCTTTCCGAGATTCCGATCCGGGGAGGGGTTATGGATATCCAACATGACCAGTCACCGATTCCTATCGATTCGTACCAAAATCGCAATTCTATTCGTTGTGTTTATGACCGTACCTTTCTTGGTCAGCGGCTGGTTTACTTATCAAAAATACATGAAGGATAGCGAAGTTAGCATTACTTCCTATTCGAACCAAATTGTCAATCAAATCAATTTAAATCTCGATAGGTATATTAAGGAGATGGAGAGAGTTACACTTGCTCCTCTTTATGATTTGAACGTTATGGATATTCTGGATGCCCATAGTCATTCAATAAGCACGGACGTCTTCTTGCCAACGAATGAGCAGTTCAAGATGACACTATTCATGTCATCGCTCCAATATGACCGCTCAGAAATTAGGGGGATTGTCATGTTCATGAATGATGGCGGGATCTTCAGCAGCTCGGGCAATATGACTTACACAACATGGCGTGCGGAACAGAACGAATGGATGAATGATGTCTATTCGGAGGACGGAGGATTGGCGATTCTTCCACCCCACGAAGTCGAGTATTATATCTCTGGAAAGCAAACCTTCGTCTCTATTGCCCGATTGATTCGCGAACCGATTACGAATCGGAAGCTGGGTATTATTAAGGTCGATTTGAATGCCGTTGGCATGGAACGAATCCTAACTCCGTTCAACTTGGGGATTGACAGTAAATTGTTCGTGTCGGACAAGCAGGGTCGATCGTTGTTTCCTTTTACCGGCTCTGATGGTCCGAACTGGCAGGATCCAAAGCTGCTCACGACTTCCGTTCGTTCGGACTACTCGGAGCTCTTAGTAATTGGCCAAGTACCCATGGCCGAACTGCGTAAGAATGCCGCCAACTTAACCAAATTCACTCTACTCATCTCGCTGATTTCATTATCGGTTGCTTATTTGCTTGCCGTATGGGCTTCCACCCGATTAATCCGTCCACTGATGGAATTACGGAGAAAGATGAAAGAGGTGCAATCCGGTAGTTTTTCTGTTCGAGCCAAGGTCTCGACACGGGATGAGATCGGTTTTGTAACGGAATCGTTTAACAGAATGGTCAGTCAGTTAGAACGTTTGGTGAAAGAAGTCTATGAGGTGCGGATTAGAGAGAAAGAAGCTCAGCTCTCTGCTCTGCAGAGTCAGATGAATCCCCACTTTCTATACAACACCTTAGAATCTATCAGCATGTTGGCGATTCATAATGATCAATTGTACTTGTCCAGCACAGTCGCAAATTTAGGCAAATTACTCCGATATACGGTCGACAATCGTCAGACCAAAGTGCTGCTGCAAGATGAGATCAGGTTTGTTCAGGCCTATATCCAAATACAAACGATGCGCCTCGGCGATAAATTTAAAACAGAAATCTACGTAGATCCTTCTCTGCAAATCGCGCTCATCCCTAAACTGCTGATTCAGCCGTTAATTGAGAACGCGATCGAGCATGGAATGGGGGAACAACCCATGTCCATTCGGATCCATGCCGATGTTGACGGTAACCGTTTGCGGCTTATCATTGAAGACAATGGCAAAGGGATGTCCGAGACAACAGCCCGAAGTGTTATTTCCCATATGAAGTCCGGGCTTAATGATCTAACCCAAGAGAGTTTCGGGATGAAGCGTAAGGGGTATGCACTGCGCAATTCCCACCAACGTATTCGGTTATTATATGGAAACCAGTTCGGCATTCAGATCAATAACCGATTGTCGGCGGGTGTTCGCTTTACGATTACTATTCCTCTGGAATGGAGGTTAGATGAATGAAGGTCATGTTGGTTGAGGACGAAGCCATTATCCGCACAGGCTTGAAGAAATTGTTCGAGAACATTATCGGCGGATTCACAGTAGTATCGGAAGCCGAGAACGGTAAGAAAGCTTTGGAATCGGTCAAGCTTTCTATGCCTGACTTGATTGTCACGGATATTCGCATGCCCGATATGGGTGGGCTCGAATTAATAGATAGGGCTAGGGAACAATTTCAGCATATTCAATTTTTAATTATTAGCGGCTACAGCGATTTTGAATACGCGAAGAAAGCGATTCAGTTAGGTGTGCACGATTACCTCCTAAAGCCCATAGACCAAGTTGAACTAGCACTATGTCTGGGAAAAATAAAAAAACGGTTTGGGGATAATAGTATATTCGAGCAGCGGTCCTCCGTCGATACTGACAAACCCAATGCGAAAATTTCAGGAACCCTGATACAAAAAGTGAAGCAAATCATTCAATCCCGTATTGAACAAGACCTATCATTACGTTTTGTAGCCGATCAGGTCTATCTTCACCCACAGTACTTATCAACGCTATTTAAATCCGTTACTGGGAAAAAATATATTGATTATGTGATCGAATTGAGAATTGATAAGGCTAAGCGACTTCTGATTGAAACCAACCTGAAGGTTTATGAAATCGCCGTTCTTGTCGGATATCCCAATATCAAATACTTCTTTCATACCTTTCGACAGACAGTTGGAGTGCCTCCAGCCGAGTATCGCAAACAAACTCAAAGACCTTTATAAATCGCACCTTTTCTCTTATAGGTGGGATTTTTTTTTGGTTGGCTGTTTTCTATAATGAGAGTGGGAATGGCGGAAGGAGTTGAACAACGTATTATCCAATCTGACAAATGCGAATTTAGGCAAAGGAGGTGCATACATGAAACATCCAACCCCAACAATAGTCCATACTCCGGGGAAATTAAGCATGCGAGATTCATGGTACGGTTATTTATGTATTGCACCTATGGTGATTGGTTTTTTGCTTTTTGTGGCCGGCCCTATTCTGACAGCGTTCGTAATGGGATTCACCGACTGGAGTATCCTAGGGGATACTCACTTCGTAGGGCTTGGTAATTATCGCAAAGCATTTACGGAAGATCCTCTATTCTGGACGACATTTTGGAATACGCTATATTTCTCCATTGGGGTAGTTCCGCTAAATATGATCTTGGCTCTATTACTGGCGCAACTTCTTCAGAACAAATTGCCGGGAATCGGTTTGTTCCGAACAGTAATTTTCACCCCGGTGGTTACTTCCATCGTGGTATGGGCGATTGTATGGAAGTTCATTTTTCAAACGGATAACGGTCTCATCAACGCCGTTCTGAAGGTGTTCGGCATAGCGGGTCCCTCTTGGTTGTACGATGCCCAGCTTGCCTTACCGGTAGTGATCTTCATATCGGTGTTAAAAGGGGTAGGTTACAACATGGTGATCTTCTTAGCGGCTTTAAACGATGTCCCCCGGATGTATTACGAAGCTGCTAGGATTGATGGGGCAACTCGATGGAAGTCGTTCTGGCATATTACGATGCCAATGATCACTCCATCCATTTTTTTGGTTCTTGTTCTTACCATGATCGGATCGCTGAAAGTGTTCGGACAGATTTACGTGCTTACGGGTGGTGGTCCTGGAACAAGTACCTACGTATTCGTATATTACATCTATGAATTAGCCTTCAAGATCTTTGACCTAGGATATGCTTCGGCTGTTGCATTAATTTTGTTCTTCATTGTATTACTGTTAACGATTTTGCAATGGGTTGGTAGAAAAAGGTGGGTGTACTATGAAAACTGAGAAAATATTTATGTATCTCGTAAAGTATCCAATAATCACAGCGATAAGCGTGATGATTGCGGCTCCATTCCTTTGGATGGTGATAACTTCACTGAAGTCTTATTCGAACGTTATGTTGTATCCCCCACAATGGATTCCAAATCCCGTCAGATGGATGAATTATGTTGAATTGTTCACGAAGCAACCGTTCCATCTTTATTTGTATAACAGTTTATATATCGCTTTGCTAGTGACAGTAGGTACATGTTTTTTCGGTGCGTTGGCGGGGTACGCTTTTGCGAAAATTCCTTTCCGCTACAGAGATACCTTGTTTATTTTGCTGCTGAGCGGAATGATGATTCCAGCGGAGATCACCTCGATACCCCTATTCATCATGTTGTCGAAATTCAGTCTGGTTAACACGCACTTTCCGCTAATTGTCCCTCAAATGCTCGGAGCAGGCGGTATGTTAGGCGTCTTTCTGTGCCGACAGTTTTTTATCACGATTCCATTAGAATTGGACGAGGCGGCCAAGATTGACGGATGTAATCCGCTTCGTACCTTCTGGACGATTATGCTGCCGCTCGCGACGCCGGCTCTATCCACATTGGCGATCATTACTTCCATGCACTCTTGGAACGATTTTTTTGAACCGCTCGTGTTTTTAAGCTCCAGCCATTTGTTCACGGTTCCACTTGCACTGTCTCTGTTTACGACGGAGAGCGGGACGGAATGGCATATGATTATGGCGGCAGCAACCATTTCCACATTGCCTTTGCTGTTGCTGTTCTTTGTGGCTCAGAAGAAATTCATCGAGGGCGTTTCGATGACCGGATTGAAATAATAAAGCAAGCTTATACATGTTAGTGAATGGAAAAGTAGCAGTCATTAGCGGATCATCACGCGGTATCGGAAGAGCGACTGCGTTGCTTCTCGCTCAAAAAGGAGCCCATATCGCGATTAATTACCTGAACAACCGAGAGGAAGCAGAGAAGGTAGAAGCGAAAGTGAACGAATTGGGTCGTGAAGCGATTATCTTCCAAGGGAATGTAAGCCATACCGATTCGGCAAATGCTTGATTGAAGCGGCTGTAAATAAAGTGGGGGCGGATCGATATTCTTGTCAGTAATGCGGGCACCGGTACGGAATATAAGTTGATCGATACGACTGACGAGGAGTGGGAATGCGTAGTTAACGTCAACATCAACAGCTATTTCAACTTAGCCCGGGCAGCCATGCATGTTGCGAATATGAAAAAACGTGCAGATGAGCATCTGAAAAAATAATCTACTATAGGGAGTCGTTGTCTACATGAGTACTACAGCAAAGTATGAGGTAGCTGTTATTGGGGGTGGGCCGGCAGGTGTTGCCGCCGCCATTGCATCAGCAAGAACGGGAGCAAAAACGGTACTCATTGAGCCCAATTCGTATCTTGGTGGGGCAGGTACTGCCAGCCTGGTGGGACCTTGGATGACAAATTACTATAAGGATACACAGGTGATTCGCGGTGTGTTCCAGGATGTCGTAGATGAATTGGTTCATTACGAAGGATCAACAGGGACATTGAAGTGTCCCTATGATAATCCCGGTGAAACCAAAGGTACGGGTGGACATATTACACCTTTCGATGTGGAAATTTTAAAATTCGTGTTAAATAAGCTGGTCATCGAAGCTGGATGTGATATCCGCTTTAACACACTAGTTGATGAAGTACATGCAACAGATGGCAAGATTCATTCTGTTGGTCTTCGGACAAAATCCGGTCGTTCAACCTTGGAGGCCAAGATGTTTATCGATGCTTCCGGAGATGGTGATATTGCTGTAGCTGCTGGTGCTGAATTCGAGCAAGGACGTAAATCAGATGGCCTCACTCAGCCGGTGTCCTCATTGTTTAAGATGAGTTATGTCGACATGGATCAATTTATTGATTACACGTTAGCTAACAGGGATGAATTAATCTGGGTATCTTATCCGATACTTCCTAAGGGCTTGCCTTCTCACTTCTCGGATCGGATGGTCTGCCTAAGCGGCTTTAACAACTTAATTGCCCAAGGGCAGAAGAGCGGAGAGCTTAATCTGGGGAGAGAACGTATCACGCTATTCTCTGATTACCGTAAAGGTGATATGTTGTTTAATGCTACTCGATTAAACCGTATCGACGGAACGAACAATAACGATTTAATTCGTGCTGAGATTGAGTTGAGGGAGCAAGTGATCTCATTAGTAGGCTTCGCAAGAAAGTATTTACCTGGATTCTCTAATGCCTCTGTATCTAGTGTCGCCTCTAAAGTGGGTGTGAGAGAAACGCGTAGGATTATTGGTGACTATGTACTGACTCAAGAGGACGTGTTAAAAGGAAATCAGTTCGCGGATGGGATTGCTAAAGGTTGTTTCCCCGTGGATATTCATAGCCCATCTGACAAAACCAATGTATGGGTTGAACTAGACGGCGCTTACGATATACCTTATCGCTCATTGTTACCTGTAGGTCTGGAGAATGTTATCTTGGCCGGTAGGAATATATCTGCAACACATGAAGCAATGGCATCTTCGCGGGTGCAGTCCCATTGCATGGCTATGGGGCAGGCGGCTGGGGTTGCTGCTGCTATGGCTGCTGAGCAAGGGGTTTCGACAAGGGAAATCAATGTCACCCAATTGCAGGATATCTTAAGAGAACAAAAAGCGATTGTAGCCGGGGATATATAGATTCTAATATTAAGTATATAAAGAAAGGTCTGTATTCTAGTTGTACTAATCTGGACCCTTTGTAAAGGACACTTAAATAAAAAGAGTGGTTGAATATCTAGGTAGCCGCTAAAATATGATTCCTGTATTGTACAGGGGTCATATTTTTTAATCACCCATTGATATCTGTGGTTGTTGTAATAGTGAATATATCGGTCAATTTCACTTTGCAGCTCTTTTAAAGATGTGCACCTGCGGCTGTCTACATGGTCCTTCATGTGGCCGGAAAACGATTCCTGTGGGGCATTGTCCCAACAATTCCACGCCTAGACATGGAATGACCTAGCCCTTTTTGTTTCAGCAACTCATGGTATTTCTGACTGGTGTAATGGCTTCCCTGATCTGACTGGATGAAAGCATCCTTGTGTACCTTCAGGCGTCTTTGTTTCACAAGTGTATCAATCGTGTCAGTTGCGATTTCCAGCGTGAGTCGAATAGATTAGGTTATGAGACAGAACCTCGCCTGTGGAGGCATCCAGTATGGTCGACAAATAGGCCATCTCTGAGCGACCATAGGGGAGATAGGTGATGTCGGTGAGCAATGCCAGACCAGGAATGCCCTTTCTGCATAATGGGATACGAAGGAAAAGTACTATTTTATATGGCCTGTTGATCGGGTGGAACTGACGCTGTGCCTGGAGAAAATCAAGAAGCTGTATGAAGACGGGCAAAACAAAGGTGCATTATCCAAACCCCATGATCATGACACGGAGCAGGTAGGGTTCCTGATTCAGAATGTCAAACAAATCATCCTGTCCACCTTGTTCAAAACCTCAACCAGTCAAAAATACATTGATTATATTATCGGATGCAGGATTTATAAAGCAAAGCAATTGCTGATAGACACAATTTTAAAATTCATGAGATCACGGTTCTGGTTGGTTATCCGAATACGAAGCACTTTTTCAATACGTTTCGTCAAGAGGTAGGGATAACGCCGTCCGCTTTCGCAAAAAGCTTTCAAAACTTATTAAATCGCACCTTTTCTTCAGTTAGTGGGATTTTTTATTGTATTCATTATATTTATACTAACGATAGCAGTCCATTTCATAAAAATTCTTGTGAAATACATTGGAGGAGAAATGAATGATGTTAGAAGGTAAAATCGCAGTAATCAGCGGAGCTTCCCGCGGAATTGGCAGAGCGACTGCAATCATGCTAGCCCGGCACGGCGCGAATGTGGTTATTAATTACTTGAGTAATCAGGAGGAGGCACAGAAGGTAGCAGCCTCTGTCGAACAGCTTGGACGGCAGGCTATCCTTGTACAGGGTGATGTGAGTAAAACGGAAGAGGCTAATGCATTGATTAATGCGGCGGTCAGCAAGTGGGGACGAATTGATATCTTAGTCAATAATGCGGGAACGGGCACGCGATTTAAGATTGCAGACACAACCGATGAAGAATGGGAACGCGTGATTAACGTTAATATAAAAAGCTATTTCAATCTGGCACGAGCCGCAATGCCGCATATGATGAAGCAAAAGTCGGGAAAGATTGTGGCCATTAGCTCTATCGTGGGCAAGACAGGCAAAGCCTTTCTGGCTCAATCCTGCACTTACGCGGGAGTCAAAGCGGCCATTGTAGGATATACACGCGGATTAGCCCGTGAAGGAGCGCCGTATGGGATTAATGCCAATTGTATTCGTCCAGGTTGGGTGGATACGGATGCAACCGCAAGGGCTCCTGCTGAAGTAAGAGCCCGTGCTGAGCAGGATATACCTTTAGGTCGTACTGGGCATCCGGAAGATATTGCGGGAGCAGTGTTGTATTTGGCTTCACCGCTATCGGATTATGTAACGGGTCAGGCTCTTGATGTCAATGGAGGTTTATTCATCGGATGAAAAGTGGTGAATTCAAATGACTGGACATATTGATTATAAGAGTGATGTTCCGATTATGGACGGCAGTCTTTTGAATTGCTGCAGTTTTTCTGTAAATATTTCCCTGTCCTTGCCACTGCGCATTTGTTCGATACAGCTACACAAATCGGGTAAGGGAAACGAGGCGAATTGTCGGAGAATATACATTGACGGCTGAGTCTTTCAAGTTTACGCGAATGGCAGTATTGTCCCGTCTTTAGGCTAACTGAATCATTTACGTAATACCCAGTCAATGCATGACTTAAAGTGTCTGTCTGCATGAAAGCTGCAGACCTTAACAGTCTGCGATATACCTTTTCGTAATTTCGAATCGTGGATTCAAAATAACCTGCCTTTCTAAGCTTCTCAAGAACGTCTGCTATACTGTTTTCCAAAGCGGTCTTCTTTTCCATAATGAATTCTCCCGTGTATAGTTTGAACAGAACATCCGATTCCAGTTTAATGGAAGGGTATACATTGGGAGGGAAATCAAAAACTATGCCGACAAATCCATCAGAATTCCTTAATTTATGGGGAATACAGTAGATTCTTCGGCATAGTGTTTTTTTCGGTATAGTCATAGTAAACCGCTTCGGGAATACCGTGCAACTGGATAGCCTTACGAAAACAGTCTTCCACAATGGATTGATCGAGTGTAGGATAAAACTCGCCATAAGGTTAGGGTTTCCAGATGATTGGTTTGGTCAAACCATTGAGGATGGAAGCCTTAGTTTTACATACCGATGATAAATCATCTAAAATAGCTATTGCTCAGGTCGTTATTACTTGACAATTTGGAGGTATGGAATCATGAGCAACTTTATTTATGCACGAAAAGCTGTAGAATCACCAATGGAGGTTGGGGTTCAGGTTCAAGCGTGCAAACAATATGCAGAAGAAAAAGTAATAAATGTTAAGGAGATCTTCATTGATGATGGATTTAGCGGGATAGACGAGAACCGTCCAAGCTATAAGTAAGACGTGATAATTCCAGATCAAGGAAGGAACTCATACTCTTTTTGTCGGATTTTGAAAGATAAGGGTTCTAGAAGGAGTATATTTACTAATGGCGAGAAGAAGTAGAAAAAAGAAAGAAGTCGATTTAATAGAAGGGTTGGCAGGGTTTGGCTTAGTGACTTCATTACTTCTAGGTTATATGCTAACTGGCTCCCTTATTGGAGCAGGAGTAATTGCAGGATGTGTTCTTGGCTTAATAATAGTGGTATTCGTACTTCTCCGAGTACAAAGAGAAGAAAAGCTTAAGAAGTCAGGTATAAGAGATATAGACAAAATGGACGGTATACAATTTGAGCATTACCTCAAGCATATATTTACTCTAGAGGTTACATAGTTGAGGTCACCCAGGCTTCTGGAGATTTCGGAGCTGATTTGGTTTTAAGGAAGAATGAGAAGAAGATAGTAGTACAAGCTAAACGCTATACCAAGAATGTGGGTATCAGTGCTATACAACAGACATACCACGTTCAGACATTATTTCTACCAAATCTCGATATTGAAGATACCATCTACAGTTAGCAATATTATTTCCGCATTAAAATGTTTCCATTTGAATATATTTGATCCCTTTTCCATATAAATTTGCCCCATCTCAAGTTGTCAATTCGTTCAGTAATATCACGAATGAAATTCTTGCATCACAACCGAGCGGTGTGCAGCAGGGGTGGGTACATCAAGAAACGGTAGTCGCTTGTGTCTTGTTCGGTCCGCTAGACCACAACCAAGGAACGGGTATCCATATAGAAATCGGGAAGGTTCATATTCATATTTTCTATTTGTTTCACTTTACTTTGTAGCTTATAATCGTCCTAATGATGTCGGCTGGTATTGGAGGGGGTAATTGTGCAATTTGTCAGACTACGCACAAAGCTGATTATAGCAACGATATGTTTGATCCTCATTCCTATATTATTCGTAGGAATCTACACGTATAAGGAATTTGAGAATGTCATGACGAAGAATATAGCGGAGAATGCATCTGAGAGACTACATCAAATAAATATGAATATTAAACGTGAACTTGAGCTGATGGTGAATGCTTCGAGTTCGGTCGTTCTTGATGAGAATATTCGTAATGTTCTTATGAATCCTCCTACGAATGATCGTGAAACTATTAATAATGTAGGACTAATCGATAAAAAAGTATTGGAAATATCCACAGCTATCATTACGGACCTTGCATATATTACTATCATCGATAATTTTGGGAATCATTATACAAATTGGCCTCAGAGCACGAATTCTTATGAGTGGATTGCTAATTCCAGTTTCTATGAGAAAGCGCTAAATCAGAATGGTTTTATGATATGGGATATGAATCATCCTAATTATATGGGGCCGAATAATGAAAATCTGGTGACCTTAGCTATGACGATAAGAGATAGTAGCTTCTCACAGAATATTGGGATGTTAATTATCAGTGAGCCTGTAAGCACCTACCTAGGTATATTGAAAAATAGTTATCTAGGAAACCTGGGTTTTATTATGGATATGGATAACCAGATATTAACGGAAGATAAATCCGTTAATGAGGCGTTTCCCTTTATTGAGGATCGGTTAAATTTTAAAGATGAGCAATTTTCCTATTCTGTAAAAAGTGAAAATGTAGGGGTTTTTACGAATTACATTCCCTTAACAGAATGGCTAATTGTTCAGATTGTGCCTGATAAATCCATATATAAAGAGATTACAAACATACGAAACATTGCAATAACAATGCTGCTCATCAGTTTAACCGTGTTTATCTTATTGATTGTGTTTATTTCAACCATGTTTACGCGATCATTGAAAAAGCTTCAATTACAGATGACTCAAGTTGAATCAGGGAATTTAGACGTTACATTCAACATTGATTCACGCGATGAGGTTGGATTGCTCGGGAAAAGCTTTAGCAAAATGCTTAAGAGATTGCGTTATCATATTGAGAATGAAATTATTCTTGAACGCAGTAAAGAGAAAATGAAGTTAGAGGCACTTCAAGCACAGATTAATCCGCACTTTCTATATAATACGCTTAATACGATCAAGATGATGTCCATAATGGCTGGAACTAAGAATATTACAGAAATGCTTTTGTCATTAGGGCATCTGCTTAATATGAGTATACATCGAGGTCAGGAATTCATAACGGTCGAAGAAGAAATAAGTAATGTTAGGTCGTTCTTAACGATTCAGAAGTTTCGATTTGGAGATACAATTGAAGTTATTGAAGAAATTGACCCTGAAGCTATGGATGCCTTGGTGCCGAAATTATCTCTTCAACCACTGGTAGAAAATGTGTACCAGCATGGTCTATTCATACAAGGTGGGAAAATGATCATTCGTATTGATAGGCTGAGTGGAGATATTATTCTAAGTGTATTGGATAATGGGGAAACCCCGGACTTGGAAAGACTTTATAAAATTAACAGTGGGCTTAGTCAATCAGAGAAGCTATCTAATATTGGCTTGCAGAATGTACACAAGCGGATTCAAATGATGTTCGGTGCTGAGTATGGACTTACTATAGAAAGAATCGTAGAGCAATCTGTCACTTGTGTATCTATACATCTGCCATACCGGAGGAATATGAATGAGATTACGACTAGTAGTGATTGATGATGAAGTGTTCGTCCGCAGAGGAATCATCTCAAGCATCGATTGGAATGCACATGATATAGAAGTTGTTGGCGAAGCATTCGATGGGATTAGTGGGCTGGATATTATTCGTACTACTCATCCTCATATTGTGATTACTGACATACGCATGCCGAATATGGATGGCTTGCAGTTAATACGCCAGGTTCAAGAAGAGCTTCCAGGAACGATTTTTTTTGTTTTGAGTGTATTGGAAGAATTCAAAACTGTTCGGGAAGCGCTTCAATTGGGTGTGATAGATTATATTCCAAAGATGGCAATGATGCCGGAAGAGCTACTCAAAGCTGTGTTGAAAATCAAAGATGGATACACTAATGAGTTGGAGTTGCAGCTTCATGACCAGCCTATAGCGCAAACTCTTAACCAGAACACTGAATTGGAACAATGGATACTTGGACGAGATTCGGTGCATTACGATACGTTATTGAGTGGGAATAGTAGCTATATGCTAGCAAGAGCCATGGTGGATATTTCTGATGAATGTTTTTATGCTCAAGCTGAGAAAGCTTTCAATGCTAGACAGTGGATTGAAAGTGTTCTGAGTTCTGACTATCATAAGATGATACGTGATGCATTATCTTTTCAAGTAATCGATAACCAGTTATCCATATTGATTTTATTGAATGAACAAGGACGGCAAGAAGATGTGGTTTCGCTGTTGCAACAAGGGATTAACAAATGGAAGGACCCGTTAATCCTTACTATTGGTCTAAGTGACGTAATGCACAATATTGATTATAGGAAAGAAGCTTTTGAACAAGCTAGACGGGCATTGGAAAAACAGTTTTACGGTGGAAGTGGACAGGTATATCCATATATGCAGCACTATATTCCAGAAGAAACTCATAATTCTGGGTTTATTAATAATGAGGTATTGTCCCATTTTTTTATGACTTTGGAGAAAGATGATGAAGCTCTATCCATCGTTACCTTCCATGAGCTATTCCCTGATCGGATAAAGGAGTCTTATACTCAGAAAGTGGTTCGTGATGACATTTATCATTGGGTTTCTTCAATTTCAACCTATATGAAAGAAAGAGGGATTATGTTAAGAAGTGCCTTGGGTGAAGAGTCCCTATTCGATCAGATCAATAAGCTTGGAACATATCCCGCTATCAAAGAATGGTGTTTGCGGCTGCACACTGTCGTTCTATCCATGCTAAGCGACCAGAGGAGTATGCTTCGCCACGAAATCGTAAAAGCCATGGAATATACGAAGAGTCATTACATGACCGCCATTCGAGTGAAAGAGGTGGCCGATATCGTTCATCTTAGCGAGAATTACTTCAGCAATGTGTTCACTAAGGAAGCGGGGAAGACCTTCGGTCAATATGTGCAGGAGATTCGAATTGAAAAAGCTAAAGAATTATTGCAGGACAGTGCATATTCTTGGATAGAGGTGGGTGAGCAGGTCGGATTTGAGAATCCAAAATATTTTACCAAAGTATTCAAGAAGAGTATAGGTGTTACACCTAGGCAATATGCAGAGTCGAGGAGTAAAACGCTTTCATAGAATAAGAGCCTTTATCAAAGATTCGTTGACTTTATGATTACCTTTGGGCAATAACTTCTAATAATTCAAGTCCGATTCTAAGAATCGGACGTTTTTTTTGGTTTGCCAATTGTCTAATATATAGCTCAAGGGGGTGAAACATTGCGACTACGACATCATCAAACGGAAACGCTTTCAGGCTGGTTATTTATCCTTCCAAGCTTACTTGGATTTTTCATTCTTATAATTGGACCCATACTTTTCTCCCTAGTTATAAGCTTTACGAACTGGAACTTTCTTGAAGGTATGAAAGGTATACAGTTTATTGGGTTTGATAACTTCATCAAGATGTGGGGAGACCGTTGGTTTACCGACAGCATGAAGAATAATTTGGTTTATGCTCTGATCACTGTACCTGCCACCATGATTATATCGCTTCTTACAGCGATAGGATTAAATCGCGGAGTCTTCTTTAAAAGCGGGATCCGATTGATGATATTCATGCCTTATATATCCAGTATCGTAGCGATCTCGATTGTATGGGGAGTTTTATACAACCCATCACAAGGTCCAATCAACGCTTTTCTATATAGTATAGGTATTAGTGACCCGCCGAGATGGTTGGCAAGCACGGATTGGGCATTACCGGCCATTATTATCATGAGCATTTGGGCAGCGATCGGATACAATATGGTTATTTATCTTGCAGGGTTACAGAGTATACCGAGGACACTATATGAAGCGGCAAAAATTGATGGAGCCGGAGCCTTTCGCAGTTTCCAACATATTACTGTTCCGATGTTATCACCGACAACCTTTTTTGTATTAGTTACAAATATCATTTATTCGTTTCAGGTTTTTGCGGCGATCTTCATCATGACCCAGGGTGGTCCGGGAACTTCAACGAGCGTAGTTACCTACTATATTTATCAAGTTGGATTTAGCTTCTATGATATGGGATACGCATCGGCAATGGCGTGGATATTATTCTTAATCATCTTCTTGATCACAGTGATTCAATGGAGAGGGCAGAAGAAATGGGTTAATTACTAAGGGGGGGGAGTAACATTGAGAATGACATTAAAGCTTCTATTAACTGTCATTATGATAGCGTTCGCTTTTACAATGATTCTTCCCTTTCTGTGGATGATTACAACATCATTGAAAAAACCCATTGAGGTTTTTGCTTACCCGATTCAATGGATACCGGAGAGGATCCAATGGGACAACTACGAGAAAGTATGGATAGGTGCAAATTCCTTCTGGGTTTACTATTGGAACTCGATTAAGGTTACTACGATTACTGTATTGGGCACAGTAATCATAAGCTCAGCTGCCGCTTACGGCTTTGCGAGAATTCGCTTTAAGGGACGCGATGCTGTCTTTCTCATTTACTTGGCGACACTTATGGTTCCCGACCAGGTAACGTTAATCCCGAGATTTATTCTTTTTAACTACTTAGGCATATATAATACACATTTGGCCCTTATACTTCCGGGCATCTTTACCGCATTTGGCATTTTCCTGCTCAGACAATTTTATCTTTCGATTCCAGAGGATTTTTCTGAAGCAGCACGAATGGAAGGTGCCAACCACTTTCGCATATGGACGAGTATCATCATTCCTCTCTCCAAGCCGACAATCGTATCATTGATTATCTTAAGCTTTACATTGAACTGGAATGAATTCGTTAATCCACTTGTTTTCTTGACGGATCGTGAGCTCTTCACTGTACCGCTAGGGTTAACCAATTTTATTGACGAGATGGGGACAGAATACACGCTAATGATGGCGGCTGCAGTAAGCTCCATATTACCGGTAATCCTAGTATTCTTGCTTGGCCAGAAATGGTTTATCGAAGGAGTAGTTAGTAGTGGGGTCAAAGGGTGAACGAACTGACCCTTTCCTATAGATTAAAAAATTCTAGAATGGGGTGTGTATGTAAATGAGAAAGACGCTAAGTTCCATGTTGGCAGTATGCTTGTTATTTGTAAGTGTTCTAAGTGGTTGCTCCTCCAACAACAACACTCAGAATGCGAACAGCAAATCGAATACACCGAATCCGGCACCAAGCAATGTACAAGAAAAGCCGAAAAATAACAAAGAAGTAATTACATTGAATTTCTGGGGTGGCGTTCCTGAAGAATCCGGTCCAGGTCAGGTTGTAGAGAACTGGAATAAAGCTAATCCGAATATCCAAGTGAAGTACTATCGTTTTGTAAACGATGAAGCAGGTAACACGAAGTTGGAAACTGCTTTGTTAGCCAGTGGAGAAGTCGATCTATTCATGAACTATCGGATGGATAAGGTTGCCAAGAGAGTAGAAGCAGGAATGGCCGAACCGCTGGATAGTTATATCCAGAATGATAATTTTGATATTGAGGATAATTTCGGCAGTAGCTCCATTGTAAAGTTGCAAGACAAAACCTTCTATATTCCAGCTATTATTCTGAACGATTTTGTAACCATTAATAAAACCTATCTGGATGAAGCTCAACTTCCAATTCCTAAACAATGGACTTGGGACGAGTACAAGCAATACGCTGAAAAAATGACAAAAGGGAATGGACCTGACAAAGTCTGGGGAACCGTTGTAGGAAGCGTACCGAAAGTATACGAATGGATGGATAAAGCGGTCAAGGTCGCATTAGGTAGTAACGCTATTTATAAAGAAGATGGAACGAGTAATTTTGATAATCCAGTATTTAAGCAATATTTGGACGACCAGATGGAGCTACAGATTGAATTGAAAGCACAACCCAATTATGCGGAGGCCAAAGCAACGAAGCTAGACGGCCACCACACCTTCCTTTCGAGTAAAGCTGCGATGTTCTGGGTGGGAACAGCTTCCATTCGTAACATCAAGAATTTAAAAGATTATCCGCATGATTTCGTAACGGCATTTGCACCAGTTCCAAAGATGAGTAAAGAAGATAAATTTGAAACGGCGGGCACAGGTTACCTAGATTTTATGTCGATCAATGCTCGTTCCAAATATAAAGATGCAGCATGGCAATTCTTGCAGTGGTATGTTACTGAAGGTAATGAACCCATGATTCCATTCGGACGTGTTCCAGCATGGAAGAAAGCGGATCCGGATAAAGTAGTGAGTATGGTATTGGGAGAAAATCCAGAGAAGTTGTTTGATGTAGAATCCTTCAAAAGTATTCTATTCCTAGATAAAGAATTTATCGTGGATACTAAGTTTAATAAAATCCCAGAAATCCAAAAAGTCGTTGAAGAAGAAGGAGAACGCGCATATATTGGTGAGCAAACCTCGGAAGAAGCTGTTGCGAATATGAAAAAACGTGCAGATGAGCTTCTGAAACAATAATATACCATAGGGAGTCGTTGTCTACATGAGTACAACAGCAAAATATGAGGTAGCTGTTATAGGCGGTGGGCCGGCGGGTGTTGCCGCTGCCATCGCATCAGCAAGAACGGGAGCAAAAACGGTGCTCATTGAGCCCAATTCGTACCTTGGTGGGGCAGGTACTGCCAGCCTGGTGGGACCTTGGATGACAAATTACTATAAGGATACACAGGTGATTCGCGGTGTGTTCCAGGATGTCGTAGATGAATTGGTTCATTACGAAGGATCAACAGGGACATTGAAGTGTCCATATGATAATCCCGGTGAAACCAAAGGTACGGGTGGACATATTACACCTTTCGATGTGGAAATTTTAAAATTCGTGTTAAATAAGCTCGTCATCGAAGCTGGATGTGATATCCGTTTTAACACACTAGTTGATGAAGTACATGCAACAGATGGCAAGATTTATTCCGTTGGTCTTCGGACAAAATCCGGTCGTTCAACCTTGGAGGCCAAGATGTTTATCGATGCTTCTGGAGATGGTGATATTGCTGTAGCTGCTGGTGCTGAATTCGAACAAGGACGTAAATCAGATGGCCTCACTCAGCCGGTGTCCTCATTGTTTAAGATGAGTTATGTCAACATGGATCAATTTATTGATTACACGTTGGCTAACAGGGATGAATTGATCTGGGTATCTTATCCGATACTTCCTAAGGGCTTGCCTTCTCACTTTTCGGATCGGATGGTCTGCCTAAGCGGTTTTAACAACTTAATTGCTCAAGGTCAGAAGAGCGGAGAACTTAATCTGGGGAGAGAACGTATCACGCTATTCTCTGATTATCGTAAAGGCGATATGTTGTTTAATGCTACTCGATTAAACCGAATCGACGGAACGAACAATAACGATTTAATCCGTGCTGAGATTGAGTTGAGGGAGCAAGTGATCTCGCTAGTAGGCTTCGCAAGAAAGTACTTACCTGGATTCTCTAATGCTTCTGTATCTAGTGTCGCCTCTAAAGTGGGTGTGAGAGAAACACGTAGGATCATTGGGGACTATGTACTGAATCAAGAAGACGTGTTGAGAGGAAATCAGTATGAAGATGGGATTGCTAAAGGTTGTTTCCCCGTGGATATTCATAGTCCGTCTGACAAAACCAATGTATGGGTTGAACTAGACGGTGCCTACGACATTCCCTATCGCTCGCTGTTACCTGTTGGTCTGGAGAATGTTATCCTAGCAGGTAGGAATATATCTGCCACGCACGAAGCAATGGCATCTTCGCGTGTGCAATCCCACTGCATGGCAATGGGACAGGCGGCTGGGGTTGCTGCTGCTATGGCTGCAGAGCAAGGGGTATCGACAAGGGAAATCAATGTCACCCAATTGCAGAATATCTTAAGAGAACAAAAAGCGATTGTAGCCGGGGACATATAGAATCTAATGTTATGTATATAAAGAAAGGTCTGTATTCTAGTTGTACAGACCTTTCTTTATATGTACTTATTTAGTAAGCGACGAAGAAAGGAGGGGGTATCATGCTTGATATCATTATTAAGAATGGCTGGATCGCTGATGGCAGCGGTTCGCCAATATATCGTGGTGATATTGGAATTAAAGACGGGAGTATTCGTTCTGTCGGCCGTATTCCTCATGAAAACGGTATAGAAATCATTGATGCTAATGACCTTATCGTAGCACCTGGCTTTATTGATATTCATAGTCATGACGATTTGTATGTATTAGAGAATGAGAAAACCGAAGCGAAGGTTCGGCAAGGTGTAACAACAACGATTGTTGGAAATTGTGGCTTTGGTTTATTTCCTGTTGTGGAGGATAACCGTAGATTATTCCATGAGTATGCTGCGAGCCTTTTTGGAGAGCCGGAGACTTCATTGTTCGGTTTTGAAAGCTTAGCGGATTTATCTCAGGCATTGCAGAGCAAGGGCACTGTATTGAATGTCAAATCACTTACTGCACATGGGGTTATTCGTTTGGCGGTGATGGGATTTAGGCCGGAAAGGCCTACTCAGGACGAGATGAATCATATGAAAAGCTTGCTTCGGAAAAGCATGAAGGATGGCTCGATTGGTATGTCTCTAGGTTTAATCTATCCACCTGGTTGTTATGCCGAAACAGATGAACTCGTCCAATTGAGTAAAGTTGTTTCCGAAGAGGGAGGAATTGTTACTTGTCATATCCGCAACGAAGCCAACCTTCTTATAGAATCCATCGAAGAGATGTTATATATCGCTAAGGAAGTACAAGTTCCACTGGAAATCTCTCATTTAAAAACGATAGGCTCCCTTAATACAGGCAAAGCTATACAAGCTGTTCAGCTGCTTTCCAAAGCCCGATTGGAAGGGGTTGATGTTACCTTCGATCAATATCCCTATACAGCAGGAAGCACGACGTTAACTACCTTACTTCCTCCATGGGCATTGGAAGGTGGAATTAACCGCATGCTAGAACGCATCAACAATCCGACGAATCGAGAGATGATAAAGAAGGACATATATGAGGGAATCCCCGGTTCTGTATGGGAAACGATGTGGAAATTAATTGGATGGGACCAAATTATGATCTGTTCCGTTACCTGTATGTCGAATAAGCAATACGAAGGGAAATTTGTGCATGAAATCGTGAAGGATACAGCGCTAAATCCGATTGATTTTATACTTGATCTTGTTCTTGAAGAAAAAGGAAATGTGATGATTATTACTTTCTTGCAGGATCCGAACGAAATGGAACAAGTTATGACCCACGAGTTGCAGATGTTCGGTACAGATGGACTGCCCATGAAGGGAAAGAAAGTACATCCTCGGTTGTACGGAACCTATCCACGAGTTCTGGGCACTTACGTTCGGGACAAACAGGTGCTTCAGCTCGAGAAAGCTATCAATAAAATGACCTATAGACCTGCCCATCGACTAGGGCTGCAAGATCGGGGACTTATTCTTCCAGGAATGGTAGCTGATATTACTATATTCAATAGGAATACAATAGAAGATTTGGCAACCTACACAAACCCATCGATCTATCCTGTAGGAATTGAAACAGTCATCGTAAACGGGCAGATTGTGCTTCACAAAAATCACTTCACATCCAGTAAACCTGGACAATTTCTTGGTTTGAACTCTAATATGGAAGGGAATTGAATAATGTCAAAAATCGAATTAAGGCTTAAAGAACTTGGAGTTACACTTCCGGCCGCAGCAAAACCGGTAGCCACATATGTGCCTGCCAAAATGGTGCTTCAGACTTCTTGGTGGAGGTATTTGGTGAGAAGGGAAAGCATGCACGCTCCGCTATTTCATCTAACGAACTACCTTTTAATACCTCAGTTGAAATAGAAATGATTATTGAGATAGAAGGGTGATGGCCATGTTAAGTCCGACGCCGTACGCTTATATTCAGTTCGAACAGATGAAGAAAAACATAGAACAGATGATAACACGCTTGGCGACACATGGAATTGATCATCGACCACATATCAAAACACATAAATCGGTCGAGATTGCCAAGCTCCAATTGGCTTATGGTGCAAAGGGGATTACTGTTGCTAAATTATCTGAAGCAGAGGTAATGGCAAATGGTGGCATACATGACATTCTAATCGCTTTCCCCATCATCGGTACAATTAATCTACAGAGACTTCAAGTGTTACATGAGAAAATAAACTTACGTACAACTGTGGATAGTATTCAAGTTGCTGAAGGGTTGTCCCAAGTAGGAGAAAGAATCGGGAAGCCTGTTGATGTGTTGATTGAAATGGATGGAGGGACTCATAGAGGCGGTGTACAAGCGGGAGAAGATGTCCTTCATTTCGCCCGAAGTATCCGACATCTACCTGGAATTCGTGTAATGGGTGTTCTTTCTTATTTCGGTCAGATATATGGCTCACAGAATATTACGGAGATAAAATCCACTGCAGAGCAAGAGGCCAGCATGTTGTTGGCTGCTAGAAGTTTGCTTGAACAAGACGGTTTTTCCATAGAAGTTCTCTCTGGTGGTTCTACGGCATCCTCGTTCTTTCCCGATCAGTTAAAGGGAATTACGGAATCAAGGGCGGGTAACTATATTTTTGGTGATATGAATGCGATTAATTTAGGTTTAATGAAATCGGAAGAATGTGCACTAAGAATTCGGAGCACAGTTGTAAGCAAACCATTACCTGGGTACGCATCGATAGATGCCGGCTCCAAAACGCTGACTAGTGATTTATCTATTATTGATTCCACATACGGAGCTATTGTAGGAATGCCGGAGGTTAAGCTTGTAAAGCTAAATGAAGAGCATGGATATCTTCGTTATGACCCGAATGATAGTTCATTACAGATCGGAGACCTGCTAGAAATTATACCCAATCATAGCTGTGTCATCTCCAATATGAATGATACTTTACTGACAGTGGAAGCTGAGATTTTCACAGGACACATATCGATTGATGCAAGAGGAAGAAACTATTAGATGCCCAAACCTTCGGAGGATGATGTGAAGCATCATTCTTCACCATTAATAAAAATACTACGGCATGACGGAATCTTTTACAGATTTATACGAGAAAGCTAGCAAACGAGAAGCGTTTTCGCATCTATATGATCTTATCACTTCTATAGAAAATATTCGGCTGGCTTATCGGACAATGAAATCAAATAAAGGATCAAACACTCCAGCTTCGATTAATTCTCCTAATCACCTAGTGCAGTATTCATCTTGCACAGGTTTTTTTGTGCTTCTAATGATTGTTTATCAGACGGTTTAATGATTATCCAGTGTCTATCTAATGATTATAGACGGCTCGAGGCTATGTTTGAAGCGGGTATGTTATATTCAATCGATTGAAAGCGCTACCATAACGGTGGTGTGGGATGAGATTGCAGAAAGGGGCAAAGAATGGGCGAAGCAATTGGGAGTGGACTTTGAATCTGATTTGGATACGTTGTTAAAAAGAGAAGATGTAGATGGTGTTGTTGTGGATGCGCCTACAAACATGCACGCCGATATTATGATTGCAGCGGCGAATGCCGGAAAACATATATTTACTGAAAAGGCAATAGCATTAACAACAAGCGAGTGTGAGCAGATATCTGCAGCTGTTGAGAAGGCAGGAGTGAAGTTCTGCATCTCATTCCCGGCCAGAACAAGTCCTCATCATTTATTCGCCAAGCAGCTTATTGATGAAGGTGTGATCGGGGATATTACCCTACTACGTATTCGGAATGGACATGATGGGGCACTTAATAATTGGTTACCGGATTACTGGTATGACGAGAAAGCTGCTGGCGGAGGAGCAATGATGGACTTGGGCTGCCACCCTATGTATCTGGCCAGCTGGTTGCTAGGGAAGCCTAAACGAATTACTTCTATGTTCAACTATTTTACGAACCGTGCAGTTGAAGACAATGCGCAGTGCTCAGTCGGATTTACGAACAATGCTGTAGCGGTTCTAGAGACCAGTCTAGTAACCTATCGAACACCTGCTGGGTTTGAGATGTATGGCACGAATGGAACATTGATCATATCAGGCAATGCTGTTAGAGTATGCTCGAATAAGATAGAGTGATGGATGGATCACACCTAACAAGCTACCAGACGCGCTTCCGGCTGCTTTAAACCAGTGGATAGATGGGATTGTGCACGACAAGCCCATATTATTCGGACTAGAAGAGGGAACCAAATTAACAGAATTACTGGAAGCCGCTTATATCGCACACAGAGAAAAGAGAACGGTGGATTTCAAATAAACGAAAACCGATTATTCTTATGGGAGGGATTCACTTGCTATCACCAATTTCACAACCCGGTACATTCACTGAGCTTGATAGGTTTATGTTCGAGTCATGGGGTTATCTTGTTATTCCAGATGTGTTGAACGAGGAGGAAGTTAAGCGGTGCCTAGAGGCGTCAATACGTCACCATGGAACAGGTGGAATAGCTGGCTTTGGACAGGTAGGACGTGGTCATGAGAGTGAACCTGAGTTGGAAAGATTGATTGATCATCGAGCTATTCTTCCGAAGGTCAGAGCCATATATGGAGATCGGTTTATTCTACAATCGGCTTGGTGTACTAAGCAACCAGCTCATGGGGGGTGGGCGGCTGGCATCAGGATGGTTCTGGTGCTTACAACTTCGATCGACTAGGATACCCCATTCCATTAATTCAGCTTAGGGCTTCTTTTTTGTTAACGGATCAGTCTGAACCAAGGACTGGGAATATGCAGTTGGTTCCGGGCAGCCATCGCAGTGCAGCTCCAATGCCTCAATCGATTAAAGAGGCAATGGGAGACCTGCCCATTGGACAGGTGATCTGTGCTAAGGCTGGCTCGTGCTATTATTCCACAATGCGGTATGACATCGTACATACGCGCATGACTTAGATTATGATCGCTATACGATGCATTACATTTACAGCCCGCCATGGGTACGTTTCTCAGATCGATTCACAGGAATTAATTAGGAGAGATTACATTGAAGAATGTAGTAGTTACTGGTGCCGAAGGGAAACTGGGTAATTATGTAGTCGATGAACTTATCAATCACGGTTATAACGTTATTGAATTGATCAGAAGCAGCCAAGCGGAGCAAGCCGTGCTCGTTATTCTAAATATGTCATCGTGAATTTAAACGATCTTGGTAATCGGCCTATGGCTTTTGTTGGGCAGAAAACCCGTTCGCTCCGAGTTATTTTCTCGTGGATGAGCAGCATCCTCTTCTTCCTCAGGAATGCTATGGATTATCGAAGATGGTCAATGAATTGACTGGTGATATGTTCTTTCGTCGCAGTGGTATGCGTGTTTTCTCAATGCGCTTCTCGCATATATTAACACCAGGACAATATGCGAAGGAAATCTCATTGTTCACGGATACCTCTCATCGCCATCGAATTTTGTGGAGTTATATCGATGTACGGGATGCGGCAACAGCCTGCAGATTGGCCATAGAGTCATCTAATGGGGGCAGATCCATGCAGCTTGATATCACTGCTAACGATATGCTTAGCAATGTTCGTTCGGAGGAGCTCACTCGTGAATATTATCCAGAGGTTTCAGATATAAGTAGGATGAAATTATGAATAAAAAATATCCAGTAAGGCATTTAAATGCTTCTATAGCTATATTTCTTAGGTTAAATCTGTCTCTACTCATAATTACAATTATCTTATAAGCTAGGAATACCGCGCATGGAACGGACGAGGCTGTTCGTTCCGTGCTATGGCAACGAATCGCACCCGCATTCGGAGCGAATGAATCTACCATATTCGTAAGCAATGAAATTCTAATTGACTCTTGGAAATTCAAACAGGGTGAGACTTGGGCGACATGGCTAATCGGAAAATGAGTTATATTAAATGATGGGGGTAAATTCAAAGTAACTATATATACACAAGGTTACTCCTTACAATGAGTGAATAAGTTGGATATACTTAAAATGACTAGTGTAAACGAAATCCATACATATTCAGGGAGGAATAAATCATGAGTAAAGTTATTAAGTGGGGGATTATGAGTACAGCGAAAATTGGTCAGGGTTCTCTAATTCCTGCAATTATGGATGCTGTCGATAACGAGGTTGCGGCAATTTCCAGCAGCAGCTTAGACAAAGCTAAGGAAGTGGCTGCCAAATTTAATATTCCTAAAGCCTATGGAAGCTATGAAGAAATGCTTAAGGATGCAGACATTGATGCCGTTTATATTCCGCTGCCCAACCACCTGCATGCCGAATGGGTTAAGAAAGCTGCAGAAGCTGGAAAGCATATTCTATGCGAGAAGCCGGCTGCTTTGAATGCTGCAGAAGCTGAAGAGATGATAGAATTCTGCAAGCAGAAGAATGTTGTTTTCATGGAAGCCTTTATGTACCAATTCCACCCGCAGCATCAAAGAGTGAAAGACATTATCGCATCCGGTGAAATTGGAGAGGTAAAAGTCATGCGTTCCGCATTCGCGTTCTATATGGATCCAAGCCAATGGGGTACGAATATTCGGACGAAGCAGGAAATGGGCGGCGGAAGCGTGTATGATGTGGGCAGTTATTGTGTACATGCGATAAGAGATATCTTAGATTCCGAACCGGCCAAGATTTTTGCACAAGCAACCATGCATCCTACCCATCAGATTGATATGTTAACGACCGGCATGATGGAAATGAAGAATGGTACAAGGGCCATATTCGATTCAAGCTTTGAGGCCAATTTCAACGCGCAATATGAGATTGTAGGCACCAAAGGAATCATCGAAGCACCTCGAGCGTTCAGAGCGGATATCCATAATGGAGAAGCCATTCTTATTATTAAAGACGCTAATGGTGTAATACGAGAAGAGAAGCTTCAAGGACATCAATACACACTGGAAGTCGAACATATAGCTGAGTGTATTCGAGAAGGAAAAGAACCGATTTATTCCGGAAGTAAGACAATTAGCAACATGAAAGCTATTGATGCCGTATATGAATCCATCAAAAAAGGAACCGTTGTAGAACTATAGTATAATTTTAATCAAACGATCTACCACCTCCCTTGGAATTTTGGGGAGGTGTTTTTTTTATGTTTATGGTAGGGCAGGAGCCAATTTTATTCAGCTTGGTTATGCATCCATGTAAATATCTACTCACGGACATATGCTGTTAAAACAAGTAATCTGCCAGAAGACTTACAAAGTTGAGGGGATCGATATGGAGCCGCTGTATACGGTCAAGAACAAGGTAAGAAGATTTGGCGTTACGATACATCCAGAGACAGCGATTGAATGGGGAGTTTCTCATCATCAAAAAATGAAGGTAGGCTTCGGAGTTCGTTCCTATCAAACTACGATTCGTACATCGAGTGATCTATCTACGAGAGAAGTTTGGTTAGGCGGCAAGGTGCTCCAGTGGTTAATGGTCCCTACCTTTTGTAGATACGAGATTTCAGTTGAGAACAATATAGTGGCCATTGGACCTTTCATTGGCATTCTGGAATCTAGAAGCGGTGTGGAGAAAGCTGCCCAATTGGTAAGCCAATACGATAAAATCGGTGGAGCAATTATGGCTTTTACCGAAGGCGGGATCAAACGGGACAAAAAAGTGATAAGCGGTATGGTGTTTAATCCAGATACCCGGAAGTGGATTCGAGGCACATATGCTTACCCTTCATCCCTGTTCAAGAAAGTACCCGTAAGCGAAGAAACAAGAAAGCATTTGTACATGGAAATCGGAAAAGACCGAATATTTAATACACCGGTTACAGGTAAATGGGAGATGTATATGCTACTTATGTCTTTACCGGGCATACAAGCTCACTTGCCCAACACGATTATATTTACGCATCCGAAGGATATTTGGGAATTTCTAAGCAAGTATGGTCAGGTCTATATAAAACCAGTCGTCGGCATGAGAGGGACTGGAATTCTAAAGGTATCAAAAAATAGAGAGGGAATAACGGTACAGTATAGGGAAAATAAGCGTAACTGTAAGCTCTCGTTTCATAACGATGCTGAGGCTAATGTCTTCTTCACCGATAAGCTAACCAGCGGGTGTTATATGGTTCAGCAAGCAATTAATCAAATTAATGAGGAAAATCAAATTGTAGATTTCCGTTTGACTATAGTCAAGAATGGTGCTGGCATTTGGGAGGAAATCGGCTTTTACGCCAGGTATGCCCCAAGCGGCAGCATAATTAGCAATGTAACGGAAGGTGGGAAAATCCTACAGGGTGATGCAGCAATTAAGCATATTCTGAGGTTAACGAGCTCGCAAACGCGCCGCTTTAAGATGAGCGTGTCCGATATAGCTATGAAAGTAGTCCAAAGCATCGATGAGTGCGATGGTATGCATTACGGTAATTTGGGCTTTGATATAGCGGTAGATACTTCAAGACACATATGGATTCTCGAGGTAAACAGAGATCCAGGATTTATACATGCCATCCGGAGCAGGGCACAATTGTCGAATATGCTGTATGCCAAACGACTAGCTGGGATTGCGGGGAAAAAGGGGTGATGGAGCTGGTCCACATAAGCCATGTTCAACATGCAACGGCGGTGGTCTGGGATCAAATATGGCAGGAATGCGGGTATGCAACCTACTACCATTCAAGGGAATGGGCAGAGATATGGAATGTGTATACTTCAGGTGAGATATATCCGGATCCCATAAGAATCATTTTTACTGATGGATGGAGTGCGCTGCTGCCTTGTAGTCGGAACAAGGATACCTTCATCACCTCCCCGGCTAGCACCTACGGAGGCTGGATTTCGCAAGACCCCCTTAGGGTCGAGCACGCTGAATTGTTAAAGGATTATATGAATCGATCGTTTAAATATACGTGGAGGCTCAATCCTTACGACCCACTCATTACCGGGGCAGGAGCTGCAAGGGTTCGGGAGGATGAGACCTACATGTTAACTCTGGGGGAGGGCTTCGACACGGTGTTTAATCGATGGAGCCATGGCCACCGTTCCGCGGCTCGCAAGGCTATCCGTGAAGGTGTAACCATCAGAATCGCATCGATGGAATCCGAATGGCGCGCCTACTACCAAGTCTATCAGGATTCTCTACGCCGGTGGGGCAGCAGGGCGACATCACACTACAGCTGGCCATTGTTCGAAGAAATGCTTCAGCGAAATTCTTCTCATATCAAGCTTTGGATTGCCAATTATCTGGGGAAGATCATAGCGGGCTCGCTTGTACTTTATTCCAGTACGCATGCAGGGGCTTGGCACGGTGCTGCACAAGAGGAATACCTCCATGTGAGGCCTGCAATTCTCATTAAGCATGAGAGTATACGCCACGCCTGCGAATTGGGATACAAGTGGTTTGACTTTAATCCGAGCGGTGGCCATAAAGGTGTAATCGATTTCAAAAAAAATTTTGGTGCACAAGTTAAATCCGCCCCTGTATGGAGTAGCTCGTAAATGAAGCCTGCGGGATCAAGAAGGGTGAGTAACATGAATATGTATAACGTCGTAAAAGCGAGTGAGTTAAAAGCGGACCAATTCCGCATTCATCCCGATACAGCAAGAGAGCTGGGACTCTCGAAGCAGGGCGACGTTATTGTGCACTTCGGCATGAATTCTCATCCGGCTATTGTCAATATCTCTAATAAAGCAGGTAACAGGGAACTCCACGTTCATGAAGCTTTGATAGCTCAATTAGCCATTCCGACCTTCTGTCGCTATGCATTGGTTGTGAGTGGTAACGAGGTCACTCTTGGTCCATTTATCGGTATATTAATGGAAGAGAGCCGAGTTTCTAGATTAAGAGATGATCCGTGCTACCGACCATTCATGCGTTATGTGCATAGTTATGACCAGATCGGTGGAGCTATAATGGCCTTTTCTATGACAGGAATAAATGGTGAGCAGGCTAGAATAAGTGGATATATGTATAACCCAGAGGAAAGGCGTTGGCTTAAGGGTGTTTTCTCTTATCCAAGCGCTATCGTTAAGAGGATTCGGTTACCAGAGAAGCTGGAGCAGGTTTTACAGGATGCAATAAACGGTAATCGTTTATTCAATATTCCGAATATGAATAAATGGCAAATGCATAAGCTGCTTCTCTCCTTTCCGGAGTTGCGGCAGCATGTACCTGACGGTACGCTGTATAAATCTGCCGCAGAGCTCGATCATTTCTTAAATATTCATCCGAATATCTATGTAAAACCCGTACATGGGTGCGACGGTGTTGAGATTATGAAGCTGAGTAAAAAAAGTGAAGGTTTACTTGCCATGTATCGAACGAAGGAAGGAAATAACCAGCTCTTATTCAAAACTTCCACTGAGTTCCATCAATTTCTTAGAAGAGGGAGTAAGAATACGTTCATGCTGCAGAAGGAATTGAAGCTGATTTCCTTGGATGAACGGATTATTGATTTTCGGCTGAATCTAGTGAAGAATCAAGCAGGAGAATGGAAGGGCATTGGCTTGTTCGCCCGGTACGGGGCAAGCGGCAGCATCATCAGTAATATGAGCGCGGGCGGGAGAGCCAAGCATGCCCTTAAAGCATTTCGAGAATGGATGAGGATGTCAAGCACTGAAGCTAAAGCATACATGAAACAAATGCATGTAATCGGTTTGAAGATTGTGCGCAATCTGGAGAGCAATGGAGGATTATATGCCAATGTAGGTATAGACTTTGGCATGGATGTGGATAGGAAAATATGGATTATTGAGGTCAATACGGTGGACCCCGGATTCTCATACTTTGAATTAGAAGGCAAGCTTAACAATATGCTTTATGCCAAGAGACTTGCAGGTTTTGCCGAGCAATAAGCTTATTCTTAATCGTCAGGGGAGGATTACAATGAACCCTATATTGATGATTGTCGGGGACGTTTCGATTCATGGTATCGTCATACAAAAAGCAAAGCAGCTAGGGCTTCGGGTATTAGTCGTTGCCATCAATCCCAAAGCTCATACGGCCAAGACAGCGGATTACTTCGAATGTGTAAACACGACGGACCCTGATGCAGTAGAGGAGATTGCTCGTAGATACCGAATATCTGGCTCAATAACAAGGATTGAAGCCAATGTGCCAACGGTTTGCGCAGTGAATGAACGATTGAATCTTCCAAGCCAGGGAGTAGGAATCGGTCTCGCTGTTACCGATAAATATGTGATGCGGCAATGCTTTGAACATGCTGGTGTCAACTCGCCCAGCTATCGAAAAATTGAGAACGAAAAGGATTTAGAGCAAGTTGCGGATTGGGTAAAAAAAGGATTATCATGCTGCTCGTTTATCGCAAAACCAACAGACCGTGCGGCAAGCTTTGGGGTTGCCCAAATAACTGAGTTCTCACAGTTCGATCGAGCAATCGAGCACGCTAGAAAGCATGCTCATAACGGCAAAATAATTGTAGAAGAATTTGTCCAAGGCGAAGACATTCATGCAACTGGATATTGTGTAGAAGGTGAAATGGTTTTATGCTTCATTTCAAGGAAAATTGTAACCTCATCATTCGCGTCTTTAGGTCATATCATTCCCCTTTCGTTACCTAAGAAGCAGAAAGCCGCCATTAGGAAGGAATGCCAGAAGGCTTTGGCTAGCTTAGGGATTCACAATGGGCCGAGCACGATTGATATGAAATTAGATCAACACGGTAAGCCTTATCTGATTGAGATTGGAGCACGGGTGGGAGGCACACGATTGCCCGAGCTCATTCATGCACATAGCGGAATTGATCTGCTGGACGCCTCCATTCGGCAAGCTATAGGGCTAGACCTACTGTTCCCCTCAGTATTGAGTAGGCCGGTATGTAATATGCTCCTCTATTTTGACCGCCCAGGCATCATTAGGAAGGTCTGTTCGTACGCTCACTTACTTGAGAAGTACCAGCCGTTTGAATTCGAACTCAACATCCGAAAGGATATGCATGTTTCACCCGAGGTTCGCACCTATGGTTATATGATTGTTCAAGCAGGAACAGCCGAGGAGGCCCAGAAAAATTGCATGAGCTTTATGCGGGAATTAAAGCAATGTATAAGGGTGGAAATTACCCGTGAATAAGCAGAGAATTAGTCAGCATATACACCAGGACATAAATGTAGTTCATTACTCAAGCAGATGGCTTCCCCTAACGATGGCTTGGCTTTACGACGAAATTAGGTTTTTACCTGCACATATACGCAATCATATCGCTTGTGAAACCATTGTAAATGAGGATTTATTTGCGTTGACGGATGTGTGTATACAAGCGGAACCATTAACAACAGTAATACAGAGCAGCAATGCACAAATTCTTCATTCCCATTTTGCCAACGCCGGATGGGTCAATATGGAATCAGCAAGGCAAGAGGGCATCAAGCACATTGTTTCCTGTTACGGATTTGAGATTAGCAGACTTCCCAAGATTACGCCCATCTGGATAACCCGCTACCAGGAGTTATTCGAGCATGCGGATGCCATCCTCTGTGAAGGGGAGCATATGGCAAAGACGATACTCGACTTAGGCTGTCTGCCGGAGAAGCTCAGGGTGCACCGACTCGGGGTCGATCTTGAGCGCATATCCTTTCGCCCGAGGGTTTGGCAGCCAGGGCAGAAGCTGAGGGTTCTGATCGCAGGTACGTTTACAGAGAAGAAGGGGATTCCAATTGCGCTTGAGGCTCTCGGTCGGCTAAGGCAAGAAGTCAAGAACCTGGAAATCAGCATTATTGGCAATATGCATCCCCATAAGTCGGACGGTGCAGCTATAAAGGCGGAAATTATGAGAACGATATCCAAACACGGCATGTGGGCGTGTACGAGGTTCCTAGGCTTTGTGCCGCATGATGTCATGCTTCAAGAAGCCTATGCTCATCATGTATTCGTATCTCCCAGTGTCACAGCAGTGGATGGCGATTCTGAAGGAGGCGCTCCTGTCTCGATTATTGAGATGGCAGCAAGCGGAATGCCTATTGCAAGCACCAAGCATTGTGATATTCCCGGTGTATTGGGAGCAGTAAACAGAGGCTTTTTATCGGAAGAAGGGGACTATGAAGGGCTGGTAAATCGCATATTGAGTATATTAAATATGGATGATTGGCGTGTTATGGTGAGCGAGAATAGACAGCATATTGAACAACACTTTTCTGCGGTTGAGCAAGGGAAGAGGTTAGCAGAGCTATATCGAGATACAGCAGCCAATTAAGAGAAGAGACCTTCCGATATGGAAATGATCCAATGGAGGTCTCTTTGGCATTCGTTTAGGATGGGACAATCCACTGACGGCCACGATGGCTTCGTATTGTCATACCGTTACATAGCTTTGGGCTTGGTAAACTTGTTGATTCGTCATTTGTTCTATATCAACAGGCACATAAAGGAAGTTAAATCGATCCGTGGCGTAAATACGGTAGCCCCTATTCGTGCATGCAGTAAAAAACAAGGTTTCTGCTTCTGTAGAGCTTCCTTCCCAATGGATTTGTCTTAGAACATCCTTCATTACTACCATTGCCGAAGTGCACAATTCATTCACAAAGAGGTGCTCCTGATTAGGAAAATATATGTGCGGACCGGTGTCCGTTAGTTCATAGCGAGCGCTCTTTCCTACAATTTGTGCATGCGAATATTCAAAGGAATGCATTAAATCAGTTAAAAAATGAGGTGCGTAGTAGTGCTCCGGATTAAACAGACTAATATAATGACTGCTGACATTATTGGCAATGTAATGAATCCTATTGCTGATCGACATTCCCGACAGGCTGCATATCGATACATTATCGAACGAATTTATCCTTTCCTCTAATAGGGATAACGGTATGCTATCCTCCACAAGGAGTATTAATTGTTTCTTGGTCCACAATTGCTGGCTATAATTATCGAGGACGTTGTTAGCTTGCTCCATATTCTCAAGGCATGTAATAACACATACGTCATCTGTCCTGTCGATGTAGCAGGGCATACCTATATTCTCAACAATATAAGTAAATCTATGTTTGTACAAATGCTTTGAATAGATCTCACGGATACCGGCTACACTTAGACGCCTGCTGTAGTCAGAATCCCCTAGGAGCTTCTCCAAATGTCCAGTAGTCTCCTCACTTGTATGAGAAATTAACACGAGACCATTAAACAACGATTCAATTGCTTTGGCATAAGAGCTAATGATAGGGGTGCCACAGGCGAGGAGCTCAAAATAACGTCTAGCTATCATTGTAGGACTATTGGTGATTGTACTCACACCCAGAAAAACGTTATAAAGCTTATAGCTCTTAACTACTTGGGCATAGCTTAGGCTGCCGACGATATAAGCTTTATACTCATCTGGATATAAGCATTCCGGTTTGTTGTTCATTCTATTAAATATGGTCAATCCAAATTCGATGGCGCTATTCAGCAGCATCTTCAGTTGTTCATTCCGCTCCGTAAATCTATTGTACCAGCTCCCGGAAAAAGCGACATTTCCCTTGTTATGAGCATATAAATCGATAGGATTATGGATAGCGGGCTGTGCTGCAAAAGGTAGAACGAAAACCCGATCATGCCCAGCGTCCCGCTTATATAGTTCGATACAATTGGCGTCTGTGGTGAATATGAAATCAAAGAGCTTAGCCGCATGGATAAATCGCGGGTAGAATATATCGTCTTCCTTGTTCCAAAAAACGGTTGGTAGATGATGCTCTTTGCAATATTGAATCAGCTCTAATAGTATTGCATCGGCACATTCGTTTAAATCAATAATTTGATTTTTCCAATCCCCAGTCAAGCCGTTCCAAGCGGATTCCACTAATATAAAGTCAGGCTCCATATTATCCAACTGCTGTCTCCAAGTGGACGCTGCTAATGGCTCTAGCGTACATTCGTACTTAAAGCATTCATAGCTGAACAAATCCATGATACAAGCGACTTTAAGCTCAGACCTTCCGTTCCGCTTTTGTAAAGGGTCCACTGTTGTGAACGTATTTATTTTACTTAGGATGCGATCCAAACTCTCCACATTCATTTCTCCTTATTGAAGGTGTACCGATGGATACATAGTGAAATCCACAGTCCGTTAAGATATGCTCTTGAAGGGAGTTTCTTGTATCCAGAACAGTCTTGGTACGCAGAAGGTGCTTGATCTTCTCAAAATCAATGTACTGAAATTCCTTGTGATTCGTCAGCACAATCAAACAGTCAGAACCCGTAACCGCCTCTTGTAGGGTTTCTACCTTTCCTTCAATATGTGCTTTCAGATAAGGGTCATATACTTTAATGTGGTACCCCTTAGCTTTAAGCTCATTCATCACAATGACTGAAGGGCTTTCACGCAGATCATCGACGTTTTCTTTGTAGGTTAACCCTAATAAGGTAACGACCGGCTCCGATACTTTTCTTACAAGCTCTTCAACTATTCCTGCTACATGATAAGGGGTCATATCGTTAATGGTTCTTGCGGCTTTCATTAATAGAGCTTGCTCAGGCGCTTTTTCAATGATGAACCAAGGATCGACCGCAATGCAATGCCCGCCTACTCCAGGTCCTGGCGCGTGTATGTGAACGCGAGGATGAGAGTTTGCCAATCGAATAGCTTCCCACGCGTTAAACCCGATTTCCTCGGCGATTCTGGCTAACTCATTGGCAAAGGCAATATTGATGTCACGATACGCATTCTCGATTAGTTTACTCATCTCAGCAGTTATCGCATCGGTAATATGAATGTTTCCTTGTACAAATCGTTTGTACAGCTCCGCAGACAATAGAGCGGACCTCTGATTAATGCCTCCAACGATCCGATCATTCGAAACCAGCTCCTCTATTAGCTTGCCAGGATACACACGCTCTGGCGAATAGGAAACGAATAAATCCTCCCCGATTGTGAAGCCCGTTTGTTTGAGTATAGGAACTAGAAAATCATCGATTGTTCGTGGAGGTACCGTCGACTCTAATATAATTAAATTTTGCTTTTCGAGGTAAGGCATAATCATCTCAGCAGCCTTCTTGACATAGTCCAAATTTGCCGTTTTATTCAGATGGATGGGTGTCTGGACCGCAATAATAAACACATCGGCCTTAATAGGTTGAAGCGAAGCGGTGAATGTTCGGTCGTTAATGACTTCCGTCAACATTGCCTGCAAATCGGGTTCAGCGAAGTGGATTTGCCCGCGATTTAGCTTATCGATTACGGACGGGTTAATATCAACTCCATGAACGTGTATCCCCTGCTTTGCGAACATGACAGCGGTAGGTAATCCAATGTAACCCAGGCCCATTACACATAGTCTCATTGTAATTCCTTCCCGTTCTGATTGTAGGAAAGCTTGTCAGTGGATCTTAAGGACGAGGTATATAACTGATATTGTTGCTGTAAATGTGCTGTGATCGGTCCGGCGTTTAGTCGAATCATATCGTCAATACGAATCACAGGACAGATTTGTTGAGTCGCATTGGTAAGGAAAACCTCATCCACATTGGCTAGATCCTTCAGATTTAAAAGCTGCTCCTTTACCTCATAACCGTTTTTTTGAGCCAACGCCATGACGAACCTTCTTGTAACTCCTGGAATAATGCCAATTGAGGCAGGGGGGGTAATAAGTGCTCTTCTTCGAACGATAAAGATATTAGAGCTTATTCCCTCTGCCACGGCTCCGTTCTCCGTAAGGAAAAGTCCCTCATTTGCCTTTTTACTGCGCTGTTCTTTTTTTCCCAGCATAAAGGCTAGCCTACTTAACGTTTTATAAGCTACCTTCGGGGCATAAAAAGGAGTATTCAATACCGTTACCACTTTGTTCGGTGAATCCGATCTAGAGCTTAGTTTACGAGTGAAGATGATGAAACTAGGATTGGAATATGGTTTATTCGACTTCATCCAGCCATTATCACCGGCGGTTATCGTGAGGCGAACAGCCCCGTTTCTCATTTGGTTAGCCTTCAGGGTAGCTTTCATCTCTAGCTCAAGCCTTTTTACACCACCAGCCAATTCAATACCAAGCTCCTGTAAGCCGATTCGAAGCTTTTGTAAATGATCGTCTATTAGGAAGAGATGCCCTTTATACGCGCGGACTGTAATGAACAGCCCATAGCCGTAGAGCAGCCCATGATCAGTTATTGGTATATTGGCTTGTGCTAAAGGCAGAATCCGGCCATTTATATTAGCCAGCATGTTCATCGCACCCCTAAATTTCCATATTTTTTTCCATTACAAGACAAGAGTACATATTCAATTTTCGGGAAGAGCGTATAGTATATTATTCCGTCTGATTCGGAGGGGAACCGATGAAGTCAAAATTTAAATTGGAGAGGGACTTGAATGAATGGGGCCGGTTGACCATGCATCCACTTACCGCAAATCGGTTGGGAATTATCAATAAAGACAAATGGAGTGTCGTATTTGGTATTCGCGCATTTCTAGTAGAAGTCCATATATCGCCTAAGTTGAGTGAGGAACGATTGTTGTTATCCATAGATGTCATACAATTTCTTTCTATTCCGTTGTTCTGCTCGTATGAAATTGTGCTTGAAGGCAAGGAGTTGGTCCTTGGGCCCTTCATTGGCATAGTAGCGGAGCATTGGGAAGACGGTATGAAACGACGGTTAAAGCCGGACATTACTGGGGATTTATCCTTAACACAATTCACTCAGGATTATCAAGAAGTTGGTGGAGCGATTGTAGCATTCTCAGAGGAGGGAGTGGATCCTAAGGAGAAAATGATCATGGGGTACATGTTTAACCCCGAAACTAAATGCTGGGTTAAGGGGGAATATTCATACCCTGCTGCGCTGTTCGCAAAGGTACGTGTCAACCGTGAGCTTGCGGATCACCTCCATAGTAAGCTGGGGAAGGAACGAATATTTAATACGCCGGTTTTCGATAAATGGGCCATGCATCTATTACTAGCCTCATCAAGGAAGCTTCGGACATATTTGCCTGCAACGATACTATATGAACAGCCAGGGGATATCGAAATGGCTTTGGATGTATACGGTCCTATTTATATAAAGCCTGTTACTGGAGAGAATGGGATTGGTGTTCAGAAGGTAACCAAGCAGGGCGGCAGGATATTCGTTCATTATAGAAAGCATGATCGCAACCGTGAAGTTCGTATGAGGACATCTGCCGAGGTGCATGCCTACTTCGGGAGCATACTTCAACCAGGTAGGTTTATTCTGCAAAAAGCACTTGAGTTATTTTCTGTAGAGAATCGGATCATTGATTACAGATTTATTGTAGTGAAAAGCCAGGATGGACAGTGGATAGACATGGGACTATACGCTAGGCACGGGCAGTTAGATAGCGTCATCAGTAATATGAATGCGGGGGCTACACCGCTAGCAGGCGAGGTCGCTCTGAGAGAATTTTTTCGAATGACGGAGAATGAGACGTATGAATTCCGTAAAAGGTTGTCCTTGATTGGGATGAATATTGCCCATAAGCTCGATGAGCATACCGTCCAATGTGGAAATTTAGGAATCGATATAGGAGTGGATAGATATAAACAGATTTGGATTATTGAAGTAAACCAAGTGGACCCCGGCCATGCCATTGTCGAGCAGGTAGGCTACAAGCAAATTCATCGTCAAATCCGCTTGGCGAACATGCTATTTGCTAAGAGACTATCCGGGTTTAAAGGATAAAAGGGGATAAGCTATGTGATTGAGCGAGAATCCGATTTTATTGTTTTTGGTGCGCCTGACATTAAGGAGGATGAAATTGACGAGGTTATTTCCTCCTTAAGAAGTGGTTGGATTGGTACAGGGCCCAAGGTTGCTGCTTTCGAGAGTAAGTTTAAAGCCTATAAGGGTGCTCCCTATGCGGCTGCTACCAATTCGTGTACAGCCGGTTTGCATTTGGCACTCATTGCGGCAGGGATTGGGTCGGGTGACGAGGTGATCACCACACCGTTAACGTTCTGCGCTACAGTGAATGCCGTCATTCATTGCGGTGCGACGCCGATTCTAGCCGATATTAATCCTGTTACGATGAATATCGATCCAGAGCAGGTCATTCGTAAAGTCAATTTCCGTACGAAAGCTATTGTGCCGGTTCATTTTGCGGGACGCGCTTGTGACATGGATGCCTTGATGAATATTGCGGTAAGCCGAAAGCTAAAGGTAATAGAGGATTGTGCGCATGCGATTGAAACCGAATATAGAGGAGGGAAAGCCGGGACATTCGGCGATTTCGGCTGCTTCAGCTTCTATGCGACGAAGAATGTCGTTACCGCCGATGGGGGCATGGTGCTGGCCAAGGAGCCAAAGGATATTGAAAGGGTTCAAGTTCTCGGGCTCCACGGAATGTCTAAGGATGCATGGAAACGGTTCTCGGATGAAGGCTACAAGCACTACCAGGTCGTTGAAGCGGGTTTTAAGTATAATATGACGGATTTGCAAGCCGCGCTCGGCATCCATCAGCTGGAACGGGTTGAGATGAATTGGCTTCGCAGGCAGCAGATATGGCTGCAATACAATGAAGCTCTATCTGGCTTGCCTATCATCCTTCCTTCGGCAATAGAACCGGATACCCGCCATGCTTATCACTTGTACACGATCTTAATTGATCATAATCTAGCAGGTATGACTCGTGATCAATTTCTTAGTGCCATGACGGCAGAGCGTATCGGGGTCGGAGTTCATTATGTAAGCCTAGCAGAGCATCCCTATTATCAAGCGGCCTTCGGGTGGAAGCCGGAAGATTACCCCAATGCCTCTAGCATTGGGAGGCAGACGGTTAGTTTACCTCTATCCACGAAGCTGACTAACCAAGATATAAGAAGAGTTATTGCTTCCATATGCAAGGTTCTAGGAAATAACGTATGCGAGGAGGATGAGGCTTGAGCCCGATTATTATGTTTATCGGCGGCAACCACCTTCAGCAGCCTGCAATCAACGAAGCTAGAAGGCGGGGACTTCTGGTGTTAGTTGTTGATGGGCGAAGAGATTGTGCAGTTGCCTCATCCGTGGATTATATGGAGTGTGTCAGCCTTACTGATTTACCAAGTATAGAGCGGATCGCAAGGACTTATGGAATCATCGGTGCTCTGACTTTGGAAGAGGATACACTTCCAGCCGTATGTCATATTAACGAAATGCTCAAGCTGCCCAGCCAGGGGACCGGTATAGCTCAGGCGGTTACGGATAAAGCAGTAATGCGTCAATGTTTGGTTAACCATCAGGTTAGCTGCCCCATATTCTATAAGATTGAAACCGAGGATGAGTATGGGAGCGCAGCGGATATAATCCGAGAAGGTATACAGCATAAGCCTTATATTACGAAGCCATCCGATCGAAGGGGAAGTATTGGCACAATGAAGGTGGAGAGCTTCGATCAATTTGATGCAGCGGTTCAATATGCACGGAAAGCCGCGCGAAACGGAAAAATTCTCGTTGAGGAATTCATAGAAGGTGAAGAATACGGTGCGCAGGGATTCTCGGTCGACGGGGAGATGGCCTACTGCTTTGTATCCCATAAAACCGTTTCCTCCAATTTACGAACGATTGGTCATGCTTTTCCAGCGGCTTTACCGGAACATCAGGAAATTGCCGTTCGGGAGGAGTGTCGAAAGGCGCTTAAGTGCTTGGGTATCAAGAATGGTCCCAGTACGATCGATATACGCGTAAACCAAGAAGGAAAGCCTTATATTCTTGAAGTAGGCGCTCGTATTGGCGGAACCCGTCTGCCTCAGCTCATTGAATTGTACAGCGGCTTCGATTACCTAGGCATGACGATTAGCCAATCCTGCGGGTATAAGGTAACCCATGCTCGTCAGCACCATTTACCCACAGCAGGCTTGCTGCTTCATTATGACCGTCCAGGTACAGTGAAACGAGTGAACAGCTATAGCTACCTGCTAAATCAGTATCGACCTATAGATTATCGTATTAAAATCAAGCAGGGTACACGATTATCCGTTGATGAATATTACGGTTACGTCATCTTTACTGGAGATAATGCCAAATCTGCAGAGAAGCAATGTGCAAGCTTCATGCAAGACGTCAAGAAGTGTATCGTTGTTTAAATTCGTTGATTGAATAAGGAGTTGAAGGATAATGAAACAGCAAATAAATCTGCTTCATTTCAATTATAGCTGGCTTTCGTTGACTGAAGCATGGCTGTATAACTTGATCCGTTTCCTACCTCCGGATATTCAAAGCCAGATTGTCTGCAAGAAGATGGATAATTCAAGCTCGTTTGATCTACCTGGTATTCAAATCGGTTCTGTTGGCAGAGCATTAAAGTTTAGTGGGGCACATATACTACACTCCCATTTTGCTGATTTCGGCTGGAGGAATATGAATGCAGCCGAGCAAGCGGGTGTTAAGCATGTGGTGTCCTTTTATGGTCATGAAGTGTGTCTTCTTCCTTTGTTGGATCCCGATTGGAATGCCAGATTTCATGACATGTTTGCACGTGTGGATGCTGTGCTCTGCGAAGGAGAGCATATGGCTCAATGTATTATTGAGGACTTAGGCTGTCCGCCAGAGAAGCTGTACATTCATCGGCTAGGTGTAGATCTGGAACGACTTCCTTACCGGCCAAGGACATGGACCATTGGAGAGCCTCTAAGGATACTCATTGCTGGTAGCTTCCGGGAGAAAAAAGGAATTCCCTATGCACTTGAGGCAGTCGCAAAGATAAGGAAGGAGATTCCCAACGTAACGATTACAATCATTGGCGATGCGGGACCGACGAGTACACGAATGGCTCCTGTTAAGAATAAAATTATGAGCACGATGAAGGATAAGCAATTAATCGAGCATACAACGTTACTTGGCTTTCAGCCTCATCATATATTAGTCCAAGAAGCCTATCGGCATCACCTGTTCTTATCTCCAAGCTTTACGGCAGATGACGGTGAGACAGAAGGTGGTGCTCCTGTCACTATCATTGAGATGGCTGCAACGGGGATGCCTGTTATTAGCACGACACATTGTGACATCCCAGGAACATTAGGTCTATCTAACAAGGAGCTTCTGGTGGGGGAAAGAGATGTAGACGGCTTAGCACAAGCGATTATCCGCTTGACCCAGATGCCGTCTTGGGACCAACTATTAAGTGAGAACAGGCGCCACATTGAACAGAACTTCTCGGCTTCAGGCCAAGGCTGTAAATTAGCCGCAATTTACCGAAGCTTACTATGATGGATTATTCCGATAAGTTCGTAGGATACAATCAACCATCTCGATGAATTCGGATGCTCTAACCTCTAACGAATGCTTCTGATGGATAAATCGATACCCTTCCTCTGCTATCCGTGTCCTTTCCTCCTCATGCTCTAGATAGTAGATGGCTGCCTCTTCAAAATCCTCCTCCGTTACAGAAGCATAATGGATGCTTGGAATGAAGCCCAGATCCTTAAGCTCCTGAGAGCTTGATGCTAGGAGCAGCGTCTTACTTGCAAGCACCTCATAATATTTTCGCAGCGGGTAGTGAAAAACGGAATCACAGGATAAAAACATTTTGGAGCGGTTGATTTCCTTGGCATACTCAAGGCTTACGATCGCTTTTTCGCTCTGTATATCCTTGTAGCCGGGATGCTCGTGATAGACAAAGCCTTGGTGTTTTTTCATAACCGCCAGCATTTTATGCCTAACTGGATAATACTTGCGAACTGTACAGCCCATTAGGAGAAAGTTGATATCCTTAGGAAGTTTATAATCCTTGAACACATGCGTATTCGCATAATGGGGTAGCCATCGCATTCGATTTGCGAATTCCGGATACGTCTGCCAAAAGGCGTCTTTATAAATTGAAAATATATATTGGACCTTGTTTTCATGGATGAATTTTTTGCGCGCTTCAATATGATAATGCAAGTCATGCATAATAATGCCAAACGGGATATTCAATGTGGATAGCCCATGTATCGTAGGGCATTCATTCTCCCTTAGATCATTTAATAGAATAAAGTCGGGGCGAAAGCGGATTCGCTCTAGAATGTCGTGAATGTTCCCATTATCCTGCCATACTTCCAGATCACACAATTTGGACAATTGTTCAGCAAAATAATAAAAATTTTTATCGACTCTTTTACTAAAATCTCGGGTTATATACAGAAGTTTAAGCTTTTTCATGGATAAGCCCCTACCATTAGAGAGTGTAAGCTTTTAATTCTATATATATGTAAAAGAGGCAGGACCGTTCGAGTAGCTAGGAAAGCGTTCATGCCTATTTTTCATATTTTGGGTTCATTCCCATACTTACTAATGAACATGGAAATATAATGAACACAACAGGGCAAGGGGAATGAGGTGCCGCTATGACAGAAGAGGATGTGCTTCGTGTGTTAGAGGATCGATACTCGGTTTACCATCCACAAGTCACCAGTATTGTCTTAAACAAGAAGAGAGGGGTGTGGAAGGTAAGACTAGGGCATCGGGAATATGCGATGAAGCACTTTCGTTTCGAAACGGGTTTTTCGATTTGGTTGAACGAACTGTTGGCGAGAAGAGGCGTGTCCCCCAGCATTCGAAAAACGGCTGATGGTGAGTTGTTTGCAATCGATAATGGCGTATGCTTTTATTTGACAAAATGGATGGCGGGGACCATAACTCAGAATTCGAGTGAATACATCCGTGCGGTCGCCAATTTCCATAAGAATGCGCATATTGTTGGTCGTCATATAGGGTATATAGAGCCGGTGTACGGACCCAATACCAAAGAAAAGTGGCTGCGTATTTACCGTAAAAAGCTAGTGATGCTGGAAGCTTGGAGTAAAGAGGCTGAGGGAAAGTCTTTAAAAAAAGCTCTTACCTCAATGATAAGTGTTGGAGAGCGTATGCTAGGGGAACTAGATTCAATGGAGCTAGGGTCTTATATTAATAAAGCCATAGATCAGAAAACGGTCGTTCATTGGGATATGCATCGAGGTAATATTATATTCTTTCATTCACGTCCAACCGTTCTTGATTTGGATAGTGCAACAATATCCTTTCAAGTATGCGATTTGCACCAGGTAGTATCGGATCTTATGGAGAAAATGGCCGTCCTGCCGGAAAACTTGGATCGAATAGTGAAGGAATACTTTAGCGTATATCCCGATTCTCAGAATTACCAGCCTATTTACTTCACGGTATGCCGGTTTCCACATTATTTTTGGACAATGGCGGAGCGGATGGTTGTCTATTCGGGCGGCATTAATGCGAATCCTGAACAGCTATGCAGCCTCTCCTTGATTGAAAAACGCAAAAGTGAGCACATTCAGCTGTGGGCGAGGTGAGAATAGCCTAGAGGAGGATTCTATGTCGTTAACAGTAATAACACCCATATTAAATGAAGAGACCTTCCTCCCTCTTTATTTGGAGAGCGTTGTCCAGTATGCAGATGAGATCATCATTGTAGATGGGGGAAGCGTGGACCGCAGTCTGTATTGGATTCGTAAGTACCAGAAAAGGTATAATATTAAGCTTTTCTATATGAAGCAGACGGGTATTCCTTATTCCGATGAATGGGATGAATCAAAGGTGCGTAACTTTCTAATCGAACAGGCAACTGGGGATTGGATTGCCAATATTGATGCCGATGAAATATTTGATGATCGTATAAGTGCGGCACTACCAGATATCATGAAGCAAAGGAACATTCATGTTTATCAATTTCCATTTATTAATTTTTGGCGGGATCCCGGGATTGTTCGTGTTAATGCACCCCATGATGAACGTTGGTCCAACGATATCGTTCGAATGTGGCGTAATGGAATGGGCATCAGGTATAACGATCAGAAGCATCATTGCACGCTGCAGGCAGTAGAAGGGGGGAGCTTTTGGAGAATACCACGTTCCCGTGCAGAGGTACCTCTGTACCATTACCATTATGCGCTGGGACGTCTCATTAAGTTCAATGATAATCGCAGAGGCGATGTAAATATGCTTAATAATAGAGGGAACCCAGATTGGGAGTACCAACACGGACAATATGAAATACGTACTAAGCCATTCCTTGGTAGACATCCATCCGTCGTTCAAGCCTACTTAAAGAAGAGAGTTAAACATTAAAGGGAAACGCTTTAAATTCACAATAGAGGAGCGGAGCCATTGAAGAAAGATCCTCGTAAATTATTGATCCGGATAAACAAGCTAGTCAGCTGGAGTTCCAATATCAATAAAAGGCGAAAGCAAAAGAAAAGCTTCTTAAGGCAGATCCGTATATGGATGAGAAGGGCAAGGGTAAAGAAAAAAAGTAAATCAGCTGTTCCAGTTCTATCGAAATCGGTTGTACAACCGAAATTTAGAATAATGACTCCGGGAAAACCGAAAACGAGAAAGCATGCAAGTCCAAAGACTAGCAAAGTGGGAAGAAGCATGACAAGGACTGGGAAGAATGTCCTCTTGAGTATGAAGCAGATAGATGTTTTTCGGTTTCCGATCATTGATTGGGACTACCGCTGGCAGAGGCCGCAACAGATTGCCGTACAATTTGCCAAGGACGGCCATCGTGTTTTCTATTATTCAATTGATACACTGCCAGTCCCCCAGAAAGATGCAACCTACAAGGATATATCCGAAAAAGTAGTGATTGAAAAGCTGCAAAAAAATGTATGGTTTGTACGAATTTGTTCGCATCAGTCGCTTAATGCATATCGAACGGAGATTAATGATCCTCTGGATATACAATACTTGAACTGGTCTATTCAAAGCTTAAAGGAAAAATTTCAGATAGACCATACTTTATCTATTGTGGATTTGCCCTTCTGGGCTCCATTAGCCCTAGGTTTAAGTAATAATAAGGTGATTTACGACTGCATGGATGAACATACGGGTTTTTCCAACGTTTCCCGCGCTTTATTGGATATAGAGCCTGAGTTAATTAAGCATGCAGATATCGTCGTTGCATCGTCAGAGAGGCTTTATAACAAAGTAAAGCAACTGAATCCATCTACCCTATTAGTTAGAAATGCGGTGGAGTACGAGCACTTCTCCCAACAGCCCTTACAAGTGGCACCTGAATTGGAGAATATCATAGGTCCTGTTATTGGATATATCGGTACCATTGCCGATTGGTTCGATATGAAGTTGATTGTATATTTGGCCGAAACAAATAAAGATTGGACGTTCGTATTAGTAGGTCATCATTATATTAATAATACGGAGCCGACCGAGTATCCTCCTAATATCATCTTTGTAGGAGAGAAGCCATATTCTGAATTACCGCAATTTTTATGCGGCTTTGACGTATGTTTAATCCCATTTTTGGTTAATGAGCTCACTCTTGCTACAAATCCAGTCAAGGTTTATGAATATTTGGCCAGCGGAAAACCTGTTGTATCTACGAAACTACCGGAGCTGGAGCTAATTGATGAATTTGTGCGGCTGGCTGGAACACCTGAAGAGTTTGAGCAGGCAATCAAACTTTCGTTACAGGACAATAGTGAAGAAGTCGTCAAACAGCGAAGGGAATTCGCATATGTAAACACTTGGGGGCGGCGCTACAAGGACTTGAAGAGTTTTATTAAGAAAAACTTATTTCCAAAGGTAAGTGTTGTCATCGTGACCCACAATAACTGGGACTACACGAAGCAATGCCTTGAAAGCTTATTCAGGAACAGTCGATATCCTAACCTTGAAATTATTGTGGTAGACAATGCTTCAACCGATAAGACCAGGATCGGACTGTCAGGATTGACGCATCCGGATTTGAAGCTAATATTTACCCCTCTGAATATAGGCTTTGCCGGAGGGAATTCGCTTGGGTGTAAGATCGCGAGCGGGGATTATGTGATTCTGCTCAATAATGACACCATTGTACCACCAGGCTGGGTTCAGAGGTTAATTGATCCATTGATAAAGCATGCGGAGCTAGGAATGGTCGGACCCATGTCCAATATGGCAGGAAACGACCAAATGCTGGACTATCCAGTTGGTAGGAGCTTAAAGGGGGTCGGTCCTGACTGGCTTTCAGAGTTTTATGATATGAATAAGGGCAGAATCCGCTTTACAGAGATGCTTGGATTTTATTGTGTCGCGATCAGAAGAGAAGTATATGAGAAAACGGGGCACTTAGATTCGGAATTCGCAATTGGTATGTTTGAAGACGATGATTATTGCGAAAGGGTTAGAAATTTAGGGTATAAGCTAGCTATTGTGGAGGATGCTTTTGTATATCATCACGGTAGCGTAAGCTTTAAGAAGCTGTCTCGCGAACAATATTCATCGATTTTTAACGAGAATAAGTTATATTTCGAGCGTAAATGGGGAAAGGAGTGGGTTCCTCACGCAAAGCCAAATTCATTATTCTTAGAGGTAACGGAAGCTGATTCTGTAGCGAGAATAATTAAAGAAAATAAAACAAAAAGCATACTCGTCTTAGGAAAGAAGGATTGGTCAGCTTCCGGTGAGCCCTGGCAGCAGCTTACGAGATCCCTCTGTGGTGAAGAGACGCTGGTTATAGCAAGCGTCCATTCTTATTATGGTCAGAAGATCACGGGTATCCGAAAAGTAGGACCATCCTTATATTTCACAAATCGAATCGACCTACTAGAGAAGGCTGAATTTGACCTTATTGTATATTCAGGGGAAAGTGAGTTTCATACCCGCCTTCACGCAGGCGAGGTTCAAGTAGACGTATCGTCATATGATGAACGGAAATTAACAGAATTGGTTGAAAAGCTGGACTCCATATACGATAAGGTAAGCGAGCTTCCTCCGAGATCAGAACACAAACTAACGAATCAACCTGATCCTTCCCATTCACTTGTGGGGTCACTGAGCCCTCCTGAACGCTAGGAGGGTTCTTCTTTACATATTGGAAAGCAGTAACAAACTAATATTTATTGTTTGTTGTCATTTATCGATGTTTATGTCTATATTGTAATAAAAACACGTTGAGGTGATCGGATGTTTGCAGCGCAAAGGAAAGACAAAATTATCGAATACTTAAAAATACATCAGCAAATTATCGTTAAAGAGCTCGCATCCGAATGGCAGGTTTCAGAAGGAACGCTTCGTACTGATCTAAGGTTGTTGGAGGAAGAAGGACTGCTTAGCAGAACACATGGTGGAGCAGTCCCGGCTAAGTCTAATGCCTTTCTAAGAGAAAGTTATCACTCGAGCCGTAGCGAAATGAATTATGAAGAGAAGCGAGCTATTGGGAAGCAAGCAGCTAAATTGGTCACGAGAGGTCAATGTATTCTATTGGATGCCAGCTCAACAGTGCTAGAGCTGGCCAAAGAATTAATTGAATACGATTACTTGACCGTAGTTACCAATGGTCTCGACGCTGCTATGGTATTGAATCAGAATCCGCGAATAAATGTGATTCTGATAGGTGGTGTGTTGAGGGCAGGCTCCAAATCCATTGAAGGTGTTCTGGGCAAGGGAATTCTGGAAGGTATTCATGCGGATCTGTTCTTTACTTCGTCAGAAGGCTTGCGAATTGAGGAAGGCATGACGGATTTCAGTTTTTATGAGGCGGAATTAAAAAAGCTGATGACAGCAAACGCGAGCAGAACGATTGCGCTTGTGGATCACACCAAGCTTGGACGGAGATCCATTGCTTCCTCCGTTCAGATGAAGGAGATTAATACTTTGGTTACGGATTCAAAGGCGGATCTTGAGTTTGTGAAACGTCTAAAAGGTATTGAAATTATCATTGCTACTTGATAATAGGGTGGTTGTATTAACTTTATATATTGATATATGCAATCGTCAATAAAGCTATACAATCGTTGACAAGCGAAGGTAAACAGAAAGATAATTATAGTGTCAGCGATTGCGAAAAGGTAGGTGCAGAAATATGCTTGGTCAACTAGATGGCTTCATCATTGATTTGGATGGAACGGTTTATAAAGGTAATAGTGCCATTGCGGGTGCGAAGGAAGCAATCGATTTCTTGAAATCTACCGGAAAACGGGTGGTTTTTCTCAGTAACAGAGGTAATGTTTCGCGGTTAATGTGTCAGAAAAAGCTAGTGGACATGGGTATTGATGCAGAGTTAGATGAAATTCTATTGACATCTACGGTGATTGCGCAATATATCCGCGCAACCCACCCTTTAAGCAAAATATGGATTCTTGGTGATATCGGTTTAAGGGATGAACTTGTCAGTTGGGGCATTGAATTAGCGGCCGTCCCAGAAGCAGCAGATTGGCTAGTGGTTACTCTTCATGAGAATCTTACGTATGTGGAGTTAAATCAGGCTTTTCGCGCGGTGCGGAGTGGAGCAGGCATTATGGCAACCAACATGGATAAATCCTTTCCCGGCGATGATGGAGAGTCCATCGATGTGGCTGGGATGGTGGGAGCGATTGTTGCAACTACTGGCAAGGAAGTGGATATTGTAATTGGCAAGCCCTCATCTTATATGGCAAAGGCGGCACTACAGGCCTTGCAATTACCTGCTGAACAATGTGTTGTTATCGGCGATAGTCTAGTCTCCGATATACGAATGGGTAAACAATTTGGGATGAGAACGGCTCTTGTATTAAGCGGGTCGACAAATCGTATGGACGCGGAAGTGGCTGAAGATCAGCCGGACTGGATTTGGGAATCGCTTTTTGGACTGGTTGAACATTATGGTAGAAAGGAAAGTGCAGTATGAATGATCTAAGAACGAAGGTATTGGAAGCTGCAACAAGAATAGAAGGGTTTGACTTTGGGTCTATTGATATCGGTCCGGTTTATGTGGAATCGGGAGCGATAGCTCATGTGGCTCCATATTTACAAGGGAATAAATATAGCAGAATTATAATAGCTGCTGATGCGAATACGTATGCTATCGTTGGTGAAACACTTGAGGCACTAATATTGGAGACAAGTATTTCGGTGAAAGTTACATTGATTCAACCGGATCTTCAAGGCGATGTCAAGGCAGATGAAGCTGCATTGGTTCAGTTGATTCTAGATTTGAAAACCTATTCTGCTGAAGCTGTCATTGCAGTTGGCTCGGGTACGATGCATGATATTGCCCGTTTCTCTGCATATACCCTCAGCATACCCTTCATATCAGTGCCAACTGCACCCTCTGTAGATGGCTTCAATTCCAAGGGGGCTCCACTTATCCTACATGGAGAGAAGAAGACGATCCAGACGATTGGCCCGTCGGCTATTTTTGCTGATCTAGATATTCTTTCTCAAGCACCTATTGAGATGGTTGCCGCAGGTTTTGGAGATATGCTAGGCAAATATACATCATTATTTGATTGGAAATTCGGCAGCCTGACCGGGGGAGAGACTTATTCGCCGGTTGTAGCGGAGATGACGAGAAATGCCCTGCGACGATGTGTGGAGAATATAGATTTAATTGCTTCACGCAGTGCGGAAGGAATCCGTTTATTAATAGAAGCTTTGCTTGAATCAGGGTATGCCATGCTGCTGTTTGGCCATTCCCATCCGGCCTCCGGGGCGGAGCATCACCTCTCCCATTATTGGGAGATGGAGTTTATTAAGCTTGGGAAAAGGCAAATTCTTCATGGTGCAAAGGTTGGGGTAGCGTGCGCCGAAATCTCCACTCTCTACCATCGTTTGGCTGACGAATGGCTTCCATCTGCTGAACCCATCCAGCTTGAGTTGATTCGCAAAGAAATTCGAGAAATTCCTGAAGCGCATGAAATCCGCAGACTATTGAGTATTGTCGGTGGTCCAACAACCCCAGATGAGCTTGGTGTGGATGAACAGTTGCTTGTGAGGAGCTTGTCCGAAGCGCATTATATTCGTCTAAATCGATATACTTTACTCAGGTCTTATAACGAAACTAAGCTTTAAAATCATGTTGTTTTCATAGAAAAGAGATCATTGATACTGCAACTCATAAGTGTTTCTTCATATAATATGGCTTCGGGGTCTTCAATACCATCCGATGCTAGACTTGAACGGAAACGTTGATCCTCCTCTGAATACATAGCATCTGTCCATAGGAATGCTACTTCAGGATCGGGTCTTGTTCTTTAAAAGCTTTAAGTACATGATAGAACTCATCTGTTGTTGTGGGCATTTCTAAGCCTAGTTTGGTTAGCCAAGGCTCATAAATCCACATTTTTTGCGGCATGAGATAATGTAATTTCATTTATCCTTGGTAGTGCGTAGATATTTCCGTCATGGGCTGTCATGATTTTCTGTAATATCGGATATTGTTTAAAGACGCTACGAGTCTCCAATCCATGCGTTTCGATAAGCTCACTCAGTGGTAGGATCACACCTTGCTGGCCATATACCATAACCAACAGTGGGAAGTGGAGTAGCAGTAACAGCATCAACCAGCATTGGAATATTGTAAGGCCTTAAGCATCATCAACCTATGCATCGAACATATAGGGGGAGCGCGCAGAACACTGCGCCTCCCCTATTTCTGTCGAAGTCTATGCGATTTGTTCGTTATTACGGACAAAGTGTTGTTTCCAGATATAAATCGCTTAAAAAACCTGCTGTTGGAACTATAAAAAGGTACATCTTTTATAAGATGTATAGTTGATATAATTAGAGGGACATCTATTGTAAGCGCATTCAAATATTCAAATGATATAAAGGGGGATAGAACCTACTGGAAATTAAAGTATGAGGAATTTCTAACCAGATTATAAGAGGAGGTATACAATGAGCAGCAATATGTTTCCCAATTCGAAAAAAACTTTCAGACTTTCTAAACGAATCTTGGCTGTTATTCTAGCCGTTACGCTTATAATGCCTGCGACAGGGGGTCTCGAATCCCGCGCAATGGCTGAGGTGACAGATGAGCCTGCTTTCGTTCATCCTGGGGGACTGTTCAAGAAGTCCGATCTAGAGAGAATGAAGTATATGGTGGAAGCCGGTATTGATCCATGGCTGACGTCGTACAACAATCTGAAAGCAGATTCGAAAGCCAGTTATAACTATACGGTGCGGGGGAATTCAAGCTGGACCTCCGTTGCTAGGGGCGGCACGCACGGTCCCGAATTTGAATCGGATGTCACAGCCGCTTACTTGAATGCGTTAATGTGGTCGATTACAGGCGACACGCGGCACGCCGACAAAGCGGTTCAAATCTTTACTGCATGGAGCAACTTGACAGTCGTTGTCCCCGGTGGAACACCGGCGTTAGACGCGGGGTTATACGCCTGGAAGCTGGTGGAAGCTGCCGAAATCATCAAGAGCACGTATAATGGCTGGGCTCCTGTAGATTTGCAGAAGTTTAAGGATATGCTTGTGTATCCTGGATACTCCACAACAGGTGTGCCCGAATCCGTAACGGCAGACAACGGTACATTCTACTGGAGAATCTACAACGGCGATTCTGCTCGGCACGGCAACCAGGACATGATCGCTTGGAGAGCGATGATGTCCATGGGCATATTCCTGGATAACCGGACGATGTATGACAGGTCGTTGAATTACTTTACAGGTCAACCGCACAGGGAGGACGATCTTCCATACGCTTCGGGTCCGTCACCGTCGGGAGAGCAAATCGGTGATAATGATTATTTCACCACATTCCAGCATCAAGGCTCACAAGGGACGACTCCCGACTACGGTTATAATGGGACATTAGTAAATTATATTTGGGAAAACGGACAAAATCAGGAAAGCTCGCGCGACCAGCAGCATGCTTTCTTCGGGCTGGGGACAGCGGCGGGCATCGCCGAAGTCGCTTGGAATCAGGGCGATGACGTGTGGAATTCGCTCGATAACCGGCTGCTCAAAGGGTTCGAGTTCATGTCGAAATACAATACATCCTTCGTGGCTTCATACCCTGATCAGCCGACGCCTTGGGAGCCGGACAACTTCATCCAGCGTCTGGATAGGACGGGCCGATGGCTTTCCAAACAAATCAATCCGTATTTTGAAAACAACTTTACGAGTGTAAGCCGCGGCAATTTTGCGGAAGGCAGACCGGTGTACGAACAAGCAGCCGCTCATTTCAAAGTCAGAATGGGAATGGGCGACGAAGCACTGTGGACGGAACGGGGACGAGACACGGCCATAGATCTTGCAGGGTACGAGAAAACCGGCTGGACCCTGGACCATCCCGGTTGGGGTGCTCTGACATTCCGCAGACCAGCACTCATGGCTGGAGATCCAATTAGCGGATTTGTAAGCGGTGTTCCATTCTTCAGCATGAACAAGCTTCCTGGAACCATCGAAGCGGAGCACTATGATCACATGCCGATCGATGGAGAAGGACGAACTTATCATGACCTGACACCCGGCAACTCCGGCGTGCAATACCGCAATGACGGCGTGGATATTGCTTCCAATGGCGAAGGCGGATATGCGTTAACGGATCTGGAGAACGGTGAGTGGTTCACCTATTCCGTCAATGTTCCTTCAACCGGAACCTACAAGATCGATGTGGAGTATGCCGCAGCTGCTGATGGTGGTTCCATCAAGTTTGCGTTCAATGGTTCGGATGTGACAGGTGATGTTCAATTGCCAGGCACTGGAGGAGCAGCTAATTGGACTACTTATAACGTGAGCGAAACGGTCACGTTGACTGCAGGCGTACAAGCCATGCGGGTATTTAGCGGGGGAGTTTCAAAAGCGTTCGATCTGGATCGGATAATCGTAAGCCAGAATAACGCAAGCGAAGCTTCCAATCACTTGGACAAGCTTGACTTCGGCAATCCGGTATCGGAACAAGCACACCAGTTCAAGGGCGACTTTACCAGCGCTATTACCAGCGCGTTGGGTCAATCCGCGCGGATTGCGCTTCCGCTTACGCCTGCCGATATCCAGGGCGGGGAAATGACGTTCACCATGAAAGTCGATCCGGCTGCCCAAAACTATTTCACTATGAAGTTTTGGGGAAGCGATGCATCATCGTACAAAACGATGGCGTACATTAACGGCGAACAGATCGGCTACCGTCGCGTCGGGGACTATCAGGCGTTAGAGTTGGGGACAAGCGGCGCATTGCCGAATCGTTTCTATTACAGCACGACGCTCCTTCCTTTGGATCACACACAAGGGCGCGAGTCGGTTGAAATTTCGGTAAGAACGTTCAGCAACAACTTTGGCGCGATCGTGAATCAGGGGTCGAGAGGGTATTACGACGCGTACACGCATACCGATGCCTATCTAGACGTATCTGATGAAAAGCAGGGAACCAAACTCGGAGGAAACGTTTCACTTGTAAGAGACGATATAACGGACGAAGAGAAGCAGGCCATCATCGATGAGTATAACTTAAACCTGATCAATAACTTCAATTCGTATTCCGCTAGAATAGACGGCGGTGCGAATGCCAAATTATCGATCGAACGGTATAAGGATGAACTGAAGTTTTATGCGAGCGCGCTCCTTTATGATTGGTCGCCTGCGACGACGGCAGAAGACAAAAGAGCGGCGTTAGAACGTATATTAAAAGTGATTGACAACCATGTCAAAGATTATTACGGCAACACCCGGCTGGTGACAAGAGGCGGCCATCAAGGCGACTGGGGCGGCTATTACGGCGCATTAGGTGAGGCGCTGTATATTGTCGAACAGCTCATCAAGGATGACGCCATTTATGGCGAGGCGGCATTCAACGCACTCCTTGATCAACCGTTTGTGACAGGAACAGTCGATGGACAGTACTCGCTTGCAGGCGTAGACTGGAATGGCGGTGAATTATCTCGCCGTGAAGCATGGGAACGCGTGCTGAAAGCGAATTTCGACTTTGCCCGTTCCAGACTGTCTTACATCTATAATCAAGTGGTGTATACGTACGAAGGTGCATGGGAAGCGCAAGAAGGACTGCGCATGATCGGCTCTCCGTTCTATGAAGGCAGAGAGCGCAGCCATCAGATTCTTCTTGAATCGTTAGGGGGGTTACCGTTCCACGGAGAAGAAGTGCTGGTCAGCCCGAACGGCGAAGAATTGGATTTGTATCATTCCTTGTTCTATCATGACCAGACGGCTAAATTTACGGAAGATTATTTGCAAATTGTCGCCAAGGGACTCGCGAAGAGCAAGCTGGATGTGAACGGGAACATCGTCAGACGGCTGCCGTACGGCAAGCATTACTACAACCTGACGGAAGCGGGGCAGACAAGGGAGAACGGGTTTGTCGCCAATTACGGCGAGGCGGCCAACTACCTTCTGAAGTATTTCTATAAAACGTTAAACCACGCCGGCGACGAAGAATTGAACGATGAAATCCTGAAGCTGGCATTAAAAAACATGCATGCCCGTGGGTTTGTCCGGCACTCGTCTTTGGATGACGGCGGGAAACGAATTATGAGAGCGGAACAAGTCACGGATGAACGGAACACGTCTATGCCAGGTTTCTACGCGTATGGCGCGAGAGCTTCAACGGGAATGTCGCTGCAGTACGCTTCCCTGGAAGAGGCGATGATTCACAACGAGCAAAGATATAGCGGTTCGGAATGGGATGAGTACTGGCAGTATGCGAAGGAAGCGGTTGGTTTCGCGCAGCAGCAGCTTGCGGATCACCAGATGTTCAATTTCACCTTCGGAACCAAAGGTACGAATAGTGGAGAGGATTACCATCTGGCAGACACTTATAAATATATCACCAGCGAGCGGGCCGATTTCAGCCGCTTCGGTGGTCAGGTGACGGCAGGTGTCGTTCTTCCGCAGACAGATTTCGATTATTATACGGAAGAAGAAATATCGGCGCTTGATGTGAACCCGGCCAACTACGAACAGTTTGCATGGGCGGACATTGACAATATGTTCATCTCGATGCGGGACGGTGACCTTCGGATCTTCGCCAACCTGAACGAGCTGAATAAAGGCTACAGAGCCAACGGCAGACTTCATGTGCTGGGCGAAAATGTTGACCATGTTGTCCAAATCGCGACGAACAGTAAGTTCCAATACGAAGATTATTGGATTCGCATGAATGATATCGACATCATTTTCTTCGAAGACCAATTGACGAATGGAGCCACAGCGCCGCAATCGATAGCAGGAGAAATGATCCCGATCACGTATCAGCCAGGCATCGGCAGGACGGATCGCGACAATTTCGAGGCGGATACGCCTTATGCTGGTTATCCGGATTTGCTGACGGCGAGATACGGGAAGTATTTGATGATTTTCAATACAACACGCGATGAATATGGAAACACGGAAGCCTTCGAAGTGGAATTGCCTTCGGATTACAGCGGCAATTCCGTACTGGATCTTGTATCGGGCAACCAAGTTCCTGTGAGGAATGGCACGGTGACGGTTCCGTCCAAGACGGCAATGGTCTTGAAGCTGACATCGGATACGGACCCTGCTCTGAAGCCGCATCATGTCGATTTCGTGAGCGCGCTGGCGGGCAATGGCTATGCCGGCATCACGTGGAAAACGACAGCCGGAGCTGAATCCTACACGATTCAACGCGCCCGCAAAGAGGAAGGTCCTTACCAACCGATCACTTCCGGAGTAAAGGGCAACTATTACAAGGATACTAAGGTAAAGAACGGCAATGTATATTTTTACAAAGTAACCGCTGTTAACGCCAACGGGGCCGGATGGGCGTCCCACCATGCCAAGGTTGATTTGTCTGTGCCTGTATCGGGACTGGCAACATCGGCATGGCGCGACGACCGGATCGGTACGGCGTCGGGCAGCGCAACCGTATCTGGATCGGACATCGCGATCAGTGGCGCTAACGGATATGGCTTAGGGGAAGGCGATGACCTGATGATCTATGATCGGGACATTCGGGATTCGCTGCATTTCGTAAATCAGGTTGCAGCCGGCAGCAGCATGGTCAGCGCGAAGCTGGAAAGCTGGAACGGAAGCGCAAACGGCATCATGCTGCGCGATAAGCTGCAAGACAATACCCGGTATATTTATTTCGGCGCCGACCAGGACGGTAATCTTGTTCTGCAAAGCCGTACACGAGATTCCCGGCACGCCTTCTCGGAAGAGAAGAAGAGCCCAATGAATGCAAATCTGATCGGACTTCGCTCGGAGGACTATCCATATCTTAAGCTGGCTCGCGATTACGATTCGCATTATGTTCACGCCTATGTATCTCGGGACGGTGTGAATTGGCAAATGGTGAAACGGATGTTTACCCCGTTCCCGTATGCGGTCTATGCTGGTGTCGTTGCTGCTCAAGATGCGAGCTTCAGCGGTGTAACGGTAGATGAAACGCCGAACGGACAGGTATATCCATATTTACAGAGAGATGGCAATAGCATTTCGCTTGCCTGGAACAAACCGAAGCAAGCGGTCAAATTCAGTCTCTTCCGCACATATGATTCGGAAGCAAGCTTGACCGATCCGGTATTCAAATCGGGAACTTCGGAGCTGGAGGATAACTCTCCGTGGACGACCCTGGTGTCGGAAACGCCGGTACTGTCGTATGTGGACATCGGACGAGGCTTCGAGGATTTCCCGGGTTATAAGATTGCAGCCATCTCGATGGATGGTGCAGTGCTCGGACTTTCCGATACGGTCTATCCGCCTAATGAGACGGCTGCTCCTCTGGTATCCGCCATCCATGTAGCTAACTATCTTGAAGGTCTTGACGATACGATCGAAGTTTCAGGTTTGCCGGAAGGCACAATCGTGAAGGTATACCGTACACCGACGGAATTGACCGCGATTGGCTCTGCCGTTTCCGATGGAGAAGCTGCAATAGTGAGCATTCCTCAGATCGGCGCGGAATCAGGCATTCTGTACGTATCTGCAACCGCTCCGGGCAAGATGGAAAGTCTTAGAACGGGCAAGTCATACCCGGGCGAGAACGGGATGATACATTTGAAGGTCGAGAAGGATGCCACATTGCGTTTCAGCACGACCGCGGGTGGCGGCGATTCTCAGATGACCATTCTTTCCTTTGGGGAGGACGAAGGGAATAAACGATACGGAATCGTTACGTTTAACAACGTGCCTGATTTCAACGATGACAACATTGAATCCATTACCTTAAGATTGAACCGTTCCAATACAAGAAACGCCCTGCTGCGCGCTCATCATATCGAATGGGACGATTGGAATGAACCGGGGGCAGGCGGCACGCTTGGAGCCGAATTGAAAAGCGAGTATTTTAACGGTAGCACGGCAGAGGCTCTTGCTTACTTCGAAGGCCCGCATGTATCGGCCGTCGTGACGACTGAGGGTGCTCTTCCGGAATACGACATTAATGGCAGCTGGCAGTTTGATGTGACAGAGCTGATTAAAGCCAATCAAGGTCCACGCACAACGTTGTTGTTGTCGGTTCCGAGCGGCGAAGTGAACCCGATTACGAAGGAGTATTCGTCCGGTTCCAGCAGCCCTGGCCAGTTTGCACCTGAATTGGTCATTAAATACAGAACGGATAACGTCACGGTACCACCTTCCGAATCCGCAATCAGAATAATCAACAATCCGGAAGGGCTTGCGGATACGGTTGAGGTTTCGGGACTTGCGGAAGGAACGGTTGCCAAGGTTTATCGCACGTCAACGGACACCGAGCCGCTTGGCTCAGCCGTTTCTGACGGCACGGTTGCCGCGGTAAGTATTTCGCAAATTGGCGTAGGCTCAGGTATGCTGTATGTCTCGGCAATTGCTCCGTTCAAGCTGGAAAGCAAATGGACGGCCAAAACTTACGCAGGTGAAGACGGACAGATTGTAATCAAGGTTGAGAAAGACGCCACACTTCGGTTTGGCACGAACGCTCCAGGCGATTATCACTGGATGACGATACTATCAACCGGAGCGAATTATGAAACGCAGAAGAGGTTCGGATTAGTAACCTTTAACAACGTTCCGAATCTCAATGATGAGGAGATTGAATCGATCACGCTCCGGATGTACCGTAACAATGCAAGAACGGCAACTATGGTTGCGCATCATCTGGATTGGAACGACTGGATCGAACCGGGGGGTAACGGCACGCTGGGCGATCAGCTGAAGAACGAGTACTATGGCGGAAGCTTGCAAGCCGTTACGGAGTTCTTATCGGGACCATCGGCATCGGCCGGAGTGACACCGGAAACCGCTTATGCGGAGCATGGCGTTAATGCGAGCTGGAATCTTGATGTAACGCAGATTCTGCAGGCCAATCAGGGGGACAGAGCGACGATGCTGTTGTCCGTTCCGAGCGGCGAAGGGAATCCGTTAACGAAGGAATTTGTTACCGGTACTAGCAGCCCCGGTCAATACGCGCCAGAACTGATCATTAAATATAAGGTGAATAATTCCACCTTGCCGCCAGCCGAATCTGCTATTAGCATAAGCAATAATCCGGAAGGATTTGCGGATACGGTTAAGGTTTCAGGGCTTGCCGAAGGAACGCTTGCCAAGGTATACCGCACGGCTTTGGATACAGAACCACTTGGTTCCGCCGTCTCGGATGGCATGCTCGCTTCGGTAAGCATCCCGCAAATCGGCACCAGCTCAGGCACACTGTACGTTTCGGTTACCGCACCATTCAAGGTGGAAAGTGAACGGACGGCCAAGACTTATGCCGACGAAGACGGACAAATCGTTATCATGGTTGAGAAAGACGCTACGTTGCGCTTTAATTCGAACGCTCCCGGTGATTTTAAAGAGATGACGATACTTTCAGCTGGAGCGGATTATGAAACGCAGAAGAGGTTCGGCATCGTAACCTTTAACAACGTTCCGGATTTCAATGATGAGGACATAGAATCGGTCACGCTTCGGATGTTCCGCGGCAATGCAAGAACGGCAACTATGGTTGCGCATCATCTGGATTGGAACGACTGGATCGAACCGGGGTACGGCACGCTTGGCGCTGAGCTGAAGAGCGAGTATTTCGGCGGAAGCTCTCAAGCCATTGCGGAGTTCTTCTCGGGACCATCCGCCTCGGCAGGATTGACGCCGGAAACCGCCTATGCGGAGCATAACGTGAATGCGAGCTGGAATCTCGACGTAACACAGATTCTGCAGGCCAATCAGGGGAACAGAGCGACATTGCTGCTGTCCGTTCCGAACGGTGAAGGGAATCCGTTAACGAAAGAATACGTATCCGGCACCAGCAGTCCTGGTCAATACGCGCCTGTATTAATTATTAAGTACAAAACGGATAACATCCTCTCGAGCTTACTGGAAGAAGCCGCGGCAATCGACACCGAGCTCTACACAGAGGAGAGCGTTCTAACGCTGCAGACGGAGTTATCGAATGCACAATCCGTGTATAACAATGCAGATGCAACAAAGGAACAGATCAATGCGGCAGCCGCGAGCTTGCTTGCGGCACTCAAAGGACTGCAGTGGAAGGATATTACTGCTTCCATAGATCCTGCGGAGTCGAACGGTAAGAACGGGTGGTATACGTCCCCGGTCACGTTGACTCTAGCACCTGCGGCGATCGCGGAATACAGCCTAGACGACGGAAGCAACTGGTTTGCATACAACGGACCAGTAACCTTAAACGAGGAAGGCGCACATCAAGTTCTGTACCGTCGGTCCGTTGATGTTGGAGAGACGAGTTCGCTCGAAGTCAACATTGATTTTACGGCACCTGTGGTTCAAATCACTGGCGAGGCGTCGTACACGATCGACCAAACAGTAAGCCTAACATGCAGTGCTGCCGATACTGTTTCGGGCGTGAATGGTTCACATTGCGAAGAACCGCTGGTTCTAACCAACGCGTACACATTAGCCTCCGGCCAGAATACAGTATCGGTCACAGTAGAGGACATGGCGGGCAATCAAACGACGGCTACCCATACATTTGAGGTAATGGTCACGTTTGACAGCTTGAAGACCGTGACCAACTCCTTCCTGCAGGAAACTGGCGAAGTAGGTTGGGATTCTGTGGTCAATGCTTACAATAATAAGCTCGATCAGGCCAAAGAGAAGGCCGACAGCGACAAGCTCGAAGCTGCCATTGGCATTATGGCTGGATATATCGATCAAATTGGAGATCATTCAGGAACATTCTTTACGCTAGAACAAGCGGAAATCCTAATCCGTTGGGCTCAAATCGTGATCCAATAATTACTCTCAATACCGCTCCTTCGTTTAAAAAGAGGCTCGTCCCATCGTTTATCGAACTGGGACAGCCTCTTTTTCTCCGGAGTACAGTTTTATTCGGATATTGGATTCTCAGCAAGCTCTACATTTCCCTAATCAACTCATTATCTCCAGCTGAAACACTATTTATGAAACCCGTTTCATAATAATTAAAGGTTTGCTATAATGATTAGAGTTATTAGTCAGAAAAGTGAGGGAACCTTTAATTGAAGATTATAACGATTTATGACATTGCTAAAGAAGCGAATGTTTCGGTTGCAACTGTTTCTCGTGTGCTTAACAATACGGCTCCAGTGAAGGACAGTACGAGAGAGAAAATTAATCGGATTATTGATAAATATCATTTTCAACCCAATGCGTTAGCTCGCAGCCTAACCAAGAAGGAAACAGGCATGATCGGATTTATTCTTCCTGATATTACGAATCCTTTCTTTCCTGAGGTTTTCTCAGGGGCGGAGAATGTAGCGAGAGAGCTCGGATACACCATTTTTTTGTGTAATACCTTGGGGGATATACAAAGAGAGTCGGAGTATTTAAGCATATTAAGAGAGAAGCGAGTGGATGGAGTCTTATTTATGGGCGGAAGAATAAATATAAAAAACCTTCATCCAGATCTTATTAAAGAGGTCGTAGATTTAGAAGAGCGAATGCCTATTGTTCTAGTGAATGGTGATCTGAAGAAGAGTAATTTAACTCGGGTATTTACCGATGAAGTGGCTGGAGTCGAATTAGCGACCCAGCATTTGATCGATTTAGGCCACACCAATATCGGTTTTATCGGCGGAATTGATTATATGACGAATTCCATGCAGAAAGTTAAATCGCTAAAGAAAACACTTGAGAGAAATCATTTAACTTTTAATGATAAATGGTTGTTATATGATAGCTTTTCTATCCAATCCGGTCGAAACATGATGACTAAGCTATTAGAAATGGACAAAAAACCAACTGCTGTGATTTGTATCAATGATTTTGTAGCTATTGGGGCCATAAAATCAGCTCTTGAGCATGGAGTCAGAATACCTGAGGATATCTCTATTGTTGGCTTTGACGATACTTTGTTAGCAACAGCAGTAATTCCAGAGCTTACTACTGTATCACAACAGTCACACGAGCTGGGGAAGCTATCTGTTCAAGTGCTGCATAAATTAATTAATAAAGAAAAAGTCAAAAAGCTAATTGTTTTATCTCCTGAGTTAATAATCCGAGATAGCTCGGGATGTCCGGTACGATGATATAAGGGGATATTTATATGCTGGTTTAATGTCTTGACAGGTCAGATTAGTGGGAATATAATGAAAACACAGCCAATGAAACCCCTTACATTTAATTGGTTTTATTTTTTTATAGTAATGAAACCCATTTCATGAAACCAGTTTCATGAAATTAAGTTACCGACGATCGTGTTGGAAGACAGTAGCTTTCGTGTAGCAACAAAAGCCAATAGTATAACAACCTATGTCTTAATGGACATCGAATTAATGAAATAATCATGCGCATGAGGGAAAGGGATGTATCAGATGAGCATAACAGAACAAGATTACATGATAATCGACCCTTCCCAATCCAAGCAACGAATAGAAGGCTGGGGTACCTCCTTGGTCTGGTTTGCTAATGTTATTGGTGGATGGTCTGACAGTAACCGTGAAGCGATCGCGGATCTGCTCTTCTGTCCTAAGCTTGGTATTGGATTGAATATTGTTCGGTATAACATTGGCGGAGGAGAGAATCCAGATCATCAGCATATGCGAGCAGGCGCAACGATTCCAGGGTTTTGGTCTGTGGAGCGGCAGTGGGATTGGGAAGCTGATGCAAACCAACGCTGGATGCTGCTAGCGGCAAAGCGTCGAGGTGCTGATTATTATGAAGCATTCTCCAATTCACCACCATATTGGATGACTAAGAGCAATTGCGCAGCGGGTACACCAGATGGAACCACGGGTAATCTTAGGGACGACTGTTATGAGGAGTTTGCTCATTATTTGACTGAAGTTGTTAAGCAAGCGGCAGAGAAGTGGGGCATTGTCTTTCAGACATTAAATCCACTTAATGAACCTATAGCAAGATGGTGGAAGGAAGGAAACCGTCAAGAGGGCTGCCACTTCGATCACAACCAGCAAAGCTTGATTATACATGCATTGCAACGGAAATTAGAAGAGAAGGGGCTAACTCAAACTCGACTCAGTGGCCCTGATGAAACATCTATCGACGATACACTTGAATCCTTTACTGCTTATGATGACGATACGAAGTCGTTAGTTTACCAAATTAATACCCATTCTTACGAAGGATCGAAGCGTGCACAATTAAGAAAGCTTGCAGCAGTACATGGAAAACGTCTGTGGATGTCTGAATATGGTAACAGCGGCAATGTAGCACATGATCATCATGACATCGTTCCCGCATTACAATTATCAGCTCAAATATTGAAGGATATGAAGGAATTAGAGTGCTCCGCTTGGATCTATTGGCAGGCCGTAGAGGATGAAGGAAATGCACGGGAAGCAAGCGGTAATTGGGGGTTCATACATGCCGATTTGACAGGCAAGACGGAAAATTATTATATGACCAAAAAATATTATGCGATGGCCAATTATAGTAAATTTATGAAACCTGGCTATATGATTCTTGAATCTGGGAAAAGTGGTGTACTTACAGCTTATTCTACGTTTATGCAAGAATTAGTCATACTCATCCACAATGATTCCCTCATTGGGCAAGAATATAAGATCAATCTAGCTCTATTCGATCTTAAAGGTCAGACTGCAGTTCCCCATCGCACATCCAACAACGAGAATCTGGAACGATTACAGCCTATAAGTCTAGTAGATCGTTGTCTTATTATCACTGCGCCTCCCCAATCTATTACTACATATGTAATTTCTGCATGACCAAATAGGATAAAGTAGTGAATTATTGATTTTTGATGAGGAAGGAAGACACCCTTCCCAGGTTCGATTATTGTATGACGAGCCTTCTGCGAATGTATGGTGTTCTTTAAATTAGGCTCAGCGTATATTTCAGGTTGTTGAGAAAGTCAGTGTTGGAGAGATGGAGAGTGAAATATTGGCTTGCTGCGAGTTTTGGGTTTAAGTTCCATCCTATATATCCCTTATATAATAAAGGAACTTAAAACAAGTAAAAGTTTTCGAAGAAAACTCGCTACGGGAGCATATGCTTTTGAGCTGAGCAAGACAATGTTTCACTCGGAATCCGATCAACTGACATTCTCAACAAACTCAAACTATATAGAATTCTTGTTGTAAGCGCATACATAAACTTTGGGGAGGTGATGCTTGTATTTAGAAAAGCTGAAACAAGTATAAGAATGTCTATGTATTTGGTTCAAAAAATTATTGAATTGGAGATGATTGAAATGATTAGACGAGTTAGAATACTTCCCTTGCTTCTTGCCTTACTTCTTTTTTTCTCTGTTAGCAGCTGGACGGTCCCAACATCGAAAGCGGCTGTGACGGTTTCAGTAGATCCTAGTGCTCAATACCAGACGTGGGATGGCTGGGGAACTTCATTGGCATGGTGGGGTAACGTGGTAGGCGGATGGAATAATGCAATGGAAGATGAAATTGTAGACAAAATCTTTAATCAGACAACCGGACTCGGATTTAATATCGTCAGGTATAATATTGGCGGCGGCGAACACCCGGATCACACGCATATGGATGCGCGGCCTGGTGCGGAGATGCCTGGATTTAAGGAGACCGAGACAAGCTCCTATGATTGGCTAAGAGATGAGAACCAGATTAGTGTGCTTAGGGCAGCCAAGGCAAACGGAGTAAACATTTTTGAAGCATTCTCAAACTCGGCTCCATATTGGATGACGATTAACTTGTGTGCCTCAGGTAATCATGATGGCAGCAACAATTTAAAGCTAGATTACTATGATGATTTTGCAACCTACTTGGTTGATTCATTGGCACATTTTAGAACCGCAGAGAATATTACATTCGATACTATATCCCCTATGAACGAACCGATATCAACATGGTGGGTAGGCATTCAGCCCGACGGAACAGGAGGCAACAATCAGGAGGGTATGCACTTTGATCATGCCAACCAACAACAGATGATTCAGGAGCTTTATACACAGCTGAATACCAGTGGGGAAATTAACTATACCGATATCAGCGGTCCTGAGGAATATAATATTGATAGTACCTTCAATACATTCAATCAGTACGATGCTGCAACAAAATCAAAAATCCATCAAATTAACTCACACAGTTACGGGACTAGGGCAAACGAATATAAACTTAAAAACGTCGCGGTGCAACATGGGAAAAAAGTGTGGATTTCCGAGTTGGGTAATAACGGTGCGGGAGATATATATAATATCGATGCCAGTATGGTCATGTCAAATGTCATATTAAATGATCTCAAAAATCTGAAAGCCTCAGGCTGGAATTATTGGCAGGCGGTAGAAGATTCTGCGGGACTTAATAACTATGGATTGATTAAAGCCAACTTTGAAGGTGCAAATGGTTATAATGTAACAAAAAAATATTATGCTATGGGAAATTACAGTAAGTATATTAAACAGGGGTATAAAATTATTGGCATTAACAATGGTAAATCAGTCGCAGCTTATGACGAAGCAAGCCAGAAGCTGGCCATAGTTACTACCAATGATACAACATCTTCACAAGAATTTACTTATGATTTATCAGCATTCTCCACTGTGGGAACAGGAGAGGGATTTAGAACTTCTGAAACAGAAGATTTGGCCTCAGTAGGAATTTCAGTATCCAACAAACAATTTACACACACAGCAACACCGAAATCGATTACAACTTATGTGATCTCTGGCGTTGATTATACTTTGCCGCCCCAGGTTAGCTTCGATCCCGCAATTGATTATGAGATCATTAATAGAAACAGCGGCAAGACATTAACCATTGCAGGTACCGATAAGAACGCTGATGGGGCATTGATTCAACAATTCTCGGACACGGGAGCAGCTTACCAAAGATGGCAAGTTTCCAGTGTGGGCGCCGGGCACTTTATTATTGTCAACCGTCAAAGCGGTGATTATATGGATATCGATGGAGCGTCAACAGCGGATGGAGCAAACAATATCCAATGGCCGAACAACGGAGGGATTAACCAGCAATGGAAAATTGTCGATGTAGGAAACGGTTATTACAACATTATTAATCAGAACAGCGGAAAGTATTTAGATATCTCCGGAGCATCTCTGTTGGATGGCGCACAGAATATTCAATGGCAGGCTAATGGAGGGACGAATCAGGAATGGCAAATCACTGGTATAAATGATACGGAAGCACCGACAGCACCCACTAATTTAACCGCGACGACAGCTTCATCCAGTCAAATTAACCTAAGCTGGACAGCATCCACGGATAATGTTGGTGTTGCAGGGTACAAGATTTACCGCGACGGTGTTGAAGTGGGAACGTCTACAACGACATCCTTCAGCAATACAGGTCTTGCTGTAGGAGCCACTTACAGTTATACAGTAAAAGCTTATGACGCTTCGAATAACCTATCAGCAAGCAGTAACACAGCAAGCGCTACAACGACCGCAGCAAGCACAACGATGCGTGTACAGGATATTGCAATGACCTTAGCAACTGGACAAGGAAAAACGTGGGCTACAGCGACCATTCTGATTACCGATGGTGACGGCAATCCGGTGGAAAACGCAACAGTCAGCGGTCAATGGTCGGGTAAGACAACGGATTCCGATTCAGTTGTTACGGGTTCAGATGGCAAGGTGACGGTGGAGTCGAATAAGCTGAACAATAACCAAAGCTCGGGTACATACACATTCACCGCCAACAATGTTACTCACAGCACCTTGACTTACAATTCCAGTGAAAACGTGATGACCAGCAATTCGATTACAAAATAGTAGAAACTGAGACTCACAACAACCTTACTTCTATACTGATCCAGAAGTAAGGTGTTGTGAAAAATTAAATCTGGGAGGAAAAGCTATGCATACCAAATCAATATGGAAAGCATCCGAGATAAACAGAAGGACACTATTATGCATTGGTTTATGCTTGGCACTGTTGGCCTCAGTGTTTGGTTTTACTGGTCCGGCCAAGGCAACTACCGAAACCTACGCTGGTTATTTGTTCGCTTATTTCAAAACAGACTGTGAATGTTTGTTTTACGCTACCAGCGATGACGGTCTGCATTGGTCCGCTTTAAATAACGGACAACCTGTTTTGAATGCCACGATCGGAAACAAATCCATACGTGACCCATATATTATACGCAAGCAAGACGGCGGGTTTCAATTGCTCTCTACGAATTCCTGGGAAAGCCGTTCGATTCTGCTTTGGGATTCTAATAACTTAATCAATTGGACGAACGAGCGGTTAGCAGAGATCACACCGTCCAACGCGAACAATGCCTGGGCACCCCAAGCTATCTATAACCCAGCTAGCAACAATTATATGGTTTATTGGTCGACCCGGACTGACGGAAATTGGCACCATCGGATCTACAAATCCTTCACAACCGATTTCCAAACGTTCTCTGCTCCTGAAGTAATGTATGACCCGGGATATACGGTTATTGACGCGGACATCGTACCTAAACCCGACGGCACATATGTAATGATTTTCAAGGATGAGAGAGACGGTTATAAACAAATGTACAGCGTTACATCGAACTCGGTTTCCGGACCGTATTCGAATATGACAGGTCCGATCACCCCGAGCGGAACGGAAGGGCCAACGACATTTAAATTGAATGATCAACAAAAATGGGTCATGTATTACGATTTTTATTCTGACGGCCATTTTGGCGCTTCACATTCAACAGAATTAGCGAATTGGACCGCGTATGGCAGCGGCGACTTCCAGGTGCCTACGGGTGCACGCCACAACAGCGTATTGCCGATTACACAAGCGGAAATGGATGCCTTAAAGGCCCAATACCCGACAACAGTTACTCGTTGGGAATCGGCCAGGCACCCCGGTTACTTCGCAAGACATTATAACTATGTGGGAAGGATTGACGCAGAACCGATTTCTCCGATTGAGGATTCCCAGTTTGTAATGAAACCCGGTCTTGCAGACCCGAATGCTGTATCCTTCGAGTCGATTAACTTCCCTGGGTATTATCTAAGGCACTCTAGCTTTGAAATCAAATTAAACGCAGACGACGGGTCCCAAGCATTCAAAGAAGATGCGACGTTCTATAAAGTTGCAGGCTTATCCGACTCCACCAAGGTATCCTTCAAATCTTACAATTATCCAACCCGCTATATACGGCAAAGTAATTTCATTCTTAAAGTAGAAGCTATCACTAACAATAATAACGCAAAGAAGGACGCCACCTTTATCCAACGTTAAGCGGTGCGATGAAGTGATGGCTATGCTGGGGCCAGACTGTGAAGGGTTTTATTGGCTGTGACGTTCCTACAGAGAGTATCGGGTAATAGAGTTACCCGTAGGCTTTCGTCTATACCGAGCAGACCGGCTCGCGAATATTCAGAGTACAGTGCAGAATGTAGACACAGTAAGGCGCTTTCTCTGCATGCATGGCGACAGCCCTGATTTTTTCTTGTGGTACAAGGAATATCTAATGCCGGAGAATGATAGACCGCATCCGAGCTCCTGCTAGACGTATATGTCTGGTTAGCACTACCAATACGGGGTTTGATGGGTTTAAATAAATTCCTTTTGCCCTGTATCCCGTTGCCTCAGCATACGCGCTTATCGAAAAACAGGTAAACGAGAATTCATTAAGGATCGGCTAAAATATATTTTCCACTATATTGCTAGCAAAACCAACAAAAGTGAGAAGTAATAGTTTAGCCGATCCAAAATTGCAAAAGGTGCCCCTTGATATTCATTTAAAGTACGCCGATTCACCATTTGCACCATTTACTAGCTAGTCAGAGCAAGATACCGCATTTAATGAATTCCCATTGCCTTAATTCCTTGTATCGCTGGAAAGATTGGAATTAGGACATTTCCGTTACCTTAAATTCACGTCGTTTACACACATTCTTGATACAATCTGCATATCCGAGGATCATTGAGTGGTGCTGGTTGTAGTGAGCAAAGATAAAATTGCTGAGGCATTGGGATAACAGTCAAAAGGAAGCTGCAGTACACCCTAAGAGGCAAGCCACCGATTCTCTTAGTCACTGTATACATCATCTTGCATGCATATACATAGCTTCATCATTAATCGACAGTCTCATATGTCGGGTTAGCGCTACCAATGTCCGCGTCCGAGTTCCTGTAAGACGTTTCTCCGCCTAAATTATAAAATTAAACCTTCTACTGCAGTCTAAAAGCTAAGCGCTTAGCCCATTAAAGACTTAATCTTGTTTCAAGGTATTATTCTTATTGTAAGAGTTACTAAAAAATGTATTGCCTATAAATGAATATCATTGTACACTATGGGTAAAGCGCTTAACCCTTTAACGACAAGTATTTTTTATGCATCTATTAAGCAATTAGAGTAAGCGCTTAATCCGGTATGGAGGTCTTCTTATATGAGCAGAATTCGCTTAACAATGGCCCAAGCATTATTGAGGTTTTTGGACCAGCAATATATCTCGACGGATGGGATTGAGACCAAATTTGTAGCGGGTGTTCTTGGTATTTTTGGTCATGGGAATGTAACGGGTCTTGGTGAAGCCTTGGAACGCAGTCCAGGTGCATTGAAGTATATTCAAGCCAAGAACGAGCAGGGGATGGTTCACGTTGCAGCTGCGTATGCCAAACAATCTAATCGCAAACAAATTTACGCATGCACATCTTCTATCGGCCCTGGTGCTCTGAATATGCTCACTGCAGCAGCTACTGCTACGGTAAACCGTATTCCTGTATTACTTCTACCAGGGGACAATTTTGCGAGTAGACAACCGGATCCGGTTCTCCAGCAGCTAGAAGATAGTCGTGATTACACGATGTCAGCAACAGATTGCTTTAAGCCTGTCAGTAAGTACTGGGATCGAATTGCTCGTCCAGAGCAGCTTATGTCAGCGCTTATTCAAGCGATGAGGGTTTTAACCGATCCTGCTGAGACAGGTGCGGTCACGCTGGCTCTACCACAAGACGTTCAAGCAGAGGCCTATGATTATCCAGAACTATTTTTCGAGAAACGAATTCATTATGTTGATCGGCATCTACCATCAGTAGATGCCATTCAGCGTGCGGTGGCGCTTATGGCAGGCAAGAAAAAGCCGCTCATCATCGCAGGAGGCGGTGTGTTGTACTCCGATGCGGTTAAGGAATTGCTAGTTTTTGCCGAGACATTCGATATCCCAGTTGCCGAGACACAAGCAGGCAAAAGTGTTATGTCATGGAGACACCCACTCAGCGTTGGAGGTATCGGGGTTACGGGTACGTTAGCGGCCAATAAGCTGGCATCACAAGCTGACTTAATTATTGGTGTGGGTACGCGGTACTCCGATTTCACAACGGCATCCAAATCAGCATTTGAAAACTCGGCAGTTCAATTTCTTAATATTAACGTGAATAACTTTGATACATCGAAATTAAATGGGATCTCCATTCATGCAGATGCACGAGAAGGACTCCAAGCATTAAGGGAGTCGTTGTCAGCGGTTCAATATCGTAATGCGTATGCGAAAGAAGAAATTACCGGCTTACAGGTAAAGTGGAATGCTGAGGTTGATCGTTTATATAAGCTCGAAAGTAATCACGGTTTGACACAAACACGTGCATTAGGTGTGATTAACGCGACGATTGAACCATCCTCAGTTATTGTGTGTGCGGCTGGCAGTTTACCAGGTGATTTGCACCGAGTATGGAGATGTGAGGAGCCGAAAACCTACCATATGGAGTACGGCTTCTCCTGTATGGGGTATGAGATTTCAGGCGCATTCGGGGTCGCCATGGCTGAGCCGGATCGAGAGGTCTATGCTTTCGTGGGGGACGGTAGTTATCTGATGTTGCATTCAGAGATGGTTACCAGCCTGCAAGAGGGTAGGAAGTTCACGATTTTATTGTTCGATAATCATGGATTCCAATGTATTCACAATCTACAAAGGGGACATGGCAGCGATGGGTTTGGCAATGAATTTCGTTATCGGGATGCCAAGACAGGTGGACTTACAGGAGGCTATATGCCAATAGATTTTGCCGCACATGCTAGCAGCATGGGGGTAAAGTCGTACAAAGCCGCAACAGCGGAACAATTGCAGGAAGCGCTTAAGAAAGCGAAGGAGGAAACGGTAACTACGCTGATTGAAATTTCGGTATTGCCAGGGACGAATACGGACGGTTATGAGTCCTGGTGGAACGTAGGCGTGCCTGAGGTTTCCGTTAGCGAGAAAGTCGTTTCTGCACATAAGGAAATGAAGAAACGAATTGAACAAGTTAACTTATTATAAGGAAGTGAATGTTAACAATGATAAAAAGACTGTTTCATATTGGTGCGCATCCCATCAATTGGGTTGGAGAAGACGTTAAAGAGCATGGTGAACATACGACCTATGAACAAATTCTAAATGATATGAAGTCCTTGGGATTGCTTGGCACAGAGATGGGTCGCAAGTACCCTCAAGATATGGAAGTGCTTAAACAAGAGCTTGCCAAGCGAGGTATGCAGCTGGTTTCACAATGGAAATCGGTGTTGTTCTCAGATCCTTCATACCAAGAGGTAGAATTAGAAAGCTACCGCAAGCATGTGGAGTTCTTACAGCAAATGGGCTGTAAGGTAATCAGCACGTGCGAGAGCGGAGGTTCGCCTCTATTCGATCCGCGCAGTAGATCGCAGAATCAGAAAGGAGTCGTAAGACTTGATGATACGGGTTGGAGAAGCCTGGCTGAGGGATTGAATAAAGCTGGTGCAATAGCCAAAGAGTACGGATTGACATTAACCTATCATCATCATGGTGGCACAGTTGTCGAGCAGCCTGATGAGATCGATCGATTGATGGCTCTTACAGACCCCGAAATGGTTAGTTTATTGTACGATACTGGTCATGCGTATTATGGAGGAGCTGACCCGCTCGAGGTGCTTCAAAAGCATTATGATCGTATCGCTTATGTTCATTTGAAGGATGTACGTAAAGAGGTGCTCGTGAAAGCGCAAGCGGAGCAGGTGGATTTTATTAGTTGTATTCGCAGAGGTGTCTTTACTCTCCCGGGAACGGGCGATCTAGATTTTCGACCGATTATCGAACAGTTAGTCGCACGGGGTTACGATGGATGGGCGATGCTTGAAGGAGAACAGGATCCAGCCGCGCACCCTCCATATGAATATGCTCAGAAGTCCTTGGAATACTTGAATACCATTATACTTAATAAGGCAGGTGTATAAGATGCCATATATCGAATTTCCAGCAAACCGAGATTATGATTTCACTGCCATAGGCAGGTTGTGCGTCGACCTGAATGCGAATGAAATTAATCGACCAATGGAAGAAACGATGACTTTTACTAAATATGTTGGGGGCTCCCCTGCGAATATTACGATTGGAATGTCCCGCTTAAGCATGAAGACAGCGTTTATTGGGAAGATAGCCAATGATCAAATGGGTCGATTTATTGAAGGTTATTTGCGACAAAACCAGATTCATACGGGTAATGTTATCACCGATCATACAGGAGCGGTTACGGGTCTAGCCTTTACGGAGATCAAAAGCCCAACGGATTGCAGCATTGTGATGTACCGGGATAACGCAGCTGATCTCCTGCTTAAGCCAGAAGAGGTTCAGGAGGATTTAATCGCGCAGTCCAAGGTTCTACTTATATCAGGGACGGCTCTAGCGAAAAGCCCTTCTAGAGAAGCGGTATTCCAAGCGCTTCATTATGCGAGAAGACATGGAGTCATTGTAGCGTTCGATATCGATTATCGCCCTTATACATGGAGTTCACCAGAAGAAACAGCGGTTTACTACAACTTAGCAGCGGAAAAATGCGATATTATCATGGGCACTCGGGAAGAGTTCGATATGATGGAACGGTTTGATCATAACCCGGAACGACACGATCAAGTAACGGCATCCAAGTGGTTTGATTATGCAGCCCAAATTGTGATAATCAAGCATGGCAAAGCAGGATCCATTGCATACACAAGAGATGGAACGGGCCACCGTGCGAAGAGCTTTCCCGCTAAGGTTGTGAAGACGTTCGGCGCAGGCGATTCTTATGCTTCTGGATTCTTGTACGGCATTATGCAAGGGTGGACACTAGAGAAGAGCATGGAATTTGGCAGCGCTTCAGCTTGCATCGTCATCTCAAGTCACAGCTGCTCAGATGCAATGCCTACAGCCGAACAAGTGCATTCGTATATAGAACGAGCTAATGCCGGAGAAATTTCGGCGAATTAAACTATCCATAACGGAAGGGGATATATTCAACATGACGACTGTATTGAAAAACTGGATCGGCGGTGAGTGGGTCGATTCATCTGCAACACAGAGTGAGTCGGTAATGAATCCGGCAACCGAAGAGGTATTAGCGCAAATCCCATTATCCACGAAGGGTGATGTGGAGCTAGCTGTACAGAAAGCGCAAGAAGCATTCAAAACCTGGGGCAGTACACCTGTACCACGACGGGCCCGTGTCATGTTTAAATATCAACAGCTTCTCGTAGATCATTGGGAAGAGCTGGCTACAATCATCACCAAAGAAAATGGCAAAAGCTACGGTGAAGCCTATGGTGAGGTTTTACGAGGGATTGAATGTGTTGAGTTCGCAGCTGGAGCTCCAACCCTTATGATGGGTAAGCAGCTTCCGGATATCGCCTCGAATTTAGAATCGGGGATGTATCGTTATCCGATTGGTGTGGTCGCGGGAATCACACCGTTCAATTTTCCAATGATGGTGCCTTGCTGGATGTTCCCGCTCGCGATCGCTTGTGGTAATACATTCATACTAAAGCCATCTGAGCGCACACCATTGCTTGCCAACCGTCTGGCTGAGCTTTTAGCCGAAGCTGGTCTGCCTGCAGGTGTATTCAGCATTGTGCATGGTGCGCATGATGTGGTGAATGGCATGCTCGAGCACCCGGGCATAAAGGCTATATCGTTCGTAGGATCACAGCCTGTGGCGGAATACGTATACAAAACCGGTGCGGCCCATGGTAAACGAGTGCAAGCATTGGCCGGTGCCAAAAATCACACGATTGTGTTGCCCGATGCAGATCTCGACTTAACCGTCAAAGAAATTATTAGTGCCGCTTTTGGATCTGCAGGAGAACGCTGTATGGCCTGTGCTGTGGTTGTAGCAGTAGGGAGCATTGGCGATGAGCTCGTGAAGAGATTAGTAGCAGCTGCGGATCAGATCACGATGGGTAATGGAATGGATGATGGTATTTTCCTAGGTCCAGTTATTCGAGGCTCTCATAAAGAACGTACTGTGAAATATATTGAAATCGGAGAGAATGAAGGGGCTTTGCTCGTTCGTGACGGTCGCAAGGATATGGCTTCATTTGAGGTTGGTTATTATGTGGGCCCTACGATCTTTGACCAAGTGCAGTCTAGCATGAAGATATGGGAGGATGAAATATTCGCACCTGTACTCTCTGTGGTAAGAGCTGAAACGTTGGCAGATGCGGTTGACATTGCGAATCGTTCAGAGTTGGGTAACGGGGCTTGCTTGTTTACTACGAATGGCAGCAGTGTTCGTCAATTCCGCGAGACGATCGAATCAGGTATGCTTGGCATTAATCTTGGCGTCCCGGCACCTATGGCGTTCTTCCCGTTCTCGGGCTGGAAGAAGTCGTTCTATGGCGATTTGCATGCCAACGGGTCAGATGGAGTAGATTTTTATACACGCAAAAAAATGGTTACTGCTCGCTGGTAAGCAAGGGAGCAATCGGAGGTGTAATGACATGACGATGGTATCTATGACCGCAATGTTGCAGAAGGCTGCACAGGAACAATATGCGGTCGGGCAGTTTAATTTGAATAATCTAGAGTTTACCCAAGCCATTCTGCAAGCCGCGCAAGAAGAACGATCTCCGGTCATTCTCGGAGTCAGCGAAGCGTATATCCCTTACATGGGAGGGCTGCCGCTTATATCCGGAATGGTCCGTTCACTTATCGATTATTATGATATTACCGTACCTGTAGCGCTGCATCTGGATCACGGTTCAACCTATGATTTATGTGTGCTCGCCATGCATGCGGGCTTCACCTCAGTCATGATAGATGCTTCTCATCACACACTTGAGGATAATATCGCCATAACACGCCGCGTTACGGATATGGCGCATGTGCTGGATGTATCTGTGGAGGCGGAGCTTGGACGAATAGTTGGAAGGGAAGACGATCTTGTCGTTGACGATGCTGAAGCTATGTATGCAGTACCCGAGGAATGCGTTAGGCTGGTGAATGAGACAGGTATTGATTGCCTTGCTCCTGCTCTGGGATCGGTTCATGGACCTTATCGCGGTCAACCTAAGCTGGGCTTTGACACAATGAAGGTGATAGGCGAGAAGACCGGGTTACCGTTAGTACTGCATGGTGGAAGTGGGTTGCCAGATGAAGAAGTCCGTCGTGCAATTTCACTCGGTACAGCTAAGATTAATGTGAATACCGATAATCAAATGGCGTGTACATCAGCTATTCGTTCTTACTTGGCGTTACATCCGGAAGCCTATGATATTAGAAATTATTTAATTCCTGCACGTGAAGCAGTTAAGGCTTCGGTTAAAGGTAAAATTCGAATATTCGGAAGTTCAGGACAAGCAGGAGGACATTAAGATGAGGACAATAAAGATCGGTGTTATTGGAGCCGGAAGAATCGGAAAATTGCATGTGGATAACATCTTAAGATTTCCCAATACGGAGATAGTAGCGATTAGTGACCTGTTTGCGGGTCCGGAGCTTGAGGCTTGGGCGGCGGATAGGGGAATTAATCTTGTAACGAAGAACAATAACGACATTATTAATCATCCAGATATTGATGCAGTGTTTATTTGTAGTATAACGGACACTCATGTGCCTCTTATTAAGCAAGCTGCGCAAGCCGGCAAACACATCTTCTGTGAGAAGCCGGTAAGTATGGATATCTCACACACCGAAGAAGCTCTTGCGGCAGTCTCGGAAGCGGGTGTAAAGCTGCAAATCGGTTTTAACCGACGCTTTGACCATAACTTTAAACGAGTACATGAACATGTTCGCAATGGGACGATCGGGGAGCCGCATATTATTAAAATCACATCCCGAGACCCGAACCCACCGCATGAGGAATACATTAAAGCTTCTGGCGGGCTGTTTATGGATATGGCGATTCACGATTTTGATATGGCGAGATATCTATCCGGCAGCGAGGTTGAGGAAGTATACACACAAGGCAATGTATTAGTTGATCCGATATTTGCGAAGTACGGCGATATAGATACCGCAATCATCACGCTTCGATTTGAGAATGGTGCTCTAGGAGTCATTGATAACAGTCGTAAGGCTGTATATGGTTATGATCAGCGAGTGGAGGTATTCGGTTCTAAGGGAAGTGTATCCATAGGCAACGATCATCCGAATAGTGCGATTGTAAGCTCTGCCGATGGGGTTTACTCGGAAAAACCTCTTCATTTTTTCTTAGAACGTTATAATGATGCCTACATCGATGAAACTCAGCAATTTATTGACTCTGTTCTCAACGATAAACCTCTTGTGGTCGATGGTAATGATGGTTTGCAGGCGGAGAAGATCGCATTAGCTGCGAAGCTGTCCTATCGTCTGAATCGTCCTGTTAAACTAAGCGAGGTTCATGGACTAACTACTAACTAAATTAAGGAGTGAGTGCTGTTGCCTAATTTAATTGTTAAACCAGAACAACATGCGGACCAAACCCAGCTTCTATCTGTCACCCCAGAGAGTGCAGCTTGGACCTATGTTGGATTTGAGGTACATCGGATTGTGTCGGGTCAATCCTTGCGTCGTGTTACAGGTGAACAAGAGGTATGTCTTGTCTTACTAAGTGGGAGAGCGGACGTAATCACATTACAAGCGACATGGAACAATATTGGAAAAAGGATGAGTGTATTTGAGCGAATACCTCCATATTCAGTATATGTACCGAATGGAGATGAATATGAAATAACAGCATTGACCGATGTAGAGGTTGCGATTTGTGTTGCTCCGGGCAAGGGAAGTTATCCGGCCAGGCTCATCGCACCGGAGCAGGTAGGTGTTGAAATCCGTGGCTACGGAAATATCGAACGACAAATTCATAATATTCTTCCCGAGCAGGAGCCTGCTGACAGCCTTCTGGTCGTAGAGGTGTATACCCCTGAGGGCCATTGGTCTAGTTATCCGCCGCATAAGCATGATCGCGACGCACTTCCTGATGAGTCGCTGTTAGAAGAAACCTATTATTTTAGAGTTCAGCCAGAGCAAGGTTTTGCTATGCAGCGAGTATACACGGATGATCGTTCATTGGATGAGACTCTGATTGTTCAAGACGGTGAAGCAGTTATGGTGCCACGTGGCTATCATCCTGTCTGTGCCCCTCCGGGTTATGATGTTTATTATTTGAATGTCATGGCCGGTCCGATTAGAGCTTGGAAATTTCATAATGATCCGACTCATGCTTGGATAGCGAGTAAGCCTGCTGCCAAATGACCCTTATTGTTGCAATAAGTATGAAGAATACGCATAATCAATACCATAGGGGATGACGTATCATCCCCTATCAACTTCATTATGAAAGTAGTCGGGAATCGTTATGAAAGCTACCATTTACGATATTGCCAGAGAAGCGGGAGTTTCCATCGCAACCGTATCGAACGCGATCAATGGCAAAGGAAAGATTAGTCAGAAAAGACGGAGAGAAATTCTCGAGATTATGGAACGGATGCACTATCAACCAAGCGTAATTGCCTCTGCATTAATGGGTAAAAAGACCTTTACGTTAGGCTTGTTAATCCCTGACGTATCCAATCCTTTTTTTGCGGAAATTGCCCGGGCTATCGAGGATCAAGCACATCATTCGGGTTATAGTGTAATTATTTGTAGTACAGATAATAAGGACGAACGGATAGAGCGATATATTAAGCTACTCGAGCAGAAGAGTGTGGATGGTATAATCATCGGAACGGGTATAGACAATCTGGAGATATTGAAACAATTGCTAAGTAAATCTATTCCAGTTGCCATGATTGCAAGAGACGTGGATTCACTCTCTTTACATACAGTAATTACGGATGACTTTTACGGCGGAACGATCGCTGCGGAGCATCTTATTGGACTTGGACATCGAAAATTAGCTGTATTAGCGGAAAACTTGAAGGTGAGCAGCAGCCGAGAGAGGGTCAGGGGATTCAAATCCGCTTTATTAGAAGCCAATATTCCTTTTGATGATACCAACGTCGTTGCTTGTGATTATAAGATTGAAGACGGTAAGCGAGGAGCCAAAGCCCTGCTCAGAAAAGGGGATAGGCCAACTGCTATATTCTGCTGTAACGATATGCTTGCGATTGGGGTGCTTCAAGCGGCCAAAGATGAAGGTCTTCAGGTGCCTGGTGATTTGTCCGTTATCGGTTTTGATAATACCATTCTGTCTAATGTCGTGAACCCTCCTATTACAACGGTAGCTCAGCCGATGGAATATATGGCGAAGCTGGTTTTTGAGTTGATAGTAAGTAATTTGGAGAATGATCTGGCGCCAAAAAAGCGAATTGTTCTGCGGCCAGAATTAATTGTACGGGAATCTACGGCATCTGTTGAGAAGGATTTTAGGCTTGTCCCATGAAACTGGAGCAAGCCTATTTTCGTTTAGGTAAATTTGAGTTAGACAGTGCCAGTCCTCGCGAGGCTCATTTCCACGCACATGAGAATAAAGGCACCGACGCCGTGCAGGTCGTTCTCGCTTGTCGGACGAGCGATATAATGGGCGTAGTCGCCGATGCCGGTACCGATGCAGATATTGCCGATGACCACATGGCCATTCTCATCGAACTTCAAGGTGTCGATCACACCCTGATAGCCCTTCCAGACATATTCCAGATACTTTGCGTCTAGATACCCGAAGCGCACGGCTTTGGCAATGGCATGAACGAATAAGGACGTACAAGAATTTTCTAACCAGTTGTCTGGGCGGTCGCCTTTGTCGACAACCTGATACCATAAGCCGGTAGCAGGATCCTGGTATTTCACCAGAGCCATCAGTAGATCCTGAAGAATCTCCACTAGCTTGGCTTTGTCCTTATGATCCTCAGGCAGGTATTCGAACATTTCCAGGAGGGCTAAGGGGTACCAACCGATGGCGCGGCCCCAGAATTCCGGTGACAAGCCGGATTCGGGATTGGCCCACTTGGCTTCCTTGGTCTCATCCCAGCCATGGTACAGCAAGCCGGTGACAGGGTCCTTGGTATGCTTCTCCATCAGGATTGCCTGATAGGTCATCATGTCATAATATTCGCTCTCTCCGAACGTCTTACCAAACTGAATCGCAATCGGCCCTGCCATATACAACCCGTCCAGCCACATCTGGTTCGGATAATGCCCCTTGTGCCAGAACCCGCCTGACGGATTGGTTCTCCATGACGTTAACAAAGGGACCAGCGAGTACAAGGCCTTCTTATACCGTTCGTCTCCCGTCTGCTCATACAGGTTATAGAGCAGTACCCCCGGTTGGATGTCATCCAGCTCATCAATCTTGCATTTCGTGATACTGCCATCCTCGAGAATATGGCTGTCTACCCACGCTTTAATATAATCGTAATACTTCTGCTCTCCGGTCTCTTGCCAGCATTTCTCCATGCCGGACAAGAACACCCCTTGATGATAGTGGAACCGTTCCGGCGGCAGCTGTTCCGGCTTGTATTTGACCATTAAGGTTTCACAGGCTTTCTCGGCCCACTGAAGAGGTGTATGTGAATCCTGAGCTGTGTGCTTGGCATTCGTTTCTGAAGCATTCATCGTATTCTTCCTCCCTGACATTTCGTTTTTTTCCTAAACCAATACTAGCACAAGAATGTGTACATTTTTTGCGGAAATCTATCTATTCTTCTTATATCTTGCGGTTCAGGAGGTGAAGCGTATAATAAACTACATCGAGTGAAGGGCGGGGTGCAGGTTGGGGAGTCTTGAATACAATTACGGCAATGGGAGCTTTATCGTATCCCATCGAAAGGCGTTAAGCCATAATATGCCAGTCAATCATTTTCACAGTACCTACGAAATTTACTATCTCATATCCGGCAAACGGGAATTTTTCATCAAGGATCGCACCATTCTGGTTAACGAGGGGGATATCATCATTGTGTCTCCCAATATTCTGCATCGGACCACCAATACGGCCATGCCGCAGCATGAGCGGCTCATCGTCAACATACACGAGGACTATATGGCCGTGAACGGTTCCTATATGGATGTTCTGCAGCCGCTGCTGGAGAAGGAATATATGATCGTAAATGTTACGCGGCATGATCGACCCTCTGTGGATGCGCTAGCCCACCAGATTATCCGCGAGGTGCAAGAGCAGAAGCCCGGCTTTGAGATGTATGCGCAGACGTTAACCCTACAGCTGCTCATCTTATGCTGCCGGCATGTGAGAGAGATCAGCTCCGAGACGCCTATGTTCCCGAGTCCGATGCATGAACGAATCTCGGCGGTGGTTTCGTATATGAACAACCATTATATGGAGGAGCTGTCGCTTCATCTGCTGGCAGAGAAATTCTACGTCAGTCCTTATTATTTAAGCCGCTTTTTTAAGGAAGCGACGGGATTTACCTTCGTGGAGTACGTGAACAGCGTCAGGATCAAGGAGGCGAAGAAAATGCTGCTGCAATCCCCGATGAAGGTCAACCTGATTGCCAAGAAGGTAGGCTTCGGCAGTGTGACGCATTTCGGCCGGGTGTTCAAGCAGGTGACCGGACATACTCCGTTGTTCTATCGGAAGGGCAGATAGAAAATGCTTTAATCGCTTTCTCATTCGGCTCATGACATGCCTAGCTGTGTGCTTGATGGAATAAATCTATGTAGATAATACACTTGCACATAACGGGCACTTTTATTATAGTTTAACTTATAATCAGAACTGAATGCTATAATATAAAACGAACTGAAGGGTTGTTCTACATGCCAATTATACAATCCGTCGAAAGAGCTCTAGCTATTCTAGAATTATTCGACGAGCAACATGCAGAGATCAAAATTACAGAGATCAGCAAGCGAATGGGTCTGCACAAAAGCACGGTGCACTCGTTGTTAAAAACCCTTCAGGAGCATCGTTATATTGAGCAGAATGAAGAGAATGGCAAATACCGATTGGGCATGAAGCTTCTAGAGCGCAGCGGTCAGTTGATGCAAAGATTGGATATTAGTCGCGTGGCCAAGACTGTATTATCAGATATTGCGGGGCGGACAGGTCAAACCGTACATTTGGTGATCATGGATGGAAGGGAGGGTGTATACATAGATAAGGTAGAAGGAGCGAAGGCGGTAATCCGCTATTCGCGTGTAGGCAGACGAATTCCACTTCATTGCAGCGCCGTAGGAAAGGTATTATCCGCTTACGAATCTGAGAGCCAGTTGAATCATTTACTATCAGGCTATTCCTACAAGCTCCATACAGATAAAACGATAGGGAACGAAGCGGATTTTCTAGAGGAGCTTGATCGTGTGAGGCGTAATGGCTTTGCGGAGGATATTGAGGAGAATGAACTTGGTGTAAGATGCATTGCCGTTGCTATAAGGGATCACACAGGTGGTGTAATAGCATCCGTTAGTATGTCTATGCTATCATCAAGAGTAAGTGATGAAGAAGTTTCAGCATATCAAGAATTAATGTTAGACAAGGGTGCTGAGTTATCTAACCTTATGGGGTATACTTGAGTGCGTATTTTTTTAGCCAATAATAAGAACATAGTTTTATAATATAGAACAAAATGGAGGATTCATATGAATATTATTCGTTATTTGCAAGACGGTGACTTGCCAAAGCTAGCTGTGCTCACACAAGAACAAGAAATCTATGCTTTGCCTCAAGCTAATTTTCAAGAGCTAATCAAGCAATCTAGACAAGATAATAAGCTTCCGAGTGAGTGGGTTCAAGCATGGATGGATCAATCAAGCCCACTTCGTGTCTCGATTGATGAATTACACCTCATCGTACCTGTTGAGGCGGCTGAGGTATGGGCTGCAGGTGTTACCTATGAACGAAGTCGGGAAGCGCGCAATTATGAAGCAACTGGTGGTAAGTTGGATGCAAGCACATTCTATGACAAGGTTTATAGCGCCGAAAGACCAGAAATATTCATGAAATCGACAGCTGCTCGTACAGTAGGTCCGAACGAAGAGATGTGCTTGCGAAGCGATTCAAGCTGGCAGATTCCCGAGCCGGAGCTTGGACTTGTCATTATGAAGGATGGATCCATTGTAGGGTATACAATCGGTAATGATCTAAGCTGTCGAGATATCGAGGGTGAGAACCCACTGTACCTTCCACAGGCTAAAGTTTGGAAGCGTTCATGCTCAATAGGACCCGCAATCCGATTAGCCGAGACGGTAATCAATCCGTATGACTTAAACATTGCGTGTCGCATATATAGAGCTGGAGAATTAGCAGTTGAAGGGAATGCGAGCACTGGTCAGCTGAAACGAAAGTTAGATGAATTGGTTTCTTACTTGATCAAGGATAATGAAGTGTTCGACGGAATGATTCTATTGACGGGTACCTGCATCGTACCGCCTAATGAATTTTCACTACAGGATGGCGATGAAGTGGAAATTGAAATCTCAGGTCTTGGTATTCTGCGAAATACGATGAAACAGTTATAGTAGTTAGACCAATTCTAGATATCGAAGGGAGAATGGATATGTCAAATCAAATGAATATAACCTGTCAGAATTATATAGGAGGAGAATGGAAGAGCTCTGCATCGAATGAGACGATTACAAGTATTAATCCAGCCAATAAGAATGAAATTGTTGGGTATGTACAGAGCTCGACTCTGGAGGATCTGGACGCTGCGGTCGCATCTGCTAAGCTAGCACAGAAGAGCTGGCGTAAGCTGTCTGGAGCGGCACGTGGTGATTATTTGTTCAAAGCAGCTAATATTATGGAGAGCAAGCTTGGTGAGATAGCTGAATCTATGACACGCGAAATGGGAAAAACGTTACCTGAAGCGAAGGGGGAAACTGCAAGAGGGATAGCGATTCTTCGTTATTATGCAGGTGAAGGTATGCGAAAGGTAGGAGATGTTATTCCATCGACGGATAGTGAGGCTTTTATGTTCACAACCAGAGTACCTCTAGGAGTTGTCGGAGTAATCGCACCTTGGAATTTCCCAGTAGCTATTCCTATCTGGAAAATCGCCCCCGCATTAATATATGGGAATACCGTAGTGTTGAAGCCCGCTACTGAAACAGCGGTAACGGCAACGAAGGTAGTTGAATGTTTGGCGGAGGCAGGCTTACCAGCGGGTGTCATTAACCTAGTTACAGGCAATGGGTCAGTTATCGGGCAGGGCTTAGCAGAGCATAAGGATGTAAACGGGCTTACCTTCACCGGTTCTAACTCGGTTGGGAAGAGGGTTGGTCAAGCGGCGCTTGCCAGAGGAGCGAAGTATCAACTAGAAATGGGCGGCAAAAATCCGATCATTATAGCTGCAGATGCTGACCTAGACTTAGCGGTGGATGCTACGATAAGTGGTGGTATTCGCTCTACAGGACAGAAATGTACAGCAACGAGCAGGGTTATTATAGCCAGAGAGGTTTATGAAAGTTTCAAGGAGAAGCTTGTGGCCAAAATGAGCCAATTGAAGGTTGGTCATGGTCTAGATAGTGATACCTGGCTTGGACCTTGTGCAAGTGAGAACCAGATGAAGTCAGTTCTCTCTTACGTTCAGAAAGGGATTGACGAGGGAGCCGACTTATTGTTTGGTGGTGAACGATTGCTTAAAGACGGATTGGCTGATGGTTTTTTTGTGACACCTGCTGTATTCGATAAGGTAACCCCGAGTATGACGATTGCCCGTGAGGAGATTTTTGGTCCAGTGCTTGCTCTAATCCAAGTTGATTCCATAGCCGAAGGCATTGAATTGGCTAACGATTCAGACTTTGGGCTTAGTGCTTCCATATTCACACAGAACATTGCACATATTCTTGCTTTTATTCAGGATATGGATGCGGGTCTAGTTCGAATTAACTCAGAAACAGCAGGAGTTGAGCTGCAAGCACCATTCGGTGGTATGAAGCAGTCGAGTTCCCATTCAAGAGAACAAGGTCAGGCGGCCATTGAATTCTTCACAGCGATAAAAACGGTATTCTTAAAAAGCTAAAGTAACGCGTCGAAGTCTGGTTGAAAAGGGTGGTACAATGGAAGACTTGTTGTCGTGGATCATGGATATGGAAAGGGAAGATGGATATGAGCTAACCACAAAAGCGGTTGGTCCATCAGGCTCATTACCTTTGACTCCAGAAATGCTTCGACATGCACCTAGTGGAGATCTGTTTGGTCTGTCACAGAATGTTGGCATGGGCTGGAATCCCGCTGCAATGAATGGCAAACAAGTGTTATTGCTAAGCACACAAGGCGGCATACGTAAGGAAGATGGAACACCCATTGCGCTTGGTTATCATACGGGCCATTGGGAGGTTGGATTATTGATGCAAGCGGCAGCGAAGGAAATTAGCGACAAGGGTGGCGTTCCATTCGCAGGCTATGTGAGTGATCCATGCGATGGGCGATCCCAAGGAACATCCGGGATGTTCGATTCGCTTCCATATCGGAATGATGCGGCTATTGTTTTTCGCCGCTTGATTAGGTCCTTACCGACACGCAATGCCGTAATCGGTATTGCTACTTGTGATAAGGGTTTACCGGCAATGATGCTCGCACTGTCGGCTATGCACAATCTGCCTTGTATTATTGTGCCCGGAGGTGTAACCCTGCCGCCAATATCTGGTGAGGATGCAGGCAAGATCCAAACCATCGGGGCACGATACTCACAAGGGGAACTCTCATTAGAGGAAGCGGCTGAACTGGGCTGCCGTGCATGTGCTACACCAGGCGGGGGCTGTCAATTTCTTGGAACAGCAGCTACAGCTCAAGTGATTGCGGAAGCGCTAGGTATGACGGTGCCTCATGCTGCATTGGCACCCTCGGGTCAGCCGATCTGGGAGGAGATGGCACGCCAATCAGCGCGTGCGGTTATGACCATGGAAGCCAAGGGCTTAACTATGAAGGATATTGTTACGGATGCATCTATTCAGAATGCTATGGTTGTTCATGCGGCTTTCGGTGGCTCCACTAACTTACTGCTTCATATCCCAGCGATCGCACATGCGGCTGGCTGTCGAGTACCGACTGCTGAGGATTGGAGCTCGATTAATCGCCGTGTTCCTCGGTTGGTCAGTGTGCTGCCTAATGGACCCGTGCATCACACTACGGTAAGAGCATTCTTAGCCGGAGGTGTACCTGAGGTTATGTTACATCTCAGAGCTTTGGGCCTTCTCGATGAATCTGTGTTGACCGTTACGGGGGAGTCTCTGAAAACCATTCTTGATTGGTGGGAGCATTCTGAACGGAGACAACAGGTAAAAGCGGCACTACTGAGGTTAGATGGTGTAGAAGCGGATGATGTCATCATGAGTCCTGATCAAGCGCATAAGCGGGGGTTAACCTCCACCGTGACTTTTCCAGCAGGGAATTTAGCGCCTGAGGGCTCGGTAATCAAATCCACGTCTATCGACGCGTCTGTCGTTGGCCCCAATGGGGTTTACTACCATAAGGGACGTGCCAAGATATTCACGACCGAACGCAGTGCGATTAAAGCGATCAAGACTGGCGGTATTCTTGCTGGAGATGTGATGGTGTTAATCGGTAGAGGACCTTCTGGTTCTGGAATGGAAGAAACCTATCAGCTAACTTCCGCTCTCAAGCATTTGTCCTTCGGCAAGCATGTTACTCTGATCACGGATGCTCGGTTTTCCGGCGTTTCGACAGGAGCGTGCATTGGTCACGTTGGTCCTGAAGCACTAATGGGTGGACCCATTGGTAAGCTTAGGGACGGAGACTGGATTGAAGTGAGGATTGATCGTGTCAAGCTAGAGGGAAGTCTGAACTTTGTCGGGGAAGGCGATCGTGTCTATACCCCTGAGGAAGGAAGCGAGCAATTAGCAAGGCGTAGCTTACATCCTGACCTTGCACCAGACAAGGATCTTCCAGATGATACAAGATTATGGGCTGCGCTTCAAGCGGTCAGTGGTGGAATCTGGAATGGCTGCGTCTATGACGTTGATAGGATTATTACCGCTTTAGAAGCTGGAAGTAAAGCTCTTGGGTGGGATGAGTAGAATATAAGAAGCCATGAAGAAGCTGTTCACATGCGGGAGTCCCTTGCTGTGTAATAGCTTCTTTATAATTCACACGAATCTATATGTTATAATCCACACATAACCTAGGACTATGGGGAAGGTTTTCATGCCATTTGCAATGAGGATATGACACCAGGTCAACTACCTGAACCGATTGTACATAACATACTACAGACGGATTTGAATGATATTGCAAGTGCACTAGGAATCGCTTCAACTAGCATTAAAGCGAGCTCCACGATTAATGTCGGAGCGGTATGGATGACATTACAATTGTCTAATTCTGATGAAGTACGAGGTTTACGGCCCGATATGGAGAAACTCGCTGATCTAACCCCACGAGGAGTAGTTGGTGTAACTGTATTTGGACGTACAGCCGCGAATATAGACTCTCATATTGAGGTGCGTTCATTTGCTCCTAGAGAAGGGATTGCCGAGGATCCGGTGTGTGGTAGCGGTAATGGATGTGTAGCAGTGCTTGTAAGGCAGCACAAGCTTATAGAGGGTTCAACTTACATTGCTAGTCAGGGGTTTTGTTTAGGACGTGATGGTAGAGTTGAAGTCCGCTATCAAGATAATAACAAGATCCTGCTTGGGGGTCATGCGGTGACCTGTGTCCAAGGGATACTTAACGTTTGATTTCGAGACTCGTCTTAATAAGCTTCCCTGGTCTATAATAAAAGTAAATATTTGGTATGTGTGACTGGCGAGAACGTGGAGTACCACGAGAAAAGCACATATTTCATAAGCCGTTCGCCTGGGCAAGGTATTTGATCTTATGATCAGATGCTTTTTTTGTTCTTAATCTTGAAAAGGCGGGTGAATGTTATGAAAATGGCTTATGTGCTTTTTGACAAGATGACATCATTGGATTTTGTAGGATTTTATGAAGCAGTATCCTGGTTAAGAATCTTAAATGTTATAGAAGATGTATCATGGGACCTTTGTGCAACTAAGGAAGAAGTGACAGACGATCAAGGTATGACGATAAAGGTAAGGCTTGTTTATCCAGACCTATCTAAGTATGATTTGATATTTATCCCAGGTGGGATGTCTAGTAGAGAGCTGAGATACGATAGCAACAACCAATCCATCAGCGCTCGAATTGCTGACACCGTATTCACAGAGGTTCAAGTAACGCTCAGTGAAAGCAAAATGCAGCTTGGAATAGTAGTCGAATGGAGCATCATGATCTTGTTCCCACTTGGGTTTCTCACTAGAACCAAGCGAACGTATATCCTTGATCAGCCCGTGGAAATGAGCAGACTTCTCCCGGAGGGATCGGATACGAACGATACCATCCTTAGGATATGCAAGGACGGTTGCATACAGATAACGGCCTCTGACAGTAAAGCGGATATCCTTACTCGTGAATGATTTCGATTTACTATCTGTAAATTGGTCCTCATCTATAACCGTAGGCCCTTCTCCATAGGTGCGCCAGTAAGTCGTATTGTAAATGGCCTCGCCATTTATGAGCAGCCAATCACCGATCTCAAGAAGGATGCGCCGATCCTCCTCTCGATTCGTCTCTAAGATCAGCTTATTGCTCGATTTTTAGTCGGATCACATTCCAGGATGCTTTACCAAGCACGGCCTGAATTTGACCATCGTCATCGCTGAATGTAGCGTTTCCGCGGTTATGAGGGACAACAAGGTTAGGGGAGAGCTTTGTGTTTGACGCTTTGAGGTCGTTGTTTTCTAGTACGATATGCTCAATGACACTTAGCCTACCGAAACTTCGGACATCTATATCTAATACCTGACCTTCCTCCAAATGACGATTAACGGCAAAGACAGTGACCTCATTAATTTCTTCGCTATAGACACTTATGGCCTCCAGATAAGGCACATCTGTGAAGTCTCTAGAATCATATTTCTCCGAGGTAATAATAGGCTGAAGAACTGTGCCTCGACCGAACTGCGAAGCGTGCATGTAAGGGTAATAGGTGGTCTGCAGCCATAACGGTCCACCGTTCTCGGTCATTATGGGAGCAATTACGTTAATCAATTGTGCGATGCAGGCCATCTTCACACGATCGGCATGCTTCAGTAAAGTAATTAGCAGACAACCGACTACAAGCGCATCCTCCAGATTATAGGTATCCTCGAATTCCGGTGGGGCGATCTGCCACCGTTCCTCGGCACGGCTTGAGCCCTGGGATTTCCAGACATTCCATTCGTCTAAAGAGAGCATGAGCTTCTTCTTACTTCGTTTCTTTGCTTTCATGTAATCGCAAATAGCAGCCACGCTGTCGATGAATTGGTCCATATCCAGCGACCTAGCCAGGAAATTTGCACTATCATTGTCATTATTGTTGTAGTACGTATGAAGGGAGAGATAGTCGACCTGATCATAGGTAAGGTCAAGTACGGTTGCTTCCCAATCGGCGAATGTGCTCATGCCGGTTGACGAGCTACCACAGGCGACAAGCTCAAGGGACGGATCTACCCAACGCATTGCCTTGGCGGTCTCATTAGCCAGTCGTCCATATTCAACAGCTGTCTTGGCGCCAATCTGCCAGGGCCCGTCCATCTCGTTTCCGAGACACCAGGTCTTGAAGTGATGAGGCTCCTTGTATCCATGGCTAATACGAAGATTACTCCAGTAGCTTCCGGATGGATGATTGCAATACTCAACCAGATTCCGCGCTGCATCGATGCCACGTGTTCCCAGATTGACGGCCATCATAACCTCTGAGCCGACAAGCCTCGCCCAGTCGGCGAATTCGTTGGTACCTACCTCATTCGTTTCCGTTGTCCACCATGCCAGCTCAAGCTGACGCTTGCGATCAGCAACAGGGCCGACGCCATCCTCCCAATTGTAGCCTGATACAAAATTACCTCCCGGATAACGTATGATTGGCACATTTAGAGTGCGAATGGCTTCTAATGCATCTTGACGGAAGCCTTGTTTATCCGCTGAGGGATGCCCCGGGTCGTAGATACCCCCGTATACAGCTCGACCCAGATGCTCGATGAAGGATCCGTACAGACGAGGATCAACTGGGGCGATTGTGAAATTCTTGTCGATATGCATGGTTGATTTGATTGTCATGCTAAACTTCCTTCCTAGGATTAATATAATAGTTAATTCATACCTGTTGTTTTTCTTTCGATCTTCTTACATAATAGACCTATAAAGGTATAAAAGTGAAGATGGCAATGATTGAATTAACTAAATTGGCAATTCATAGATTGGATGGGAAGCCTATGTACCTTACAACCGATACAAGGTCGCTTCGTGTATACGAAGCACTTGCAAGCGAAGTTCGGCTGCAAATTATCGATCTGCTGAATAGGAATGAAATGAACATCAAGGAGCTTGCCTCAGCGTTATATCTGAGTAGCGCGATTGTCAGTAAACATGTTAAGAAGCTGCACGAGAACGGAATCGTCAGCTATAGAATCAAACGTTATAACGGAGCTACATACAAGATGTGTTCATTGTCAGTTGAGTTTTTGCAGATCAAGCTATCTAAGGACATACCCGCTGCAAGGCTTAGATCGGAGGTATCCATACCGGTCGGTCATTATACGGACTATGAGGCATTCCCTACCTGTGGTATTGCAACCGTCGAACGGATCATCGGCCATTATGACAATCCTACTTATTTTCTGGATCCTGAACGAGTTAACGCGGGTATTCTATGGTTCGCGAGTGGTTTTGTCGAATACAAAATTCCAAATTTTCTGTTGAGGGGTCAGATGGTAACGGAAATTGAAATCTCGATGGAGATCGGATCAGAAGCGCCACATATCAATGAGAATTGGCCTTCAGATATTCATTTCTCACTGAACCAAGTGTCAATCGGACAATGGACAAGCCCTGGAGATTTCGGACAAACAAGAGGCAGATTTACGCCAGAATGGTGGGACGCCGATGTGAATCAGTACGGGTTGCTGAAGGTATTAAGGATTAACGAATTTGGTACATTTATTGACGGTCAGCTTCTATCGGAGGTCACGATACGAAGTATAGATTTGTCTAGCAGGCAATGGACATTGCGCATTAGCGCTGAGGAATCGATTCGCGGACGGGGTGGATTGACCTTGTACGGAAGAGGCTTTGGAAACTATGATCAAGATATTCTAATCCGCACCTATTTTGAATAATGAAGTATGACAAATTCGGTTTTCTAGTGGAGGCGTATCATGAAGCGTTCCAAGCCCTATGTCCCGTTTTCTTACAAAATCATTTGCGGGGATATTCGCTAGACTAACCGAGGAGGAACTCCTAAAGTTTGACCGCAGCTGGCGAGACCGGCATGTAGGGTATTATCAGCCGTAGAATCACTGCTTGGAGGTGAGATATTCTCGAATCCTATATATAACACTAGACCCAAGATACCACGTGTTGCTGCTGGAGCCGTACCTTGGCATCAGGATAAATCGTATTATTAAGCCGGCAACCCATCGCAGGAGGCTCCTTAAGTGGAAAATTGAGCAGTACACAGGTACGGGTTATACAGCGCTTAAGAAAGTCAGTTGGGGAAGAGAGAAACCGTCGCACTTCCCGTTACGGCGGGCACCGCAATCCTCTTCAACGACCGAGTATCACATATGTCTACCCCAAATCATACAGAGGATGTCCGTTGAAGTGTTGATCTACGTTATCAACCGACAGACCAAGATCCCATGACGAGTCATGGTGCTTGGTTTTCCGGCCAGAAGCCGACAATATCCTGAGCGGGCAGCCACGTTAGAGGACTGGTTAGAGGGCAAACCTGAACATAATAACTAAGACATACGACAGACATGCTATTCATGATCAAGTCTGTGATTCTGTGTTATAATGAACATAAAAAATGGAGGCTAATGTCATGTTATACGAACTTAGAATATATACGATCCTGCCAGGCAGAATGGACAATATTCGCAGCCGGTTTGCGGATCATACACTGGGCATCTTCCAGCGTCTTGGAATGAAGGTTGTTGATTTCTGGGAAGATGCTGAAGGAAAGTCGGTCCTATATTATGTAATGGCCTATGAGAATATGGAGCAACGTAACCAGCAATGGGACACTTTTCGGGCCGATGCACAATGGCAGGAGGCGAAACAGGCTTCAGAGCTTGGAGGGCCAATTGTCGAGAAGGTGGAAGAAGTTTTTATGACACGTTCAGCATTTTTTCATCAATAGAGCTTGGGACCCTTACTTATAAGGGTTCTTTTTTTTATTACAGCAAGATTAACAAGCAAGAAGGTACTGGAATGTCGGGTTGCAGCGGAAGAAGTGTGTGACTAAGTTCCTGTAAGACGTAAATGGAGACTGTCGATTAATTACAAAATAAGCATATTCATGCAGTCTTATGTATAGACGGCACTTTATCTATCATTTAAATTTCCTTTTTATCTTCATCCCGTTGCCTCAATGCTGCTATTTGCTAGTTTTAGATTGCGTTATAGATCGTTCTATTTAGTTTTTTTCTAATTTTTTCTAATTTTTATCTTGAAATTGGAATAAATTACTGTTAAAATATAGGAACAAACGTTCTAAAAGTATCGTTCTGATGTTCTAAAAGTATCGTTCTGATGTTCTGAAAGTATCGTTTTGAAGTATATTCTACGTTTGATCAAGGGGAGTGGGGTTACGGATGGTAGAAAGTATATTAGAACGGTTACCCAATCTTATACGTGTGCATT
>Ga0101941_1000301_pt1 | contig 101434 bp, 96 predicted proteins | sample DewCreD2012metaG_3_FD_75242 | JGI IMG/M metagenome (GOLD analysis project Ga0101941, IMG submission 75242) | Hot spring sediment bacterial and archeal communities from British Columbia, Canada, to study Microbial Dark Matter (Phase II) - Dewar... ... | reverse complement strand
TCCCCCGCGCCCGCTCCTCCGGCGCATTGTCAATCGACCAAAAATCCCGATACACCACCCGCGGATTCCGACTGTGCAACACCCGCGTGATCGCACTCGTCAACGTCGTCTTCCCATGATCTATGTGCCCAATCGTCCCCACATTCACATGCGGCTTCGTCCGCTCAAACCGCTCCTTGGCCATACCCGTTGCTCCTTTCAGCGCGCCTCATCGGGTCGCGATCGGCGTCCCACTCAAGATGGCCTCGCTGACGGCCTTCGGCACCTGCTCGTAGTGCGAGAAGTGCATGGTATAGGTCGCCCGCCCCTGCGTCATCGAGCGCAGATCGGTCGCATAGCCGAACATCTCGGCCAGGGGGACATAGGCCGTGATGATCACCGTCCCCGGCCGATGCTCGACGTGCTCGACGCGACCTCGACGCGCATTGAGGTCTCCGGTGATCGCCCCCAAGTACTCCTCGGGGGTGACGATCTCCACCTTCATGATCGGTTCCAGCAGAATCGGATCCGCCCGACGCGCCGCCTCTTGAAAGGCGAGCGAGCCGGCGATCTTGAAGGCCAATTCGCTCGAATCCACCTCATGGTAGCTTCCATCGAAGAGGCGCACGCGCACGTCCACCATCTCGTATCCGGCGAGCACGCCGCGTTCCATCGCCTCGCGAACGCCCTCCTCGACGGCCGGAATGAACTCCTTCGGGATGACCCCGCCGAAGATGTCGTCCACAAATTCAAAGCCGGAGCCCGGGGGCAGCGGCTCGATCTCCAGCTTCACGTGCCCGTACTGACCGCGTCCTCCCGTCTGGCGAATGAACTTCCCTTCGCCCACCGCCTTCCGAGTGATCGTCTCGCGGTAGTTGACCATCGGCCGGCTCACGTGCGCCTCGACACCGAACTCGCGCTTGAGCCGATCCACGATGATCTCCAGATGCAACTCGCCCATCCCGGAGATGAGCGTTTGTCCCGATTCGGGATCGCTCGTCACCTTGAAGGAGGGATCCTCTTGCGCCAGGCGTCCGAGCGCTAAGCTCAGCTTATCTTGATCCTGGCGCGTCTTGGGTTCGATGGCGACGGAGATCACCGGGCGCGGCACTTCGATCGCCTCCAGCACAATGGGATGCTCCTCATCGCAGAGCGTATCGCCCGTGGTGACCGTCCGCAGCCCCGATGCAGCCACGATCTCTCCCGCGTAGGCCTCCTCGATATCCTCGCGCTTATTGGCATGCACCTTCATCAGCCGCCCGATCCGATCCCGCTTCCCCTTGGTGGCGTTGTAGACGCTGCTGCCGGCCGTGAGCGTGCCCGAATAGAGGCGAATGTAGGTGAGCTGGCCGATGTGCTTGTCGGCCATGATCTTGAAGACCAGTGCCGCCAGCGGCTCCTCGTCGCTCGCGCGACGCGTGACCGTGTCTCCGCTTCGGGGATCCACTCCTTGCACGGGAGGAATATCCACCGGCGACGGCAAGTAGTAGATGACGGCATCCAAGAGCGGCTGAATGCCCTTGTTCCGAAACGCCGCCCCGCAGAGCACCGGCACCAGGCGCAACTGGATCGTTCCCCGCCGCAGGGCGGCGCGAATCTCCTCCTCCTCGATCGGCTCCCCTTCCAAGTACTTCTCAGCGATCGCGTCGTCCTCATCGGCCAGCGCTTCCAGCATTCGCTCGCGCGCGTGCTCGGCCGCCGCCTGTAACGACTCGGGCACATCCTCCACGAGGAACTCCGCCCCGAGCGTCTCATCAATCCAGGTGATGGCCTTCATCCGGATGAGGTCCACGACGCCGCGGAATGGCTCGTCTCCCCCACCGATGGGGATTTGCACGGGAACCGGATGCGCGCCGAGCCGCCGACGCATCTGCTCAATGACCATCCAGAAGTCGGCCCCCTGACGATCCATCTTATTCACGAACGCGATGCGCGGGACCCGATATTTCTCCGCCTGCCGCCAGACGGTCTCCGACTGCGGCTCCACGCCATTGACGGCATCGAAGAGCGCGATCATGCCGTCGAGCACCCGCAAGCTTCGCTCGACTTCGATGGTGAAGTCCACGTGCCCCGGTGTGTCAATGATGTTGATGCGGTACTGATCGCCCGTCTTCGCCCCGCCGATGCGCCAGAAGCAGGTCGTCGCGGCCGAGGTGATCGTGATCCCCCGCTCTTGCTCCTGCACCATCCAGTCCATGGTCGCCGTGCCTTCGTCCACCTCCCCGATCTTGTAGTTCACGCCCGTGTAGTACAAAATCCGCTCGGTCGTGGTCGTCTTGCCGGCGTCAATATGCGCCGCGATACCGATGTTGCGAACGCGCTCCAGTGGGATCTGTCGTGGCATCTCTGGCTTCCCCTACCACCGATAGTGAGCGAAGGCCCGATTGGCCTCGGCCATTCGGTGCGTGTCCTCGCGCTTTTTGACCGCGCCGCCCTTATTCTGCGACGCCTCGATCAGCTCGTTGGCGAGCCGCTCGATCATCCGCTTCTCCCCCCGCTCCCGCGCCGCGTTGACCAACCATCGGATCGCCAGCGAGAGCTGGCGATGCGGATTCACCTCAACAGGAACCTGATAAGTCGCGCCGCCGACCCGCCGCGATCGCACCTCCACCTTCGGCTTCGCGTTCTCGATCGCCTGCTTGAAGACTTTCAGCGGATCCTCCTTGGTTCGCTGCCGGATCCGCTCCATCGCCGCGTAGAAGATCTTCTCCGCCACGCTCTTCTTCCCGTCCCACATCATGCAGTTGATGAACTTGGTGACGAGCGGGCTGTTGTAGATCGGATCCGGCGGAACCTCGCGTCGTTCGACGATTCGCCGCCTCGGCATAGCCGTCTCCCCTCACTCACTTCTTCGGCTGAGCGGCCTCGCGCGGCCGCTTGGCCCCATATTTGGATCGGCCTTGCTTGCGATTGGCCACCCCCGCGGCGTCCAGCGTGCCGCGAATGATGTGATACCGCACGCCCGGGAGGTCCTTGACGCGCCCCCCGCGGATGAGCACGATCGAGTGCTCCTGCAGGTTATGTCCGATCCCCGGAATGTAAGCCGTCACCTCAATGCCATTGGTCAAGCGCACGCGCGCGATCTTGCGCAGGGCCGAGTTCGGCTTCTTGGGCGTCATCGTCTTGACCTGCACGCAGACGCCGCGCTTTTGCGGACAGCCCTGCAAGGCCGGGCTCTTCGACTTGACCCTGACCTTCTCCCGCCCGTATCGAACCAGTTGCGCTAACGTCGGCACAGCGTCTCCACTCCTTCCCACGATCTCACAGAGGCTCATCGGAACCATCCGATGGCCTCCGAAAAAGCCACCTCCCGACAACCGGCTTTGAGGGGTCTACCGGAAGGGCCTGCACCGTGAGCCGCGATCCTCAAAATCGCGTCCTGCCGGAGCCGTCTCTTCAGGCGCCCCTCGTCGCCCCGAGCTTTTCTGTGGCGTTCCCAAGAGGTTCCACGAGATCACCGGAGCGGTCTCCCGCTCCGATGGTCATTCCGACGCCACAATAAGCGCTCGCCTCTTCGACGGCTCCTTCCCCCGGTTACGCGCTCCAACTCAATCTCCAAAAGGCCAAACTATAGTCGCAATCCCCCACCTTGTCAAGACCACGTGCGGGGGACCCACACTGGAGCCCCCCGCGCCATGTTCATGTGCCCGGTCGGAAGACCTGCTCGGAGACCTTGTTCCGCTCGACCTCCTCGGGCGTGAACCACAACGGGTGATACTCATTCGTCAGCCACAGGCCGAGCTGACTCGCATACAGCGGGTTCCCCAGGACGCCGCTTTGGCCGCCCGGGATGACCTGAAGCCCGCGAATCCCCTCCGGTCGAGCCTCGCCGAGGAAACGTCGCGCGGGCCCACTGCCGAACATGAACGCATCGAGCCGCTCGGCGCGCGCATCGTGCCCGGAGGCATCCACCACCTCGAAGCCTCCATCCACGGCCACACCGCGCAGTGCCGGAGCCAGATGCGCGAATCCTCCGGCCGGCGGGATGTTGAAGGGATCACCCAGCGTGTGCGTGAAGACGATGCGGTGGAGTTTGCCCCAGCGGTAATCCTCCAGGTTGGTCGAATTGTTGAAGGCCGCGCGGAACTCAGAGCCAGCGAGCCGCTCCAGCGCCTCCTGCACGCTCCTCAAAATGAGGATATCGCGCTCGACCTCCGGCGGCAGGTCCACCCCCGGCACATCGAAGAAATTCAGCCCCGAGGCCCCGCGCCCTCTGTTCTGGGCGAAGGTGTCGAGCAGGTTGCGGAGAGCGACCACGGCCAAGGATCCGCTGGGCCGGTAGTCGGCCAATCCTACGCGCGCCAGCGTCGCATCAATGGTATTGGCGATGATCCGCGCGCGCCAGACGCTGTAGATCGTGGCGGCTACGCTCGCGGCGATCTCCTCCGGAGAGGGAGGCTGTCGCTCCCCCTCCACGTCTGAGGCATCATACCCTTCGGGGATGCCCGTCGGCGCGCTGAAGTCCCAACGGGCGAGCCGATCCACCGCTTCGGCCACGCGCGCATCCTGAGCCAGACTGGCCAGAGGGGCTGGCGCTCCCGCCGCTCGCGCATTGGCGAACGCTTGCTGAATGTAGGGCACCAGGACTTCGGCATCCAGCATCTGCACGTTCGCCTGAAATCGCTTCATGTCCTCCAGCGAGATGCGCCCGTCTCCTCCCAACGCCGGATCCAACTCCCGTTGAATCAATCGGACGATACGTCCAAGCCGCGCGCCGATGCTGTAGCCGGGATTCAGATAGAGAATCCCGCGCCCGCCGCGCCGCAATTGATTGAGCGGATTGTTATCGAGCGTCGTCCCAATCGGATCGTTGTTGGCGTTGGCGATGAACCCCGAAGCGGGGTTGACCACCTGCGGCATCTCCTCAAAGGGCAAGATCTCGAACGGTACGGCCTGCCCCGGCTGACGCGTCCTGAGCGGCACCCATTCGTTCTTGACGATCCGCTCGATGCTGCCGTCCTGTCGCAAGAGCGCCCCGGCACCATTGCGGATGAAGAAGGGCGGAAGGCCGTCTACGATCCCCTCATTCAAATCCTCGCGCAACGGCAGCTCGCCACTGGTGAAATACGCGATATTGCCGTCCACATCCACATAGGCCCAATTCTGCGAGCCGAAGTCGAAGTATTGGAGTCCGCGCTTGAAGTCCTCCAGATTCTTCGCCCGATGCCAGATGAGGAACGTCTCCAGCTCGCGCGTGGGGCCGAAGCCCGTATACTGCACGCTCAGGACGCGGAAGTCGGAAAGATCCGATTTCACGGTGCGGATGATCGGCGCATTGTTGCGATCCGGGATGACGAGTGCCGCCGACGGCACAAGCACACCACTTGGCAACGTGCCGGGCGGAATGACGACGAGGTCGTTCGGTGTCCCATTGCCCGGTTGATTGGCCCGGAATGTCTGCGCAATGGCGACGATAGGCCGACGCTCCTCGCGAAAGATTGCCGCGCGCGGCAGTTGCGTCGCGATGTCAATGATGACGCGCTCCTCGTAAACATCGGTCACATCCATGGGGTTCGTCGTCGCCCCCCACGCGATGCGCTCGTTCATGCCGAGCACGATCACCGGCGTCCCGGCGAAACTCACCCCCATGACGTTCATGGGGTTCGGCCCGTCAACGACGAGATGCATCTCGTAGAAGATGGCGGGCACGCTCAGCCCCAGATGCGGGTCGTTCGCCAACATGGGGAAGCCCGTATCGGTCTTCGCGCCGCTGATGATCCACCAGTTGCTGCCCGAGGGAGCCGTCGTCCGACCGAGCGCGTTCTGCAAAAACGGCAGGTCCCGAATCTCCCGCAGATAGTCGCGCGCGGCGCGAATCGTCTCGGGACTCACCCAGCGGGTGACCTCTCCGATCTGCCGACTCCATTCGATCTTCGCCTGCTGCGCAGTTGCACGGCGCGCGTCCGCAGCCTGAAGGAAGCCGGGGATCGAGATCGAGGGGTCAAAGGGCGCGCTTCGGAAGATGTCCTCAAAGAAGAGCTTCGTCCCGTCGAAGCCAAACGCCTGCCCCGCCTGTTGATAAGCCGCCAAGCGCACGGTGAAGTCAATATCATCCAGTGTGAACGAGAGCTGGAACGCCAGCAGCTTGCCGATGACGACGCTATCCACAGGGTCCCAAGCCGGAATGGCCTCTTTCGTCAGCTCGAGCGCTCCATATTCTGGCGGCAGGGGATGATCGCGCAGGAAGGCGTTGACCCCTTCGGCGAAAGCCTGCACAACGGCCTGCGCTTCAGGAGAGAGCGCCGGGAAGGACGCCTCAGCCGCCCGTCGCAATCCGAGCACGCGCAGTTGAACGTCCTGCGCGAGCACGCGATCATTCGGTCCCGGGCCGAGCAACTCGGCGAGCGTACCACTGGCCGTGCGGCGGAGCAGATCCATTTGGAAGAACCGATCCTGCGCCTGCACGTAGCCCATCATGAAATAGACGTCGTGATCGTTCCGGGCGAAGATATGGGGGATGCCGAACCGATCGCGAACCACGCGCACTTCGTCCTGCAGGCCGCGAATCGGGATCGGAGCCGCCTGTCCCGCGCTCCGCCCGAACGATCCCCGCGGATGGACCGAGGGAACCACGAGCGCACAAAGTGCCAACATGACGAACACTTGATGCTTGCTCATCGCCCACCTCCATTGAGGGATTCCTCCCGTGTGAAGAGCGGGGGATCATTCCGAAGGGGTCCCGGGTGCTCGAAACGCCCGTCGCCCCACTGCACCAGCACGACCGGAGGACACGTCCTCCCCATCCGCACGGCTTGACTCCCCTTTCGGAAGACGGAATCTTTCTAGCCCACCCCTTCGCGCATTGTCAAGAAGGGGGTGGCTCTGTATGCTATCGCGTGTATGAAGATCGCGATCATCGGCTCGCACGGATGCGGGAAGACGGCGCTCGCCTTCTCCCTGTGCACGGAGTTGCAGAAGCGAGGGCGGCGAGTGGAATTGGTCGTCGAGATGGCCCGGCGCAGCCCCTTTCCGATCAATGAGGCGACGTCCGAAGCGGGGCAACTCTGGATCCTGCATCGCCACATCGTGGCCGAACTGGAGGCATCCGTTCGCGCGGATGCCGTCGTCTGCGATCGCTCGGTGTTGGACAATTATGCCTACTACTGCCACAAGTTCGGACGGCGTCTGCACCTGGATGCCCTCATCAAGGAGTGGATCGGCACGTACACGCTCCTGGTGAAAGTCCCGCTCGTGGACGAATGGCTCATCCCCGATGGCGTGCGCTCGACGGATCGGGCGTTTCAACGCGCCATTGATCTGCTCGTCGAAGACCTCATCGTGGACCTGGCCGAGGGGCGGACCCGCATTCTGCGGCTGGAGTCCCCCTTTGACGTGCGTCATATCCTGGCGGCTTTGCCCTTGGACGCCCACACGGGATGAAGCGGGAGACCGTCCAGATCGCTTTCCTCATCGCCCTCATCCTCGGGATCGGGTACCTCATCTTTCAGATGATCGTCCCCTTCCTCTCGGCGATCGTCTGGGCCATCGTCTTGGTGATCATCTTCCATCCGATTCACCGGCGCTTGGCCGCATGGGTGCGGCAGGCGGATATGGCCGCGTTGCTCTCCTGTCTGCTGATGTTGGTCGTCGTGATCACCCCGGCCACGCTGATGGTGATGGGATTGGTCGGAGAGCTCATCGCCGCCTATCGGCTCGTCGAGGAGCGGTTCGCTTCCGGCACGTGGACGCTTCGCCTGGGACAAAATCCCCTGCTGGAGCGCTCGCTGAGCTGGCTCGCGCAATATGCCGACCTCTCGGCGCTGGACCTTCGCGCGTTCATCTTGAGCAATCTGCAGCGCCTTTCCGGCTATCTGGCCGCCCGTTCCGCCGAAGTGGTCAGGCAGTTCTCCTCGTTCATCTTCAACATGGGGCTCGTGATCTTCACCGCGTACTTCCTCTTTCGAGATGGGCCGGCGCTCATGGCGAAGGTCAAGCGAGCCATCCCTTTGCCGGAATCGGAAGCCGAGGAGATCTTCCGACGCATGCAGGAGACGATCCACGCGACGCTTTACGGGGGCATCGCCGTGGCGGTGGCTCAAGGGACTCTGGGGGGGATCGCCTTCTGGATCGTCGGGCTGCCTTCGCCACTGATCTGGGGGGCGACGATGTTCTTCTTCTCATTCCTGCCCGTTGTCGGAGCCGCCATCATCTGGGTTCCGGCCGCGATCGTCCTGATCGCGCAAGGGAGTTGGGGAAAGGGGCTCTTCCTGCTCCTGTGGGGGGCACTGCTCATCAGCACGGTGGATAACCTCCTTCGTCCTTGGGTGATCGGCGGGCGGACGCGCCTGCCCATGCTGCTCATTTTCTTCAGCGTGCTTGGCGGCGTGAAGGTCTTCGGATTCGTGGGCATCGTGATGGGGCCGGTTCTGCTGAGCGTCGCCCTGGCGCTTGTGGAGATCTTCCGACGAAAGCTTATTCCCTCGCGCGCGCCGGAAGCGCCCTCGGAGGTCTCCTGAAGCGCGCCCGGGCGCGGCGAGAGCTCTCAGAGATGTGACAGCTCATCCGGGGTCTCCTCGCGCTGAGGCGCAAACTGTCGGCGCAGGACATCGCGCGCGAGATCGCGGCCGGCCAGGCCGAAGGCGATCGCCAGCGCCAGCGTCACGCCGCCGAAGAAGATGGAGAACGCGGCGATGACGATGTGCGCGGCCAGCGCCAATTGCTCCAGCGCCATCGCCAGGGCGATGGCGACGATCAGGACGCGCACGCCTCCGGCCAACAGGCGCGCCGAGGCCAGATGCGCATTGACGGCGGCCAGCAGCACGGCGCGCGCCAGGAAATTCGCCAGCAAGAATCCCCCAAGGAGGATGAGTAGCGCCGCGAGGATGCGCGGAATATACCCGAAGATCGCGGCCAACGCGCGATTCACAAGGGCGATCTCCAGCGAGTGCAACCCCACGATGAGAAAGACGAGCAGAACAAGCCAAAAGAGCGCGCGCGTCAGAAGATGCGAGGGCGCGTGCCGAATCTCGGCCCGCCGCAGGACCTGCGTGATCCCCATCTCCTCGCACCAGCGATCAAAGCGAAGAGCACGCAGCGCCTGCCCGAGCAACGACCGGACGAGGGCCGCGATGGCCCATCCGGCGAGGATGAGAATGAGCATGGCGAGAAAATTCGGGAGGAAAGCGAGCGCGCGTTTCCCGAAGCGTTGGAACGTTTCCACGATGACTGTTCTCAAGGCCTCGAACATAGGTCTCCTCCTCCGTGAACCCCTCCCCGGCGATCACGCCACCGCCGAGAGAGTCTCAGGGTCATCCCGCGAGCCTCCCCCACCATCGCGTGCGAGTCGGCGGCCGCAGCGTCCCGCGAGAGTGCTCCGGTCATCCTTCGTCCTCCCACCGCGCGACCAGATCCGGCTTCTGGCGCTCGAACTGAAGGCACAACTCCTCGATCACGGCCTCGACCTCATCGGCCGTACTCTCAGGCGTCTCCAAGACGAACGAGGCCGTGCGCCCGAGATAGAGGGGCACCAGGGCTTGCAACAAGTGATCCCGATGAATCACCCGCCGATGGAACGCCAGGGCGAAATCGTAGATGACCGAGACCCACACGTCCGGGGGGAAGCGGAAATCCGCATCAGGGGATCCGGCGATGTGCCGAACGGCCTGAAAAGTCGCGGGCGAGAGGATCTTCTGCCACAAGTCCCCCAACTCCTCGGCACCGAGGCGAAAGATGCCGAGCATGCGCGCGACATTGACGCGAATCGGCTCCAGCCCCACTTCGTACTCCAGGCCGAAGACGGGCACCGGTTCCGATCCCTGCACCTTCGACCAGATGGGATAGTTCGACTCCATCAGGTCGAACACCGAGCCGACGACTTGCATGAGCATACCGCTCAGGTCCACGCCCGGATCCTTGGCGTCATGAATCTTCGCCCCCAAGAAGGCCTGGCACACGCGAAATCCGCCGGTGATCGCCGTCGTGGTCATCCAGATGTCAATACCGAAGCGCGCCACATCCGTATGCCAAACGTCTTGAGCGAGGTAATGCGCGGCCAGCCGTCCGGAGAAGCCGAAATCGCCGCCGATCGGCTGGCGCACGCGCTTGCCGTAGAGGGCGCGCGTGAGGGGGTAGACGATGGAGTTGGTGATCGTCCCGTCGTATTTATGCCGCCGATAGAGGGGCGCGACGAAGTCGAAGCCCTCGCGGAGGATGGGGCTGAGGAGCAAATCCATCCACTCGGGGGTGATGCTCCGCAGATCGGCATCCACGACGGCGCACGCGCGCGCCTGAAGGCGCACGGCGATCTCGAAGACCAGGCGCAGGGCGCTGCCCTTACCGGGCACGCCATGATAGGGGGTCGTCAGCCGATGGATCGGACGCAGCGGATGGGTCGCCAACACCGTGCGGTAATCCCCGAGGGCAGCTTGTCGCACGACCTCCGGCGTTCCATCTTTCGACCCTCCGTCGGAATTGACGATCACGGCCGCTTGATCCGAGAAGTACTTCGCCAGCCCGGCCATCACGGCGCGCACGACGTGTCCGATGGTCCGCGCATTGTTGTAGCTCGGAATGCCCACGACCAGATCCGCGCGCCCGATCTCCCGAAGCGTCTGCTCGACCTCCGCCGCATGTGGGATTTGCTCCCCTGGGCTCATCTCCCTCCCCTGACCGGCGAATTCATGCCAAAGCTCCTCGAAAACGTGCGAGGCGATCCGAGAAGCTCCTTCGGCGGCTCTCTCAGTATACCCGATCCAGGTGCTTCTGACTAGCAGAGGGCGCGCGCCCTCTCTCCCGGCCCCTGCGCTCTGGTACAATTGACGCCGTCAGGGTGCCGAAAGCATGCGGCAGGGAGGGCACGAGATGGAGACAAGCGAACGACGGGAGCGCGGGTACCACTTGCTTCAAGAGATGCTCGGTCCGGAGATGGCCGAACAGGTGCGCGCCACCTGGCGCCGCCTCTCGCCCGATTTCGAGCAGTACGTGCTTGACTTCCTCGCCGGGGAGATCTGGAGCCGACCCGGCTTGGATCGAAAGAGCAAGAGCTTGGTGACGATCGCCGCGCTCACGGCGCTGGGGCGTCCGCAAGCGCTGGAATTGAACATCCGCATGGCCCTGCGCAACGGGGCGAGCGAGCGGGAGATCCTGGAAACACTCCTGCACATCGCGCCGTATGCGGGATTCCCGGCCTGCTGGGAGGGGCTGACCATCGCGCGGCGCGTCTTCGCCGAAGGTGGGGCGACACCGAACGAGGCTTCGCACGCGGAGCCCTCGTGAGGAGTCTTCGCAGATGACGCTCGAACGACTCACGCGCGAGATCAAAGAGCGAGCCCGCGCCCTGGGCTTTCATGGCGTGGGCATCACCGATGTCCGTCCGCTGGAAGAGGCCGAAGCGCGGTATCACCACTGGCTCCGCGAGGGATTGGCCGCCGATCTGCAGTACATGCAGGTGAGTGCCGGGCAGCGCGCGCATCCTGCGCGAGTGTGGCCGGAAGCCCGAACGGCCCTCGTGCTCGTCGTGAATTATTACAGCGGCGAGTTCGATGCGCTTCCGCACGGGCACGGGCGCATCGCGCGCTACGCATGGGGACGCGACTATCATGATGTCATCCCGGCGCGGCTCCGGCAACTGGTGGCCGAGATCGAACAGCTCTTGAGGCGTCCGGTGCGCGCCCGCTGTTTCACCGATGCCGTGCCACTTCTGGAACGCGCACTGGCGTGTCGCGCCGGCCTGGGGCGCCTCGGATGGAACGCCTGCCTCATCACGGAGGCTTTCGGCTCGTGGGTGTTCCTGAGCGAGATCTTGCTCGATGTGGAGCTGGCGCCGGATCTCCCGGAGACACGCGCGTGCTTGAGCACGTTCGATTGCCACCGCGACTGCCCGACCGGCGCTCTTCGTCCCGATGGGCTGGTGGACGCGCGCCTCTGCATCTCCTATCACACGATTGAGAATCGGGGCGCGATCCCGCGCGCGTTGCGGCCCAAGCTCGGGGATTGGCTCTTCGGCTGCGATGTCTGTCAGGAGGTCTGTCCGCATAATGCGCGCGTGCCGATCACCGATTGGCCGGAGTTCCATCCGGAGGCGGGCGTGGGCAAGACGCTCGCCCTCGCGGATGTGCTCGCCATCGCTTCGGACGAGGCGTTTCGCCAGCGATTTCGCGGCACGGCGCTGCGACGGGCCAAGCGTCGAGGTCTGCTGCGCAACGCGGCCGTCGTCGCCGCCAATACGGGTTACGACGAAGCGATCCCGCAACTGCGACGCCTGGCTCGTGAAGACCCGGATGAGATCATTCGTGGGCATGCCCTGTGGGCGCTCAGCGTGCTCGATCCCGCCGGGTCGCGCGCGATCCTGGAGCGAGCGCGCCGGGATGTCCATCCCTTCGTGCGCCAGGAGGCCGAATGGGCGCTCGAGGCATCGGTGGGCGGTGGGCCGAGCGAAAGCTCTGCCGATATGAAGCCCTCGGGCGTGATCGCCGTGTGACACTGAAGCAGATGATGCGGGCGCGCCTGGGACACGGGATCTTCATCGGCGCTTTCGGGGTGAGCGTCGCGTTCTTTCTGCTCAAGCTCGCCTATACGCAGTGGCTTGCGGGCACGCTGCTCACGCTCGCTCTTCTGGCGGCCGGATCGGTCTACGCGCAGAGGGGATGGGGGACGCGCGTCCCGTGGTGGGTCCTCGGATCGCTCTTTCTGGCCGTGCAGGTGGATTTGCTCGGCAATCACTTCCACATGTACGGGCGCCCCTTTGGTCCGGTGCAGTACGATGAGTTCGCGCACATGATGGGATCGGCCTTGACCGTCCCGGCCTTCATCTGGGCCTTCGGACAGATCATGCATCGGCAGGGCCTCGCCCTCTCGCGGGGATGGATCGCGACGCTCGCCGTCTCGCTCAGTTTCTCAGCCGCCGCGATCTACGAGATCATCGAGCTGTGGGACGAGCGGTATTTCGGCGGTCGGCGCATTTGGAGCCCGCACGATTGCCCGAACGATCTGCAGTGGGACTTGGGCGGAAAGATCCTGGGCGCGGTGCTCGTCGTCCTCCTCTGGCGCGGGCGTGAGGCCGAACGGAGCCTCCGGGACGCGCCCCGTGGGTCTTGAGCTTTTTCGCACGGAGAGGAGCCATGCGAAGGACGGCCCGTGAGATCGCCGAACTGGTCGGCGGTCGCCTCATCGGCGAACCCGAGCGAGAGATCATGGGCGTAGCGAGTCTGGCGACGGCGACCGAACGAGAGATCGCCTTTGTGGAATCCGAGGGGCATCGCCCACAAGCGGAGCGCTCGCGCGCCGGATGCCTCATCGTGCCGGAAGGATTCCGCCTGCCCGGCCGGACACTCATCGAAGTCGCCCACCCCCGTCGCGCCTTCGCCGATGTGATCCTTCTCTTTCACCCACGCCCGCGTCCGACGCCGGGCGTTCATCCGACGGTGATCCTCGGCGAAGGGGTCATCCTCGGCGAGGAGGTGAGCATCGGCCCCTACGCCGTCCTGGAACGCGAGGCGCGCATCGGCGCGCGCACGGTGATCGGCGCCGGCGTCTATATCGGCGCGCGCGTGGAGATCGGCGAAGACACGCTCATCCATCCGCACGTGACGATCTATCCCGACGTGCGCATCGGCGCGCGCGTCATCATCCATAGCGGCAGCGTCATCGGGAGCGACGGCTTCGGATACTTCCTCGTCGAAGGACGCTATCGGAAGTTCCCCCAGGTCGGGAGCGTGATCATCGAGGATGACGTGGAGATCGGCGCGGGCGTCTGCATTGATCGGGGGACGCTGGGCGCCACGCGCATTGGTCGGGGCGTGAAGATTGATAACCTCGTGCAAATCGCGCACAATGTGACGATCGAAGAGGATACGGTGATCGCCGCGCAGACGGGGATTGCCGGAAGCTCCCATATCGAGCGGGGGGTGCAGATCGGCGGTCAAGTGGGCATCGCCGACCACGTGCGCATTGGGCGCGGCGCGATCATCGGCGCGCAAGCGGGCGTCCCCTCGGGCAAGCACATTCGCGCTGGAGAATTCGTCTGGGGCACGCCGGCCCGCCCCATGCGCGAGTTCAAAGAACAATATGCGCACTTGAGCCGCTTACCCCACCTCCGACACATGGTCGCGGCGCTCAGCGAACAATTGGAAGCGCTCCGCCGGCTCGTCCTGGAAGAACGGGCGAAGGATGAGACCTGAACCGCAACGCGTTTGTTCGAGAGGCTGAGACGGCGCGGTTCACGCTCACGATTTCGCCGTGATCCGCATGAAGTAGGCGACCAGACTGGGCGAGAGATAGGCTTCGATCAAAGCCGCGAGGGCCAAAAGCCCATAAGCGGCGAGCACGATCCGGCCATACGCATACGCTTCCCGAATCCAGTCCACACTCTGACCGCGCGCGGCCTGAGAGACGCGCCAGGCCAGATGCACGCCCAGCGCTCCGGCGGCCGCAAAGGCCGTCAGCTCCGGCACCCCATGCGGCAGAAGCGCAGCCAGCGTCACCACAAAGGGCGTCCCTTGCATCTGCGCGATCTGCACGAGCAACCCGATCATGTACCCGATCAAGAGCATCTCGGCCAGCGAGAGCAAGCCTCCGGTCAAAATCCCCATCGTGAGCATGAGGAAGACGCGCGTGTTGTTCGTGAAGATGACGCGAAAGGTATGCTCCCCGCGAATGCTCTGCATGATCGTGATTGAGGCGTGGACATCGCGCTCGGGCAGCGTCTGCTCGGGGAACGGGACGGTGAGCCCGACGCCGATGCCTACAGCGAGCCCCACGGCCATGAGGCCGAAGCCGAGCGCCAGCCATCGCGTGTTGATCATCTGCCCGCGCTCCTTCGAGGGCCACACCGACCCCCCGTTGTCGGACCGGCGTGAGTATATCGGGCCGGACGTGGGGCGTCAAGGCGCTCCCCGGAGATGCGCCGTGATCATTCGAGCGATTCGATGAGAATCCCAGACGTTTACAGAGGCCGCTCCCTTGGGATACGCTATGGGCGGAATCGGCGGGAGGGAGCATGATGCGGAGCGCGATCATGATGCTGCTGCTGTCGATCCTCACCATGGGGAATGTGGGCCGGCCGAAGGCGGAGGCCGATCTCGTGATCCTCGGGGCCAAGATCTGGACAGGGAATCCGCGCCAGCCGTATGCCGAAGCCCTGGCCATCGGCGGCGAGCGCATTCTGGCCGTCGGCGCTTCGGCCGACGTGCGCACGATGATGGGCCCGAAGACGCAGGTTCTGGAGCTGAAGGGGCGACTCGTGCTCCCCGGCTTCATTGACAACCACACGCACTTTGTGAACGGGGGGTTCCAACTCCTCAGCGTGGACCTGCGCGATGCGCGCGATCCGCAGGAGTTCGCCCGACGGATCGCCGAACGGGCGAAGGCGCTTCCGCCGGGACGATGGATCACCGGCGGCAATTGGGATCACGAACTGTGGCCGGGCGCTCCTCTGCCGCGCAAGGAATGGATCGATCCGTATACGCCGAACACCCCGGTCTTCGTCACGCGATTGGACGGACACATGGGATTGGCCAACAGCCTCGCTCTCCGCCAAGCAGGCATCACGCGCGAGACGCCGGATCCTCCGGGGGGCACAATCGTGCGCGATCCGCAGACGGGCGAACCGACGGGCATTTTGAAAGACGCCGCCATGTCGCTCGTCTACCGAGTGATTCCCGAACCGAGCGATCGCGAATACGACGAAGCCCTGCGCGCTGCGCTTCGTGAAGCCGCCCGCTTCGGCGTCACCTCGATTCAGGACATCACGGAATGGGCGCACTGGCCCGTCTATCGGCGAGCGCGCGAGCGCGGCGAGCTGACCGTGCGCGTGTACGCGCGCACGCCAATCACCCAGTGGGAGCGTCAGCGCGATCTGGTCGCCCGCGAGGGCGCCGGAGATGAGTGGCTGCGGCTCGGCGGCTTCAAGGGGTTTGTGGACGGCTCGCTCGGTTCGACGACGGCCCTCTTCTTCGAGCCCTATACGGACGCGCCGCACACAAATGGCTTGCTCCACAGCCAGATGTTCCCCGAGGGCATCATGAAGCAACGGATCGCGGCCGCCGATCGCGCCGGATTTCAATGCTCCATCCATGCCATCGGGGATAAGGCCAATGCCCTTGTGCTCGACATCTTCGAGGAAGTCGTTCGGGAAAATGGACCGCGCGATCGGCGATTCCGCATCGAGCATGCGCAGCATCTGCGGCCGCAGGATATTCCCCGCATGGCGCGGCTTGGTGTCATCGCCTCCATGCAGCCGTATCACGCGATTGACGACGGACGGTGGGCCGAGAAGCGCATCGGACGCGAGCGCTGCAAGACGACGTACGCCTTTCGATCGCTGCTGGACGCCGGCGTGCGCGTGACCTTCGGATCGGATTGGACGGTCGCTCCGCTCAACCCCTTGCTCGGTATCTATGCCGCCGTGACGCGACGGACACTGGACGGAAAGAATCCGAACGGCTGGTTTCCGGAGCAGAAGATCACCGTGGAAGAAGCCGTGCGCGCCTACACGGTCTCCGGCGCCTACGCGGAATTCGCCGAGCATCAGAAGGGCTCGCTGGAGGTCGGCAAACTCGCCGATCTGGTCGTCCTCTCCCGCGACATCTTCACCATCCCGCCGGACGAGATCCCTCAGGTCGAAGTCCTCTTGACGATCGTCGGTGGGAAGATCGTCTATGCCGCGCACCGATGAGCGGCGGATTCTCGTCATCCATGTCGGGGCCTTAGGGGATTGTGTGCTGGCTCTCCCCGCTCTCGCGGCTCTCGCCCGACGTTTTCCCGGAGCGCACATCGAGCTCGCGGGGCATCCGTCACCGCACGGCCTCTTGGAACGACGCAGCGCGGTGGACCGCGTGGTCTCCATAGAGGCCCTCGGCCTGCATCGTGCCTTCAGCGGGGAATTGCCCGAAGACTTGGCCCACTATCTGCGAGACTTCGATGTGATCGTCTCTTGGTTCGGGTCCGGCGACACTGCGTACAGTCGCGCGCTCGAAAGCCTCCAGCGGGATCGCCCCCAACGCCTTCTCATCGCGCGGTCCACGCCGCCGGAAGAGAGCCGCGAGCACGCCGCCGACTATCTGCTCCGAACGCTCACCCCGTTAGGGATCAACGCCCAAGCCGAAGACCGAACGCCGCGTCTGGCGCTCCTTCCCGAAGACCACGAGGCTGCCGAACAGTGGCTGCGCAGTTTTGATCTCGAAGTGGAGGCGGATTCTCCACCTCAGCTCATCGCCGTGCACCCGGGGAGCGGAAGTCGGCGCAAGTGCTGGCCCGTTGAGCGCTTCGCTCATGTGATCCGGGCGCTTGAGCAACCGAATCGCTCTTTCCTCCTCATCGAAGGTCCAGCCGATACCGATTTGGTCGAGCGCCTGATCGCCGCGCAGCAGAGGGCCAGAGTGAATTCGCTCCGGCGCTTCCTTCGACTGACGGCCTTGCCCATCGCCCATCTGGCTGCGATCCTCGCGCGCTGCCACCTCTTCATCGGCAATGATTCCGGCGTCACGCACCTGGCGGCCGCCGTCGGCGCTCCCGTGATCGCCATCTTCACCGTGACGGATCCCGCGCGTTGGGGACCCCGGGGACGCGTGCATGTTCTGAGAGGCGATCCCACGGTCGGCGAAGTCCTGATGCAGTGCCGACACGTCCTCGAACAAGAGCGTCCCGCCGTCACCAGAACACCTCGATCTCGTACCGATCCGACCCGCTCTTCCGGTCCTCGATGAGAATGCGTGCGGTGAAATTGTTCTCCCGCGAAGGCTGCTGGATGACCTCGACCCGGCCGCGACCACGCAGCTTTCGCACGGTCACCGTCACCGGCTCAGCCGGTAGCGGTCGTTCCAGGCGAAAATCCGCCTCCACGATCGGCTCCCCCTCCTCGTGGACGATCCACACGGTCCCTCGTCGAATGCAGAGGATGTCGCGCCCATCCACGCGCCCCCACCACCGCAATCCGCGCTGCGGGGAGCGCTCGGACACCTGAGGTGAGAGCCGCGCGAATTCAGAGGCGCACACGGATGCCCCTGTGGGGCCGCAGGCGAAGGCGGCGATCAGACTGAGCACTACGGCCATGCCGAGCGCATGATCCCGCATCTCATGCCTCCTCTCACGGTAGACTCCGGCGAGCCCACAATTTTAACGAATGGCAACGCCGCTTCTCCCAGCCTCCGCGCGCTGCGACGCCGGGGATCGGCTTGACCTCAGAGGCGGGGGGGGCTATACTGTCTCCCGCAGTGGGGCTTCTGCGAAGTTGGTGATGGATGGCGAAGTTAGAGCCAACACGAGAACGTTTGGGAGGCCGATGCGAGGGACCTTATCAAGGTAGGCCCCGCCCAAGGAGCGGGGAAACCGACGATAAGGGCTAGGCCACCCACCTGGAGGATTCCAGGTTCAACTGTCGCCACCACACGGCCAAGCGGAAGCCCCGAACCTTTTTTCTTCACCGGGGAGGTCGGCATGCGCGTACTCGTGATCGGGGACATCGTCGGGCGTCCGGGACGCCGCATCGTGCGAGAGAAGCTCCCGGAATTGAAGCGGGAGTTCGAAGTGGACTTCGTCGTCGCGAACGTCGAGAACGCAGCCGGCGGTTTCGGCGTCACGCCGGAGGTCGTGCGGGAGCTGCTGGAGGCGGGCATTGACGTGTTGACCTCGGGCAATCACATCTTCGACAAGAAGGAGGTCTTTCAGATCATCGAGACCGAACCGCGACTGCTGCGACCGGCCAACTATGCGCCGGGCGTGCCCGGACGCGGCCTCTGGTCGGGGCGCTCGGCGAGCGGACATCCGATCACGGTGATCAATCTGCAAGGGCGCGTCTTCATGCATCCGAGCGATTGTCCATTTCGGACCGTTGACGCGCTGTTGTCCGAACTCCGCGAACCGCGGATCATCATCGTGGACATGCATGCCGAAGCCACGTCGGAGAAGATCGCCATGGGATGGTACCTGGATGGGCGCGTGAGCGTCGTCTTCGGCTCCCATACGCACGTGCCGACGGCGGATGAGACGATCCTGCCCCGCGGCACGGCCTACATCACCGATCTCGGCATGACGGGACCGTATGACGGTGTGATCGGCATCAAGCGAGAGCAGATTCTGGACCGGTTCCTGCGCGGCATGCCCCACCGCTTCGAGGTCGCCTCCGGCGATGTGCGCCTCTGCGGGGCCCTCATCGAGATTGACGAGACGACCTACCGCGCCATGCGCATCGCGCGCGTGATGGTGAAGGCGTGATGCCTCCCCGGAAGCTCCTCTTCGGCCCCGTCCCCCCTCTGATGGGGGGCGACGTGTCTTGCCCGGCCCGGCGAGACGCAGTACAATGCCACTTCGTGAATACACCAAGAGGGGAGCTATGAGGACCATCGGTCTCGCGATCATGCTTCTGAGCCTGGGAGGCCTCGCGCCGGTCGGGGCGCAGGGGCAGACTTCGGCGCCCACCCAAGCGCCGGCGCCAGGAGGGACGCCACCGCCGGTTCCCGTCGGACGCATCGCCGTCATCAATACGAACGCGTTCATGGCCGACGATGGGATTCAGCAGCTCATTCAACAGGCCAAGCGCGTGGACGACATGTTCAAAGACAAGGAAGCAGAATTGCGCGCATTGGAGCAGCGCGTCGAAAGCCTCCGACGGGAGCTGGAGACGCAAGGTCCGAATCTGACGCCGCAGGCGCGGGCGGATAAGCAGGAGGCGCTCGAGCAATTACAGCGCGAGTATCAACGAAAGAAAGAGGACGCCGAACGCGCCTATCAACGTGCCTTTCGCGATGCCATCGCTCCCGTGCGCGAGCGGATCGGGGCGTTCCTGGAGACCTACGCCAAGAGCCGGGGGATCACCATTATCCTGGAGGTCGCCAATCTCGCGCAAGCGGGTGGGCTCGTGTACGTGGATCCGGCGGCCGACATCACGCGCGATTTCATCAACGAGTACAACAAGGCCAATCCGGTGGCGAGCTCCACGGCGCCCCCCGCATCCACGCCTTCGAGCGCCGAACGTCCGACCTCTGGGACGCAACCTGCCTCGGCATCGCCCAAGACTCCGCCTCGAAAGCCGTAAGAGAGAGCGGCGCGCATGAAGGTCCCGATCGCGGGGGAAGACAATGGTCTCGCGGGGATGAGGCTTCGATCATCCGCGCGGCTGATGTGAGGCGTCGGCTATGGAGACCATCTTCGATGCCGTACAAATTCAGCAGTTCCTTCCGCACCGCTATCCCTTCCTGCTCGTTGATCGCATCATCGAATTCGAGCCGAGGAAGCGGATCGTCGGCATCAAGAACGTGACCATCAACGAATTCTTCTTCCAGGGCCATTTCCCGGGAGCGCCGGTCATGCCCGGTGTGTTGGTGATCGAGGCGATGGCGCAGACGGCGGGCGTGCTGATGTATCACGAGGTGGCCGATGCCAGCAACAAGCTCGTCTTCTTCACCGGCATTGACAAGGCGAAGTTCCGACGACCGGTCGTCCCCGGGGACACGCTGCGGTTGGAGCTGACGGTCCTTCGGCTGAAGTCGCGCTACATTCGGCTGCGCGGCGAAGCCTACGTGGATGGGCAACTCGTGGCGGAAGCTGAGATCACCTCCTCGCTCGTGGACATCGGGGCGGTGCGCAAGAACGCCGCCGCGCTTCACGTTCCCGCCCTGCAGGAGGAGTCCGCGCCCGGCGCCCCTGACCTCTCGAATACTGCGCCGGAGGAGAGCGCGTGAGCGTCACCATCCATCCGACGGCCATCGTGAGCCCGCGCGCCGAGTTGGGGGAGGATGTTCAGATCGGCCCCTACGCGATCATCGGCGATGAGGTTATTCTTCACGACCGCGTGCGCGTGGCCGCTCATTGCGTCATTGAGGGGCCGACGGAGATCGGCGAGGAGACCGTCATCTTCCCCTTCGCCTCGATCGGCCAAATCCCCCAGGATTTGAAGTACAAGGGCGAGCCGAGCCGTGTTCTCATTGGCCGACGCAATCGCATCCGCGAGTACGTGACGATCCACCGCGGGACCGAAGGCGGCGGGGGCGTCACCGTCATCGGGGATGACAACCTCCTCATGGTGCAGGCGCACGTCGCACACGATTGCCACGTCGGCAATCACGTCATCATGGCCAACGGGGCTTCTTTGGCCGGTCACGTTCGCGTCGAAGATCACGCGACGCTCGGGGCCTACGTCGGCGTGCACCAGTTCTGCCGGATCGGGAAGTATGCCTTCGTGGGCGCGTACGCCGTCGTGGTGAAGGACGTTCCGCCCTACTCGCTCTGCGCGGGGAACCACGCGCGATGCTATGGCCCCAATACCGTCGGGCTCCGTCGCAAGGGCTTCACCGAGGAGCAACGTCGAGCGATTGATCGCGCCTTTCACCTGTTGCTCTCCTCCAAGCTCAACACGACGCAAGCGCTCGAAGCCCTGCGACGGGAACTCGGGCACATCCCGGAGATTCAAGACCTCATCGCCTTCATCGAGACCTCGCAACGGGGCATCGTGAAGTGAGCCGGCCCGAGAGCGAGCGACGCTATGGCCTGATCGCCGGAAACGGGCGATTCCCCTTCCTCGTCCTGGAGGGCGCGCGGCGACGTGGCATCGAGATGGTCGTCGCGGCCATTCGCGAGGAGACCTCGCCGGAGATCGAGCGTCAGGCGCGCATCGTCCGCTGGTTGGGCGTCGGTCAACTCGGCCACCTGATCGAATTCTTTCGCGAACAGGGCGTCACGCATGCCGTCCTCGCCGGTCAGGTCAAGCACGTTCAGATCTTCGGTCCCGCTCTGCCCGATTGGCGGATGCTCAAACTCCTGATGCGGCTGCCGAGGAAGAACACCAACAGTTTGATCGGAGCCGTCGTCGCCGAGCTGGAGCGCGAGGGGATCCAGGTCGTGGATTCCACGCTCTTCGTCCCGGAGCTGCTCGCGCCCGAAGGCGTACTGACGGCGCGCGTCCCCTCCTCGGCCGAGATGGAGGACCTTCGCTATGGGCTGGAGATCGCTCGCGAGATCGCGCGGCTGGATCTGGGACAGACGATCGCCGTGAAAGATCGCGCGGTCGTCGCCATCGAGGCGATGGAAGGGACCGATGCGACGATCCGTCGAGCGGCCTCCCTCCTTCGCGGGCGCCCTTTCGTCGTCGTCAAAGTCGCCCGCCCGCATCAGGATATGCGCTTCGATGTCCCGGTGATCGGCGCTCCGACGATCCAGACGATGATCGAATGCCGAGCGACGGCGCTGGCCATCACCGCGCGGAAGACTCTGCTGATGGATCGCTCCGAGCTGCTCGCGCTCGCGAACCGACATGGCATCGCCCTGCTCGCCGTCCCCTGACCCCGTGCCCCTACGCATTGCGAGGAGAGATCGGCGTTCTCACATCGGGCCTCTCCCCCCTTGCTTCTGCAGACGAGGAGACTCTACAATGAGCGCGGGTTCGCGCGATGAGCCATGGGGGACCTCCCGAAGCGGAGGCGAATGGGGTCTGGTGACTTCCCCGGGCTTCAAACCCGGTGGGCGACAGCGAGAGCTGACGCCGGTGGGTTCGATTCCCACGCGCCTCCGCCACTTTGGCATGGATTCCGCAAGGCGTAGCGACATGTCCCGGGCAGCGACATCCACCGGCCGCCGGCGAGGCGAATGGCTTGGCGTGTGTCGCGTGCACTTCAAGCCCTTCTTCTTCTACCTCGCCGCGGGAGCAGCGCTCGGCGTCGGAGCACTCGCGCGCGATCCTTCGGCGTGGCCGACGTTGCTCGGGCTGGGTCTCGGGGGTCTGCTGCTATGGCCCTTTCTGGAGTACGCCGTTCATCGAGGACTGCATGCACGGGCGCGATCGGCGCGAGTGCGCGCCTTTCTCTACCGCGCTCACGGGATTCATCACGCGGCCCCGCAGGCGGTGGGCTCGATCTTCATCCGCTTCTCGGCGAGCGCGTCCTTGAGCGCGCTGCTGTTTCTGCTCTTCGTGAGCGCGCTCGGCTCCTGGCCGAAAGCGGCGGCTCTTCTGATCGGTCTGTGGGCGGGATACCTGCTCTACGAGTTCACACACTACGTGGCCCATTTCGGGCGACCGCGAACGGCGTGGATGCGGCGCCGGCAGCGGCATCATCAACTTCATCATCATCGGGAGGACGCGCGCTTTGGTGTGACGACGTCGCTGGTGGATTGGCTCTTCGGAACACAAGGAGCGTCGGAGAAGGTCTGATCCGTCGTTGTCGCCTCCGGCATCCTCTGGTAAACTCCCAGGACGTCGGGACGCCTGCTGTGGGAGGTGAAGCCTTCCCGAAGGATGAGGAGGCGGCACCGGTTTCATCGAAAGGAACGATGAGGCGATGAACGCGAACCTGCGAGATTGGATCGCCTTGAGCCTGGTGGCCGGCATCGGATCGCGCACGGCCGGGCAGCTGCTGGAGCGTTTCGGCTCGCCGACGGACATCTTCGCGGCCTCGCGCGCGGAGCTGCAGGCGCTCGGACTGGAAGACGAGACGATTGATCGTCTCCACTCGGAAGAACCTCGACGACAAGCGGAGGTCGAGCTGAGGAAATTGGCCCGATTGGGGGCCGAAGCGCTCACGCTCGAAGACCCGCGCTATCCGCCGTTGCTGCGCCGCATCTACGATCCCCCCATCGTCCTCTACGCGTGGGGGCAGGTGGACGTCCTCACGGCGCCCGCGTTGGCGATTGTGGGCACGCGCCGACCGTCCCCATATGGGGTGAACGTCGCGACGCAACTGGCGCGCGATCTGGCGGAGCGCGGGCTGGTGATCGTCTCCGGCTTCGCGCGTGGTATTGACGCGGCGGCGCACCGGGGAGCGCTGGAGGCGAAGGGGCGAACCGTCGCCGTCCTCGGCACTGGGCTCGACATCACCTATCCCCGCGAGCATCGCACCCTGGCTGAACAGATTCGCCATCACGGTGTGCTGCTGACGGAATTCCCAATGGGAGTCTCGCCGCTGCCGCAGAACTTCCCCTTTCGGAATCGAATCATCAGCGGCATGAGCCTCGGCGTGGTCGTCGTGGAGGCCGCCGAACACAGTGGTTCGCTCATCACGGCGCGCCTGGCGCTGGAGCAGGACCGCGAAGTCTTCGCCATCCCCGGACCGATCACGGCGCCGCAGAGCTACGGCCCCAACTATCTCATCAAATGCGGCGCGAAGCTCGTGCAGTACTGGCGCGATGTCGTTGAGGAGTTGCCCCTCGACATCCGAAAAGAGATCCTGCGGCGGGAAGAAGCGCCGGCGCTTCAGCCGGAGCTGCCGCTGGATGAGCATGAGCAGCGCGTGCTCGATGTGCTCCAGTTCGACGCGCCCACGCATATTGATGAGTTGCTCGTGCGAAGCGGTCTGCCGGTCCCCGAGCTGATGCGCGTCTTGCTCGAGCTCGAGGTGAAAGATAAAATCAGACAGTTGCCGGGGAAGCAGTTCGTGAAGAAGTTGTGAGATGGCCAAGAAACTCGTCATCGTCGAATCGCCCGCCAAGGCCAAGACGATCAACAAATATCTGGGCCGCGACTTCACCGTCATGGCCTCGGTCGGGCATATCAAGGACTTGCCCGAGAAAGAATTGGGCGTGGACATCGAGAACGATTTTCGCCCGACCTACGTCATCATCCCCGACGAGATCAAGAAGAACAACCGGCGGATCCTGACCGAGCTCAAGCGCGCGGCGCGCGAGGCCGAGGCGATCTATCTGGCGGCCGATCCCGATCGCGAGGGGGAGGCCATCTGCCAGCACCTGAAGGAAGAGCTGGTCGGCCCGCGCGAGAAGAAGCCGGTCTACCGCGTCCTCTTTCACGAGATCACACCGCAGGCCGTGCGCGCGGCTTTTCAGCAGCCCGGGGAGATTGACCGCAACAAGGTCGAAGCGCAGCAGGCGCGGCGCATCCTGGATCGGCTCGTCGGATACCTGGTGAGCCCGCTGCTGTGGAAGAAAGTGCGCCGCGGACTCTCGGCCGGGCGCGTGCAATCGGTCGCCCTGCGCTTGATCGTCGAACGCGAGCGGGAGATCGAGCGGTTCGTCCCGACCGAGTACTGGACGATTCGCGCTCGCCTCTCGGCCGCGGAGCCGCCGCCGTTTGTGGCCCAGTTGGTCCGCATCGGCGAGCGGAGCATCAAAACGAGCGCCTTCGAGGAAGGGGTTCGCCCGAACGAATGGCACATCCGAACGGAAGCGGAGGCCCGGGCGCTCAGCGAGCAGCTCGCCGCGAGCGAGTTCCTGGTCACCGCCGTCCAGAAGAAAGAGAAGAAGCGAAATCCCGCTCCACCGTTCACGACGAGCAAGCTGCAACAGGAGGCAGCGCGCCGACTGCGCTTCTCGGTGAAGAAGACGATGAACATCGCGCAGAAGCTCTACGAAGGGGTCGAGCTGGGACCCGAGGGGAGCGTCGGGCTCATCACCTATATGCGGACGGATTCGACGCGCGTCTCGGACGCGGCGCTCGCCGAAGTGCGCCGCTTCATCGCCGAGCAGTATGGCTCGGCGTTCCTGCCCGAGGAGCCGCACATCTACCGCACGAAGAAGGATGCGCAGGATGCCCACGAGGCCATCCGTCCGACGTCGGTCTTCCGCACGCCCGAACAGGTCGCCCCGTACCTCAGCCGCGATGAGTTGGCGCTCTACAAACTCATCTGGCAACGGTTCGTCGCCTCGCAGATGAAGCCCGCGCTCTTCGATCAGACGGTCATCGAGATTCAGGCGGGCGAATTCGGCCTTCGCGCGACGGGCTCGGTGCTCACGTTCCCGGGCTTCCTCACCGTCTACGAGGAGGCCAAGGAGGAGAAAGAGGGCGAGGAGGACGAAGACGCCGCAGCCACCTTGCCCAAGGTGACGGTGGGGGAGCGATTGACGCTCCTGGAGCTGCTGCCGGAGCAACATTTCACGCAACCGCCGCCCCGCTATACGGAAGCTTCGCTCGTCAAGGCTCTTGAAGAGAACGGCATCGGGCGCCCCTCCACCTACGCGCAGATTCTGAGCATCATCCAGGACCGCGATTACGTGCAGAAGGTGCAGGGCCGCTTCAAGCCGACCGAACTGGGCCGGCTCGTGTGCGACCTGCTCGTGGAGAACTTCACGGACATCTTCGACGTGGAGTACACGGCGGCGATGGAGGAGGAGTTGGATAAGGTCGAGGAGGGGCGCGTGAGCTGGGTGACGGTCCTCAAGGACTTCTACCAGAAGTTCGCCGCGGATCTGGCGCGCGCCGAGCAGCAGATGGAAGACGTGCGCAAAGGGGTCGAGACCGACCGAGCATGCCCGCAGTGCGGGGCGCTCATGGTGAAGAAGGTCGGTCGCTACGGGCCGTTTCTGGCCTGTCCCTCCTGCGGGGCGACGCAAAATCTCTCGGAAGAGGAGACCGAGGTCCTCTGCGACAAGTGTGGTCGGAAGATGGTGCGGCGCCGGAGCCGATTCGGACAATTCCTCGCCTGCTCGGGATATCCGGAGTGCACGAACACGCGGCGCATTGGGCGAGACGGACAACTGGCGGCTCCCGATCGCGTGCTTGAGGAGGCGTGCCCGGAATGCGGCGCTCCTCTTCTGCTGCGACAGGGGCCATACGGCGAATATATCGCCTGCAGCCAGCGACCGGCCTGCTCGTACGTCAAAGCGGAGACCCTCGGGATTCCCTGCCCGAGGCCCGAATGCCACGGTGAGTTGGTCGTCCGACGTTCGCGTCGCGGCCGCCTCTTCTACGGATGCAGCGCCTATCCCGATTGCACCTTCACCGTCTGGGATCGTCCGGTGAACCGCGCCTGTCCGCAGTGCGGGAGCCCCTTCGTGCTCGAGAAGATGACGCGACGAGGCGGACGCATTCACTATTGCCACCGGCAGGAATGCTCGTATCGCGAAGCCGTGTCGCACGAGGACATCGCGGAATCGGCGGTCTCTTCCTCGACGGCGGCGCGACCGTGAGGCGCGCGACGCCGGCCGCCGCGTCGCTGCTGTTCTCCCATGAGGTGCGATCTCACGACGATCTCCGATCTGGCCCGCGCTCAGTACGATCTCTCGGCGTTCCTCGCGCGTCGGCCGGAATGGATCTGCCGGCTTGACGGATGGCCGCTCATGCGGGCGCGCGGAGAGCAGATCGTGATCGCGCCGGCCTTCGGGAAGTTGATCCTCACGCTCTGGGGCGAGGATTTCTCCGAATGTTGGCGGATCGAGGCCTACGCCATCCGAGGGGACCGCGTGATCCTGCGGCTGGCACGGCCTCCGCGACAGCATCCGAGCACGCTGGAGATCCATCCGGTGGAGGCCCCGGCCGATGAGGCAGCGCGCGAGCGACGGCGCGCCTTTGAATCCACGATCTGCCGGATGATCGAGCGGCAGTGGGGCGCGCGCATCGAGTACGCGGCGACGCATCGCGATGATGCGCGACACCTCTCGGGCATCTACACGAGAATGATCCTGACGCGCGGCGGGGAGCGCGCGATCGCCATCGCCGTGAATTCGGGCGAGCCGCAGGCGCACGTGGATGGTCTGGTGACCGCCGGCGTGATCTGGTGGGAATGTGCGACGACGTCTCCGCGAGGGGCGGAGGCGCGGCGACTCCTGCTGCTGGCGCCCGCCGGAAGGACGGAGACTCTCGCGCGGCGCCTGACCGTCCTGCGCCGCGCGGATCGGCACATCGAGCTGTACGAAGTGGACGAGCGACGCGGCACGCTCGCGGCGGTGACGCCCTTCGATCAAGGGATGCTCTTTGATCCGCGCGCGCTGCGACTCCCCCGCGCCGTCGGCGAACTCCCGCCGCATCCATTGCGGGATCGCGCGCTCGGACTGGCGCCGGGACTGCTGCGCGTCTATCGGCGTCCGGGATCCCCCGTGGAATCGCTGCGCCTGCGCGGGCTGGAGATCGCGCGCCTCTCGCGCGCGGGCCTGCAGTTCGGCGTCGGCGCCAAGAAGCAGACGCTGCGCGAGGATTGGGAAGCGTTCGCGCGCTTCGTGCACGACGTGGCGCGCATCCGCCATCCGGAGAGCGGGGAGAAGGCGCATCCCTTCTACCGCCTCCAAGCCGAGCGATGGCTGGAGGAGCTGGTCCGCGAAGATGTGCGCCGCGTGGACGCGCGGCTCGATCCGCGCTTCCTCTATCCGCAGGTCCCGATCTCCGGCGACGAAGGCTACGGGCTCGTGGATCTGCTCGGAATCACCGATGAGCGGCAACTCGCGCTCCTGGAGCTGAAAGTGGAGGAGGACGTGGAAGTCCCCATGCAGGCCGTGGACTATTGGCTGCGGATCGAGTGGTATCGCCGACGGGGCGACCTGACGCGACGCGGCTATTTCCCGGGTCTGGAGATCGCCGATCGGCCGGCGCTCCTCTTCATCATCGCGCCGCTGCTGCGCTTTCACCCCACATTCGATCTGGTGGCGCGCTGGATTGACCCGCGCGTCCCCGTCTATAAAATTGGGATCGCGGAGGATTGGCGAAAGGGCGTGCGCGTGATCTCTCGAGAACGAGCGAATGGATGATGGAGCTGCACGGCCTCGTGGTCATTGATAAGCCGGTCGGGCTGACCTCGCACGACGTCGTCCAGCGCGTGCGGCGCGCGCTGCGGATGAAGCGCGTGGGACACACGGGGACGTTGGACCCGATCGCCACGGGCGTCCTGGTGCTCTGCGTGGGGAAAGCCACGCGACTGCAACGCTTCCTCATGGCGCGAGACAAGGAGTATCGCGCGCGCGTGCGGCTGGGCTTCGCCACCGATACCTACGACGCGACGGGAACGCCCACGACGCCCGTGGGCGACACCTCGCGGATCTCGGAAGCGGACCTCGAACGCGTGCTCGCGGAATTTCGGGGAGAATATGAGCAAATCCCCCCGATGTACTCGGCCAAGAAGAAGGAGGGCGTCCGACTCTACAAACTGGCGCGGCGGGGTCAGTCCGTCGAGCGCTCCCCCATCCGCGTGCGGATCGAGGTGTTGGAGCTCGTGGAGGATGACGGGGCGCTGCTTCGGCGCTTCGCGGATGGGACGGCGGAGTTCACCATCCGCGTGCGCTGTTCGGCGGGGACCTATGTGCGCGCCCTCGCGCACGACATCGGACAGCGCCTGGGATGCGGAGCGTACCTGCACGGGCTCGTGCGGACAGCCGTCGGAGAGTTCACGCTGGCGCGCGCGCTGCCGCTGGACGCCTTCGAGGCGCTCGCCCGCGCGGGCCGGGCCGCCGAAGTGCTCATCCCACTCGCTGAGGCGCTGCCGGACCTCCCCACGCTTCGACTCTCGGAGCCCGACCTGCAACGCGTGCGCCACGGACAAGCGATCCCCGGACGAGGGATCCAGCAGCGGACTTACGTCCGACTCCTGGATGACCGCGAGCACCTGGTGGCCGTGGGCGAGAGTCGGCCCGAACGCGGGGTGATTCAGCCCTGCGTGGTTCTTGAGCCGTGAGCGGATTTCAGGTATACTAACCGGCGATCAGGCTCGCGCGTCGAGCCTGAGTACGCCAAGCGCTGATTGACGAATTCGCGGACAGCGGGACACGCACGCCGATCTTTGGGACCGAGACCAAACCAATCGCTCTTTGGACATCCGGAATTTTTTTCTTCAGGAGACGTCCACCCGTTCTCCCCGAGCGGGGAAGGGCGAGGAGGGCAGGCTATGGAGGAGAAGGACAAGAAGCTGAACATCGCCGAGCTTCTGGAACGACACCGCCGGGAGCGGGAGAAGCTCCGATGGGAGGGCACCTTCCGCGAGTATTTCGAGCTGGTGACGCAGAACCCCAAGATCGCCCGCCTGGCGCACGCGCGCATCTGCGATATGATCCTGGCCGCCGGCGTGGAGAAGATCAACGAGGGGCAGCCCAACGAGATCACGCGGTACAAGTTCTTCTCCAAGGAGTTGTTCGGCATTGACGAGGCGATCGAGAAGATCGTCGAGTACTTCAAGTCGGCCGCGCAACGCCTGGAGGTGCGCAAGCGCATTCTGCTGCTGATGGGGCCGGTGGGCGGCGGTAAGTCCACGATCGTCACCCTGCTCAAGCGCGGACTGGAGCAGTACACGCGCACCGATGAGGGCGCCCTCTACGGGATCAAGGGATGCCCCATGCACGAGGAGCCGTTGCATCTGATCCCGCACGATCTGCGCCCGGAGATCGAGCGCCACTACGGTATCTACATCGAGGGCGATCTCTGCCCCCGCTGCCAGTATAACCTCGAACACGTCTACCACGGGCGACACGAGGACGTCCTGGTCGAGCGTATCGTCTTCTCCGAGAAGGAGCGCATCGGCATTGGGACCTTCTCCCCGTCCGACCCCAAGAGCCAGGACATCACGGAGCTGACGGGATCGGTGGATCTGGCCGTCATCGGCGAAGTCGGCGTGGAGTCCGATCCCCGCGCCTATCGCTTCGATGGGGAGTTGAACATCGCCAACCGCGGCATCATGGAGTTCATCGAGATGCTCAAATGCGACGAGAAGTTCCTCTACAGCTTGCTCACGCTCTCGCAGGAGCAGTCCATCAAGACCGGTCGCTTCGCCATGATCTACGCCGACGAGGTCATCATCTCGCACACGAACGAGAACGAGTACAACGCCTTCGTGGCGAACAAGAAGAACGAGGCTCTGCAGGACCGCATCATCGTGATCCGCGTGCCGTATAATCTGCGCGTATCCGACGAGGAGAAGATCTATAAGAAGCTGCTCGATCAGAGCGAAGCGCCCAGGCACGTGCACATCGCGCCCTACACGCTGCGGGTGGCCGCCATGTTCGCCGTCCTCACGCGGTTGCAACCCTCCAAGCGCCAGAACATCGACCTCATCAAGAAGATGAAGCTCTACGATGGTCAGGACGTGGACGACTTCAAGGCCAAGGACGTGAAGGAGCTGCGCGAGGAGGCCGAGCGGGAGGGGATGGAGGGGATCTCGCCCCGCTACATCATCAATCGGCTCTCCAGCGCCCTCGTGCGCGATGGGATCACCTGCCTGACCCCCATTGATGCGCTGCGCGCCATCCGCGACGGCTTCGATCAACATACGGGCATCTCCGCCGAAGATCGCGAGCGCTACCTGAACCTCATCGCCATGGTGCGGAAAGAATATGATGAGATCGCTAAGAATGAGGTCCAGCGCGCTTTCGTCTATTCCTTCGAGGAGATGGCCCGCACCCTCTGCGATAAATATCTGGATAACGTCGAGGCCTATTGCAATAAGGAGAAGCTCAAGGACCCGATCACGGAGGAGGAGGTCGAGCCCGATGAGAAACTGATGCGCTCGATCGAGGAGCAGATCGGCATCTCCGAGAACGCGAAGAACGCCTTCCGGCAAGAGATCCTGATCCGCATCTCCAGCTACGCGCGCAAGGGGCGGACCTTCGATTACCGGTCGCACGAGCGGCTGCGCGAGGCCATCGAGAAGAAGATCTTCGCCGATCTGAAGGACGTCGTGCGCATCACGACGACGAGCAAGACGGCCGATCCGGATCAGCTCCGCCGCCTCAACGAGGTGATTGATCGGTTGATTCGGGAACACGGCTATTGCTCCGTGTGCGCCAATGAGCTGCTCAACTACGTCGGCTCCTTGCTCTCGCGAGCTTGAGGGCGCGTCGGGCCCCTCGCGCGCGCCCACGGGGAGGATGTCCTATGCTCGTTCATCGGCATGATTGGTCGCTGCAACGCAAGGGATACCTCGATCAGGAGCGCCATAAGGAGCGCGTCCGCGAGGCGATTCGAAGGAATCTCGGCTCCATCGTCGCCAACGAGTCCATCATCCTCTCGGATGGGAAGAAGACCATTCGCATCCCGATCCGCTCGCTGGAGGAGTACAAGTTCCGATACGACTACCGCAAGAAGAAGCACGTCGGGCAAGGCCCGGGCGGCTCCCGCGTGGGCGACGTGATCGCGCGCGAGGGGGAGGGGCAGGGCCCCGGACGCGGCCCCGGCGCGGGCGATCAGCCGGGCGTGGATTACTACGAAGCCGAGGTCGAGATTGATGAGATCGCCAAGCTCATCTTCGAGGACCTCGAACTCCCCTACCTGGAGGAGAAGAGCAAGCAGGCCGTGCACTCCCGCCAGCTTCGCTTCGGCGAAGTGCGCAAGACGGGCATCCTCCCCCATCTCGATAAGCGCCGGACGCTCTTGGAGAACATGAAGCGCATGGCGAAGGAGACGGGCACGGCCCGAATCGGTCCGCTGCGCAAGGAGGATCTGCGCTTCAAGAGTTGGGATGAGGAGATCCGCTACGAGACCAACGCCGTCGTCATCGCCATGATGGACGTCTCCGGCTCCATGGGGGAGTTCAAGAAGTACATCGCGCGTTCCTTCTACTTCTGGATGGTGCGCTTCCTGCGGACGAAATACGACAACGTGAAAGTCGTCTTCATCACGCATCACACGGAGGCGAAGGAGGTGACCGAGGAGCAGTTCTTCACCCAAGGGGAATCGGGCGGCACGGTCGTCAGCTCGGCCTATCGCCTCGCGCTGGAGATCATCCGCGAGCGGTTCAATCCCAAGGACTGGAACATCTATCCCTTCCACTTCTCCGACGGCGATAATTACTACTCGGACAATGACGAGGCCGTTCGCCTGGCCGACGAGCTGATCGCCACCTGCAACCTCTTCGGCTACGGCGAGATCGGCGAGGAGGAGTACGCCGGCTATCGGCGCTCCGGCGGCGCGCTGCTCTCCATCTTCAACGAGCGTCTCAAGAACAAGGATCGCTTCGTGGGCGTTCGGATCGATCGGAAAGAGGATGTCTATCCGGCCCTGAAAGCCTTCTTCGGTCGGCGCGGAGAGACCGTATGAGCGACGCGGAGATCAAGGTCCTGGAGAAGGCGATCGAGCAGATCTGGGACAAGGCGTGCGAACTGGGCCTGGACCCCTTCCCCATCCACTTCGAGATCGTCCCGGCGACGGTGATCTACGAGATCGGATCCTACGCTCTGCCGGGACGCTACTCGCATTGGAGTTTCGGCAAGGCCTATCACAAGATGAAGCTCATGTACGATCTGGGCCTCTCCAAGCTCTACGAGGTCGTGATCAATACGAATCCGGCCTACGCCTTCCTCCTGGAAGGGAATTCCCTCGTCCAGAACAAGATGATCATCGCCCATGTGATCGCCCACGTGGACTTCTTCAAGAACAACATCTACTTCTCCCGCACGAACCGTCGGATGGTGGACGAGGCGGTGACGCACGCCGAGCGGATCCGCGAGTACGAGTTCAAGTACGGGCGGAAGACGGTCGAGGAGTTCCTCGATGCCGTACTCTCGATCCAGGAACACATCAATCCCGATCTCTTCATCCGGGAGGAACGCGCCGAGGCTCCGGAGAAGCCGAAGACGCCCGCGCCGAAGCCCGGGAAGTACGATGACCTCTTCGCCCTGGATGAGCTGAAGAAGGAGAAGGTCTCCACGGTGGAGGAAGAGGAGGACGCGCCGCGTCGTATCCCCCCCCGACCGGAGAAGGATCTGGTGCGCTTCATCATGACCCACTCGCCGGTGTTGGAGCCCTGGCAGCGCGACATCATGGCGATGATTCACGAGGAGATGGAATACTTCGTCCCCCAACTGCAGACGAAGATCATGAACGAGGGTTGGGCCAGCTACTGGCACACGCGCATCCTCCGGGAGCTGGACCTCAGCGATGAAGAATTCGTCGAATTCGCCCAGTTGCACGCGGCCGTCGTCTCTCCTCGCAAGGGGAGCCTCAATCCCTACTACGTCGGGTTCAAGATCTTCGAGGACATCGAGCGGCGGTGGGATCATCCGACTCCCGAAGAGATCGAGAAATTCGGACGCGAACCGGGGAAGGGGCGGGAGAAGATCTTCGAGGTCCGCCAGTTGGAGAACGACATCTCGTTCATCCGGAATTACCTGACCCGGCAACTGGTCGAAGACTTGGATCTCTACATCTTCGAGCTGCGGGACGAAGAGGAATGGGTGATCACCGATAAGACCTGGGAGCGCGTGCGCGACCAGATGGTCGCCGACATGACGAACTTCGGCTTCCCCGTCATCGAAGTGCTCGATGGGGATTACAACGGGAACCGAGAGCTCTATCTGCGCCACCGATACGAGGGGATCGAACTCGACATCGAGTACGCCAAGAAGACCCTGGAATACGTCTACAAGCTCTGGGGACGCGACGTGCACTTGGAGACGGTCGTGGATGGCGAACCGCTCGTCCTCCACTTCGATGGAGAAGAGCACTGGGAGGACTGACCGCCGACCCCCTTATGGAGGAGACGCCCCCTCCCTCGCCGAGAGCCTCTCGATCTCCGCGCGCCTCCTCAATACCCCGACAACAGGCGTCGTCCACGTCAGCGCCCTTTCTCGATGTAGATCCTCACCAGCCCCTGCTCATCCACCTCCCGCAGGAGGCGATGGGAGAACTTCCGCACCCACGCCTGAATCTCGCGCTGCTGGAACCGGTTGGCCAGGACCTCCAGGACCTGCCCCGGTCGCATATCCTGGAGCGCGAGCTTGATGACGCCGAGGCTCCGACAATCAATCGGATTGAAGAGCCCTCGGACGTCGAGCGTCTTCTCCGCGCGGAGCTGATCGCAGTTCACCTCACTCATCACCAGACCATCACGGCATCGTGGTTCTCGATCAATCCGACCGTCTCCTCGCGCGAGATGAGTTGAACGCCCGAGACGAGATCGGTGGGCGCGATCCCCCGCGCTTCGGCATCCTCGCGCACGACGTAGACCTGTCCCCCGTGCTCGAGCATGAACTTCACGACGCGAGCCGGGTTGGTGTCGAACTCCTGCACATCCACGCCGAGAATCTTCGCTCCCTTCAGGTCCTGGCGCTCGACGGCATACGTCACGGCCGAATCGCGCAGCAGGACGTTCACCTGGACCGGCGTCTCCACCACGCCGAAGGCCGTGGCGAACAGATGTGGATCCACCGGCTCCATGCACAGGTAGATCGGCTTCTCGAAGATCACGAGCGTCTTATCCGCCATAGCCCCTCCTCACCCCCGATCACCGATACGAGGGAATCGTGATGACGCGATCGGCCGCCCGGATGAACTTCCAGAGGTCACCGAGCGTTCCGATCGTCACCGCATTCATCTGGTGCTTCTCCACGCCGCGCTCCTGCACACAGAGGATACACGAGACCCAGTCGAGCTTCGCCCCATGCAGCCCCGCGCGCAACAGCATGTCAATGTACTTGCTCACGTGCGAGTGCTTCTCGCCCAGGATGCCTTGCAGGGCACCGGGCTCGCTGTGATCAATCTGGTCCTTATTGGTCAGCGTGACGGCTTCTTCAAATGCCCACACGTTGACGTTGACCCCCCGCTGCAGCAACTTCTCCGCCAAGCGGAGGACGGTCGTCGGAGCCTCGCGCTCGTAGGATCCGGTCGCCAGGACGATGGCGACGGTCTTCGCGCCATTGGGTTGCGCCATGACTCTCACCTCCTCCCTCCTCGAGATCCCCGCGCCGAGGATCACCTCGCGCGGATCAGGACGCGCCCCCTCTCGGGGTGCGCTAATACCAGATGACCTTGTCGCAGCCGTCCACGACAAGATCCGCCAATTCATCCATGTTCGAGAGGCGCACGCCCTCGGCCAACTGCTCGATACCCCGGGCCTTGGCCGAGACATCCTCGGCGAGCACCGTCACGCCCGCCCGACTCAGCTCGTTCAACCGCGCGGCCAGCTGCGCCCCCTTTCGAGCAGCGAGGACGCCGTTCTCGACCAGATAGAGCGTGACCTCGTGCCCGCGATTCTTCAACGATCCCGCCAGCTCCAGAATATACGAGCTGCTCGCATACTCGTGAAGGTCGCGACTGGTGACGATCAAATATCGGCTCATCCTCTCCCCTCCTCTGACCTGTTGCACAAACGTCCCTCTTGAAGCCCGCCCTGTCCGCGCGAGGCGGGCTCCCGCGCCTCACGAACGTTCAGCGCCTGCAGCCGACGGCTACTTCGCGAACCAGATGTAGTCGCCGTGAGACGTCCCCATGAAGAAGAGCATCGGGAGCGAGAGCCACGCGTTCATGCGCGACGCCAAGAAGGCTCGCCGCGCGAGCTTGGCCGACTCCGGCGGCATGGGCGTCCCCTGCTCCGCGCTCTCTTTGGTCCAGGCGATGATCCGCTTCTGCGCTCGCCAGATCACCCCCCACACGTTCAGGAGCATGATGATCCCGTACCCGCCGCCCAGACCGATGGAGAGCGATTTGTTGCCCAGCGTCTCCCCCGTGGGGCCAGGCGCGCTGAGCATCCGGATGATCACCCCCGACATGACCAGGATCAGCGCGATGACGATGACCGCGAGGACCCAGCCCTTATTGAGCGCCCCCGAGACCGGCTGCAGCAGCGCGTAGATGATCCCCCACGTCACCACCACAATGGCCAGCCATTTGAAGAGCGTGCTCCAGGTGCCGATCCCCGCATTCTGAGCCTCCGTATGGAGGATGTACATCGCATAGTAGGTCAACCCGACCAAGACCGTCACGATCGCGCCCCAGCGGAAGAACCACAGGGCTCGCGGCATGAGGATCGGGACGACCTTCCCCCGCGTCTGCGGATCGAGCCGCTGCAGAAACGGCACGTTCACCAGGTTGAAGAAATAGAGGAGCCCGATCCAGGTGATCCCCGCGACGAAGTGCGCCCATCGAAGGAAGATCTTGAACGTGGCCGTGGCATCCGGAGCGTGAAACGTAGAGCTTTCGGGCTCCGGTCCGACAATCCACATCAGCAACGCCACTCCTGCGACGAGCCCCAGTGTCGCCATATCGCCTCCTTTCTATCCGAATCGGCCTCGGAGTCTGCTCGGCTCGGGCCGACCTCGGCCGGCGCAGCCCCACAGGGCTCGGACGCCACTCCATCCGCGTTTCACCGGCCTCGCGAACATGGTGGGCCTCACGCCGAGAGATGATAGAGGCCATCGGAGAGTTTGTCAACGAAAATGTTGCTTAATTCCGAAACCCCGCGAAGACGTCGTCGAACGAGAGCTGCTCGGCCGAGGGCGGCTCCTCCTCCGCCGCGCGGCCGCGCCCGCAGCCGAGAGCCGCCTTGACATCGCGCAGATTGAACCGAATCAGGCGCTTGGTGAGCACGATGGCCGGGATTCGCCCACGGCGCCGCAAGCGGTGAATCGTCGCCTCGCTGACCTGAAGCAGCTCGGCCAACTGCTTCGCCGTCAGAAATTCCGTCCGCTTCTCCATCGCTTCACTTCTCGCGAGGACGTGCCTTCAACCGCAGGGCGACGCGACGGCGCTCTAATCCGCCCACCTCCACGATTTGGACGTCCGGCTCATAGCCGCGCGCCGTCGCCGTGAGACGATAGCGACCGCGCTCGCCCGGGACGCGGAACGCGAATTCTCCGCTGGAGTTGGAGACTTGCTCCAGCCGAAGCAGTGGCACTCTCTCCGCTTCCAGCGGGAGGCGCTCGAGCACGACGCGAACGCCCGGCAGAAGGAACCCGTTCGGATCAAACGTCGCTCCGCTGATCACCGCATAAGCTTCGGCCCGCCGGAGTCGAACGGGGGATTTGAGCACCGTCTCCCGCCCGGACTTGACCTCAACGGATCGAACGAGAGCCGGCTCATGATCGGGAGATGAGATCAGAAGCGCGTAGCGACCGGGAGTGAGGTCCGAGAGGACGAACTTCCCCTCCTCATCGGTCATCGCCTCGGCAACAGTTCGATTCGTCCTGGGCTCAATGGCGCGAGCCTTCGCGCGCGCCACCGGTTGCCCCTGCTCGTTCTTCACCCACCCGGTGATCCCTCCACGCCGAGAGGTCTCCTGAATCGCTCCTGCCACAGAGAGCGAGAGACCGAGAACAAGAGTGAGCCCCCAGGCCGCTCGCCTCATCGCTCCATCTCCATGCGGGGGAAAAGCATAGCATAGCTCACCGCGCGCGCAAAGCGTCTCGGCCGAGAGCGCGTGTTCGAACGAGGCGTCGCGCCCTGCACATCCCCGCGAGATTTGCTAAGATGTTCGGCGTGGCGAGCGGAGTGTGGCGCATGGTGAGCGGGCTGCTGCTCGTGCTCCTCACCCTGGGGACGAGAGGAGCATCGGCGCAAATCGCCCTGCGGAGCGATCTCGTGACGGTGGAGGTCACCGTCCTGGACGCCGAGGGGAACTACGTGACCGATCTGCAGAAAGAGGACTTCGAGTTGTGGCATGACGGGATTCCGCAACCGATCGCCTTCTTCGAGGCGCAGATTCGACCCGAACTCTCTCGCCCCCTGGCCGTCGTCTTCGCTCTGGATACCTCGGGCAGCGTCGGCCCACAAATCGCCGAGCAGCAGCACGCGGCGCGCCAGTTCATCAGCCTGATCCATCCGGGGTCCGTCTTCGCCGTCATCGGCTTCAACGATCGCATCCGCATCTTTCAGAAGTTCACGAGCGATCCCACCCGCATCGAGCGCGCGTTCGAGAGGGCCCGCGAGGTCGGCGGACGAACGCGCCTCTATGATGCTCTGGATCGAGCCATCACCCTGTTGAGCCGCGACGCTCCGCGACGGCGCGATGGGCGGACGGTCCGCCGCGTCATCATCGTCATCACCGATGGATTCGATTACACGAGCACGATCTCTCACACCGAGGTGATCCACCGGGCGAATGCCGCCGACGTGACGATCTACTCGATCACGTTGCCCTCGTATGTCCTCTCGGTCACCGGGCGGAGGCGCGTCCCCACTTTGCTCGATGCGTCAGGAATCGTGCGGCAAACGGGCGGGCGCGATTTCTCGGCCGAGGAGCGCGACTTCACGCCCATCTTTCGAGCCATCGCCGAGGAGATCCGCGCCAGTTACACCCTCGCGTACTACCCCCCCTTGGAGCACCGACAGGATGGACGATTCCACCAGATCACGGTGACGGTCCGTCGTCCGGGCCTCATCGTGCGGCAGAGTCGGCGGGGCTATCTCGCCCCCCAGGGGTGATCGGTCACCACTCCTCGTCCTCCTCCTCCTCCAGGAAATCCTCCTCCGGCTCTGAGGCCACTTCGAATTCTAACGGATCCACCTCGATCACCTCCAACTCGGCCTCGCACTCCGGACACGTCACGAAATCCCCAATCTCGACGTCCGATGAGACATGCACCTCACCATCGCATTCCGGGCAAATTCCCGATGGCATAGCACGCATCCCTCCTTTGTCATGATGCTTCGCGCCCGGCGAAGGATAGCAGGAAATCCCGATACGGGGCAACCGAGGCTATGGCCGCAGGCGTTCACGCGCCAGGGCCGCCTCCGCGCTTCGCGGATACCGGGCGAGAAGCTCGCGATAGGCCCAGCCGTCATAGCGGAGCCGATCCTCGCGCTCATCGTAATCGAAGGTGATCCCCAAACGGTTATACCGATCGAGGCTCACATCGTTGAGATAGAGCTGACGCCGAAGGGCCACCTCTGCATCGAGATCGCGAAATCGTCGTTTGAGATGAGCCGTCAGCTCCTGAGCCGCGCGCTCCGCCTCTTCGGCGAAGATCACGAGCGCTCGCGGACGAAGCGGCGAGCGCTCGAAATGCGCGATCAGAATGCGGGCGAGCTGCAACCGACGGAACCCTTCCGCCTGCTCGATCAATTCGAGCAGGCGGCGATCGTCACCGCGACGCGCCGGCATGACGATCGCCCGCTCATGGAGCCAGCCGCGTGTGCGCCGTGTCGTCGCCACGCGATAGAACGTCACACCGTCACCCTGACGCCGCTCGTTCAAGACGGCGACCCATCGTCCGAGGCGCAGCCGCTGAATGATGCGCCCCTTCAACGTGGGCTCGCGCCGCAAGGCCGAGAACTGCTCGTCCACCACGTAGCCGGAGAGCGCCCGGAATGTCGTCGCCCGCTGCCCCCAGGCGGCGTGGGTCCGAATGAAACCCACCACCAGCAGGACGCCGATCCCCGCGCTCCACCACCGGATGGACGGCTCTCGCACAAAATGCCTCAGGGATCTGAGAGAAGAAGGCCTGCAGGGGCTCACTTACTCCTCTTCGAGGAACGCGCGAAGCATCCAGGCCATCTTCTCATGCCGCTGCATCAGTTCAGTCAGGAAATCGTTCGTCCCCATGTCGCGATACTTCTCGGCGCACGTCTCCAGGTCCGCCCGCAGATGGCGAATGATCGCCTCGTGATCCTCGAGGAGATTGGCGAGCATGGCGCGCGCCTCGGGATACTTCCCCGGATGCTCCTTGAGCCGCGTCCGCTTGAGGAACTCCGTCAGCGTCCCCAGGGCTTCACCACCGAGCGCGCGCACGCGCTCGGCCACCTCATCCACCACCTCATCGAGCGCCTCGTACTGCTCCTGGAAGAACCGATGCAGCTCGTTGAAGCGCGGCCCGACGACGTTCCAGTGGTAGTTCCGCGTCTTCGTGTAGAGGACATACTCATCGGCCAGGAGCGTATTGAGGATCTCCACGACCCCCGCGCGTTGCTTATCCGAGAGACCAATGTTCGGTTTCATCAGCACACCTCCTGCTGCGATCTCCGAGCGCTCACTCGAGCACCAGATCCTCAGCCAAGGCGCGCCGGACCTCCACAGGGATCGCCGCTTCCGCTTGATAATTCTCGTGCGTGATGGCGAGCACGACCGGCTGCGATTCATCCTTGAAGGCGCGAATCTCCTCAGGGCTCAACCGAAACCGCACGTAATGCACCGTGCTCGTCTTATCCTCCCGACTGCGGCCCGGTTCGTACAGCGCTCGGATCACATGCCGATCCCCGATGCGCAACCAGACCTGCTCCTCGATGCCGACGAGTTTCGGCAACCACTGGCGCAGCACCTGGAGATCATCAATCTCGATGAGCATGGTCGCGCTCAGCTCATTGTCCTCGGGGATCAGCTCGTTGTAGATGTCAATCTCCTGCTGGATCTTGTCCTCGTGGACGATGCGCTCGGCGCGCATCATCTCTTGAATTTGGAAGAGGACGGTCTCGCGATTCTCGAAGACGAGGGTCACGATATCCCCCACCTGAACGCGCCGCTTTTTCTTCAGCTCGATGATCGCGCGCCGAAATTGATCGCGGATCTTCTCGTACTCGGCGATGTCGCGCACATCATCCCGCGTGATCTTCCTCATGGTCGCTCTCCTCCCTCATCTTCTAAACCATAGGCGCGCGCCAGGACCTGAATGGGGTGGAGGGGACGCCTCCGGGTTCCCTGCGCGATCTGCAACCCCGCCAGCGGACAGTCGGAGACGACCAGATCGAACGGTTCGCCTTCGATCTCACGGAAGAGCTTGTCGGCGACTTTGAGCGAGAGGGGATAATATTCCCGTTTGAGCCCCCACGTTCCATCAATTCCCGCGCATCGCTCGATCACCTGAACGCGCGTTCCGGGGATCAGGTGCATGAGGTCTCGCGACTTGTAGCCGATGTTCTGAGCGCGCAGGTGACAGGGGAGATGATAGGCGATCCGCTGCGGAGCCGCCCGGTCGAACCGAGTATCGAGCCGCCCTTCGCTGTGAAGCTTCATGAGATACTCGCAGAGGTCGAAGCTGCGTTCGGCGACGCGACGAACGTCCTCACCTTTGAGGAGGACGGGATACTCGTGCTTCAACATGTAACTGCAGGTCGGTCCGGGGATCACCACATCGTATCCGTTCCGGACGAATTCGATGAGCGTCCGCACGTTCTCCCGCGCATTGGCGAGCGCCGACTCGATGTCGCCTCCGTCCAAGAAGGGCATGCCACAACACCGCTGCGCCGGGACGGCGACCTCCAGCCCATTGCGTTCGAGGACCCGCACGGTGGCCCGCCCGACGGCCGGATCGTGATAGTTGACATAGCACGTGTAGAAGAGCGCCACCTTCCCGTTCCCCGAGCGCGCGCCCACTCGCCGCCGTTCATACGCGCGGAACCACCCGAGAAACGTCTCGCGATGATACTCGGGCAGATTCCGATCTCGATGAATGCCGATCACCTTCTCCAGGAGCACGCGGACGGGTCGCCAGCGATTGGCCAGATTCACCAGGGGCGCCCATCGGCTCCCCAAACGCCCCAGCGCGTCGGTGCGCCCCAACCACCGATCCTGCCGCGTGATCCCCCGCTCGCGCGCCTCCACGGCCTTGGCTCGCAGCATGAGCCGAGGGAAATCAATATCCCAGCGGTGCGGCGGGGTGTACGGACAGTGATTGAAGCAGAGCTTGCATTGATAGCAGAGCTCCACGATCCGCGTGAAATCCGCTCGGGTGAGGTTGGCGACCTCTTCGCCTTTGGCGTCAATCAGCTCGAAGAGGACATTGAACGAGGGACAGAGGTTGAAGCAGCGCCGACAGCCGTGGCAGATGTCAAAGACGCGGCGCAACTCGGCCTCCAGCGCCTCCCGATTCCAGAAGTCCGGCGATGCCAGATCGAAGCCCATGCTCTCTCCTCATGAACGCATCCACCTCGGGATGCCGTCTTCTCTCCTCCCGAACCATCGCCCGGGAGATCGCTCCTGCGACAGAAGGCGGGGCCGGCCGGAAGCCCTCGATCGGCTCGCGACCGATCGAGAGCTTCCCGGACGCTCACGCCAGCGACTCCGCCGGCTCCTTACCCGCGATCTGCTGCAGGCCCTTAGTGAAGCGCGCCGCGTGGGACTTCTCCGCGCGCGCGAGCGTCTCGAACCACTCGGCCAGCTCTTCGAATCCCTCCTCGCGCGCCGTGCGCGCGAACCCGGGATACATCTCCGTGTATTCGTAGGTCTCACCCTCGATGGCCGACTTCAAATTCTGCTCGGTCTTGCCAAAGGGCACGCCCGTCACCGGGTCCCCGACCTCCTTCAGGAAGTCGAGATGCCCGAAGGCATGACCGGTCTCGGCCTCGGCCGTATCCCGGAAGAGCCCGCCGATCTCCGGATACCCCTCGATATCCGCGATGCGGGCGAAATAGAGATACCGGCGATTCGCTTGCGACTCGCCGGCGAACGCATGCTTGAGGTTCTCCAAGCTCTTGGTCCCTTGCAACGACTTCGCCATAGTTCCCTCCTCCTTTCAGCAAGTATCGGCGTGCGAATTCAAGACGATTATTAAATAAGAATCATTTTCCGTTGTCAAGGGGGCGAGGCCATCGGCGACCGCGCCGGCGACAATTCCCGGCGATTGACGGCGTGCGCTCGGAGTGGGTAAGATAAAGGCGCAGAGTGCGAAGGGAGAGCGATCATGAGACCAGCTTTCGTCTTCGGAAATCTGGGGCTGCCGGAGTTGCTCATCATCCTCTTCATCCTCGTCCTGCTCTTTGGGGCGAAGCGGTTGCCCGAATTGGCCCGCAGTCTTGGGCAAAGCATTCGCGCCTTCAAGGAGGGCACGGCTGAGGCGAAGAAGCTGGAGGACAAGCCGAGCAGTCCTCATGAGGGGGCACCGCCGTCCTGAGCCTTGGCGCGCGTGCTCCGAGGAAGGTATTTGCTGCCGCGCGCTCACGGTGGCTGTTCTCCGCGGCCCCCATCAGGCCTTCGCATACAGGCGCTCGATCTCCGCGTGAAAGCGCGCGAGGATCGCCTCTCGGCGCAGCTTACCATTGGCCGTCAGCAATCCGTTCTCGATCGTGAGCGGTTCAGGGAGGATCGCATACGCGCGAATGCGCTTGTAGTGTGGGAGCTGGGCATTGAGCGATTCCAGGGCGGCTTCGACTTGCTCGGCCGTGACCGCTCCGGTGATCAGAGCGGCCAGATGCGGGCGTCCGTGTCCGACGAGGACGACGTGTTGGGCACCGGGAAGGGCGCGAAGCACCATGTCCTCCAGCGGCTCCGGAGGGACGTTGTGGCCGGAGCTGAGGACGATCAGATGCTTGACGCGTCCGAGGATGCTCCACTTTCCCGTCTCATCCACCTCACCATGGTCCCCCGTGCAGAACCAACCGTCGCGAAACGCCTGCGCGGTCGCCTCGGGACGATTCCAGTATCCCGGGAAGACGTTCGGGCCGCGCACGAGGATCTCGCCGTTCGGGGCGAGCCTCATCTGGACGCCGGGGATCGCGCGGCCGACCCGACCGGGCGTGAAGTCTTGCGGATCGTCCATCGTGCAGATGGCCGTCGTCTCGGTGAGGCCGTAGACTTGCAGGACGGGGATGTCGAGCATCATGAAGAAGAGCTGGGTCTCCAGGCGAAGCGGCGCCGAACCGCAGATGAGGGCCACAAGTTGTGGACCGAGCTGCTGGCGAATCCCGCGGAAGAGCGGGCGCGCCAGAGTCAACCAGAAGCGATCTCGAAAATCGGCGCGTCCCTCGAAGTGGTGTTGCCAGGCCGCCTTCCCTCGCTCAAAGAGCGCGCGCACGAGGCGGTTCGTGTGCCGCATGCGCTCTTCGATCCCGGCGCGCATGCGCTCAAGCAGCACGGGGACGTTCAAGAAATAATGGGGACGAATCCGCGCCATCTCCTCACGAAGTCGAGTGAGATCCATCGAGAGCGCGAGCACGCTCGATCGCGAGAGGCAGGTCAGCAGAAGAATCCACGAACCGGCGAAGCAGAAGGGCAAGTAGTGGAAGACGCGCTCGGGCTCGCGTCGGCGCCCCATGAGCCGATCGAGCCGCTCGTGCGTGTGCGGCAGCATGAAGGTGACATTCCCGACGGTGAGGACGACGCCCTTGGGATCGCCCGATGTGCCCGATGTGTAAATGATCGTCACCGGGTCCGAATCGGTGCGCGGGATGGGCGCATCGGGGATCGAGTCGCTCAAGGGGTCTGGGGTGAAGATCTCCTCCCAGGAGGGCATGGGCGGGGCTTCCGGCCACAGAGCGCGCAGGCGATCGCGAAGCTCGTCGCCCTCGCAGCAGAGGAGCACAGGCGAACAATCCTTCATGATGTGGACCAACTCCGCCGGTGTCTGGCGCACGTAGAGCGGAACGACGATGATCCCCTCGGCCATGAGGGCGAGATCGAGCGCGACCCAGCGAATGCTATTGGGCGCCAGCAGCGCGCACCGATCGCCCGGCCGCACGCCCTGACGGCGCACGTAGGCGCGGGCCGTGCGAACCAGAGCCAGGAGTTCCGCGCCGGTCACCGAGCGGACGCCCTCCGGGTGCACTTCTTGGAGCACCGGACGATCCGCAGCTTCTCTCAGGTGGTGGAAGATGGCGTCAAGGAAATTCATCCCGACTCGCCCTCCCCGGCGAAGAGTCGAAGCCCTCGGACGCGCGGGTGATCTCTGCATTGACCCGAGCTGTTCGCTCTTGGCCTTCGCACCCGCCAGGCCTCAGGAAGACATCTCCCGAGAAGTCTCGCGAGCGCCTGTGGACTCCTCCACATCGTACTCCTCGAGCAATCGGCGCAAGGTCTGGCCGAGCGGCGGCAGGTAGTCCTCCCAGGAGAGGAATCCTCGACGCACAGGGAACTCCGGATAGCACCGATGGAGGTACTCCTCGAAGTGAACGCCCATGCGGGCCATGAGCTTGAGATTCCGAACGACCGTCCGCCAGATGTCTTCTCGAATGGCCTCTTGCTCGCTCTGAAGCGTCGTGAGGACGGCGAGCAGCTTCTCCGCCAGCTCCGGATCGTCCACTTCCAGGAGCAGATGAGCATGGCCGCGTTCGTGCATGAGGTTCCGGATGCGCTCGTCCATAGTGACGCCAGCGGAGACGACGCCGGCCGGCATGCTGCACACGATCCCGTGATATCGGGACGAGACCATGAAATGACCGCACCGGAGGATGCTCACCAGCTGGTACATGTCGTAGTGCTCGGATGTGAAGACGGGGACGCCGCCCAAGCGCGTGGAGAGGCGATGGCAGGCATCGCGATCGAGCATCTCCATAGCGACCAGGACGGGGAAGACGCCGCTGCGCTCTCGGAAAGCTCGAATGGCCTCCGCCAGGGCCGCAAGATACCGCTCATAGCGCGCGACCACGTCCGGCCCCCAGTGATGGAAGTAGATCGTGCGATAATGGCTCTCCCGATAGGCGCCCGTGAGGGCATGGACCGCATATTTCCACAGCGAGGGTTTCACGGGCCACCAGTAGGGATTGATCGGACAGACGATGAGCACCGGACGCCGCTCATCCCATCCGGCTTCGCGCAGGACGGCGCGTCCGTATTCCGGGCCGAGGGGCTCGAAGGTCCAGGCGGTATCTGTGCCGAGCTCTGTTGGGATGCCCAGCCGGTTCAGGATCGCGCGCGATTCTTCGTTCCGCGTGATGACGAGCGAGTGCCGACAGTAGCGGCGAACCAGGCGCGCCAAAAACGGATCCATATCCCCGGCTTCGGCCCCGTAGCCGATCGAGAGACGATTGCGCGCCGAGGCGATGCCGAGCGCGCCCACCATCATCGTCGTGAGGGCGTTGGCGAACTTGCTCTTGAACATCGAGCCCTCGCAGGCGATGACGCCGTCGTACTTGGGGACCTCGCGCGCGAGCATGGGGGGGAAGACGTCGGGGAGCTTGATCTGCTGCGCGCCGGGAAAGTACCCGCGTGTCAGCTCGAAGTTCTGCGTCATGACGCTCAGGCTGACGTTCTCCTCCCCGAGGATATGTCGCATCTGCCGCACCATCTCCTGGACGCGCACGTCAGCGCCGGTGTTCCGCGCGCCGTTATATCCGGCGAACAGGAGTCGCAGCTTCCGTCCGGGTCGCCATCGGTCGCCGAATCCGAGGATCCACTGCAGCTTGTTCCATTCGATCGTCGCGCCCACCCAAAGTTCGAGGATGAGGTCCATCATACCCCGCCCTCCGATCGGCGAAGTGGCGGCGCCGAGATGCTCGTCGCGCGCGCTGTGACGTCCTCCGGCCACGCCGTGTACGGATAGGTGAAGCGATGCGTCGTGCTGAAGACGTAGAGCGGATAGCAATACTCGGAGAAAGGCGGCGGCGTGCGCCCCAGCTCCTCCACCACGCGCGTGTTGTCGAAGACGGTATTCCAGACCAAATAGGGCATGAAGACTTTGAGCAGCGACGCCACGTACCCGATCGTCGTCCCGCGGCGCTCGGCGAGCCGATTCACCAAGGCCGTGAACGGACGCTCCAATGCGGGGAGATAGATCGGTCGCGGACGTCCCCGCGCGCGGGCCAGCGCGTCGGTCAGTTGGCGGAAGGTCTGCGAGCCCACGCCGGCCGAGAGATGATACGTCTCGTATCTCGGCCGCTCCTTCTGATGGAGCGCGACGATGGCGTCGGCGACGAAGTCCACCGGCACGATATCCACGCGATCGTCCGGACGGAAGGGCAAGACGGGGAGGCTGGCCAGGAAGACGAAGGCGCGCACCATATCGAATTGCGTGGTGGCCCCATAGCGGCTATCCCCGAGCACGATGCTCGGCCGAAAGATCGTGCGCGGGACATCGGGCAGCAGCTCCCGGATCATGTGCTCGCAGAACTTCTTCGTCCGCGCGTAGGGATCGTAATCCGGGCGGTTCCAATCAATGGCCTCATCCTCGCGCACGATCTCGTTGCGGCGATGGCCGGCGACGGCGACGGTGCTCACGTGGCTGAAGCGGCGCACTCCATGATCCTCGTGGGCCGCCCGGGCGAGCTTGATGACCTCGAGCGTGCCGCGGAGATTGACGTTCAAGCAGCTGCGTTCGGATCGCCGATTGAGCGATGCCGCGCAATGGATGATCGAATCCGTCGTGCGCACCAACCGCCGGTACTCCGCCTCCGGGAGCCCCAATCGGGGTTCCGTGAGATCGCCCACATAGAGCGTCACGCGGGTGTGGAGATACTCGTAGAAGGCGGGGAATTCCAGATGAAGCTGAAGCGCTTGCCAGAGGCGTCGGGCGGCGTCCTCCGGCCCCTTCGCGCGCACCAGTAGCGCGAGCGGCTCTGCCGAGCGCTCCAGCAACAGCGCCGTGACATGAGCGCCGATATATCCCGTCGCTCCCGTGATCGTGATGGCCATCGCGGTTTGCGGGTTCAGTCGCCTGAAGATCCGGCGGCCGCCCCCATGCTCGAACGGGTCCAGGAGCGAGAGGCGCGCCGCGAGGATTCCTCAAGAGGACGCCCCTCGATCAAGGGATACGACCACCGGCGAAGAGCTGGAATGTGGACGTTGATCCAATATTCCCACCAGTCAATCCCCGTGACGTCGTATCCGAACGCCTCGCGCTCCTCCGGCGGGAGCGCGGCCTGAAGCCACTCGATGTGAGTGGCCTCGAAGACGTGCTCGTTGTGAAGGATGAACGGCTCATACAGCTCGATCAGCTTCTCCACCCGATCCAGATCGCGCTCCTTGCGCAGAAGCGGTGGCTGCACGAAGGGCAGCGGCGCACTGAGCCGTTGCAGCGTTTGAATGAGGGCCTTCTGGCTGGGGACCGAGAGCCGCTCGTATCGCTCCTTGGAGACCGGGATGGGGTCGAAGAGCGCGCGCAGCCGATATTCCAGCTCCCGCTGCGCGCGATAGAACTTGCGATGGGCCAAGCCCGTCAGCTCGATCGAGCGCCGCATATTGCAGGGATTGCGCATGGAGGTCGCCAGATGATAGACGCGCTCGTGACATCGCCGACAGAGGGCAGCGGCGATCAGGATCATCCCGCGCACGACCAGATCCACGGGGATGATGTCCAAGCGCTTCCATTGATTGGATGGGAGCTGCCGGAAGTACGTCCCCAGCAGATAGGAGATCGGCGCCGAGGTGTTCACGCCTTCGTTCCAGCCTCGGAATGGCTCCGCGAGCGAGCTCTCAACGATCGAGGGGCGTACGACGGCGATGGGCAGATCCGCGCCGAGCGTGAACAGCAACGACTCGCCCAGGCTCTTGGTGAACGTGTAGGTATTGGGCCATCCCCACTGCTGCGCTCGGCGCATGCCGGCCTCCACGAGCTGATTGCGAATCCAGCGCAGCCGATAGCGGCGCAGGCGCGTCTCCAGTCCGGACACGCTGGCATCCTGAGCCTCACGGGCTCTCTCCAGGGCTTGCCGCCGCAGTTGCTCGGTGACTTCCGGGCTCTCAGCGAGCGCCTCGATCTCGCGCACGAGCGCATGGAGCGCCTGACGCTCTCGCTCGGCATCGAAGTCGGCCGCTCCGCGAGGCGTATAATTCGGCACGGGGACTTCCGGAATACATCCATCCCGATACCCGACGACGTAACAGGTCGAGAGATGCAAGAGCGCCGCGCGATCGCATCCGCGCACGAACTCGAGCACATGCAACGTCCCTTCCACATTGATCGCCAGCGCATCGCGGAGATCGGGATTGAAATCGGTCAATCCTGAGCAGTTGATCACCAGATCGAGCGTGCGCTGCAAGCGCGCGCGCGTCTCGAGATCCATCCCCAGACCGGGCTGGGTGATGTCCCCAGCGATGACCTCGACCCGCTCGCTCACGTACCGTCGGACATCGCTCCCATAGCGCTGGTAGAGCGGCTCGAAGACCGGGGAATCTTCCAGCAAGGCCTCGAAGCGCTGCTGCGCCGAAGTCGAGCGATGAGGACGGATGAGCAGATAAATCCGCCCGATCTCGGGCAGGTCCTTCAAGACCTTGGCCAGCCACACCTTCCCGATAAACCCCGTCCCCCCGATGAGCAAAATATGACGGCCCGCGAGCGTCTCGCGAACCGAGAGGCGCCCCACGGGCCTCGGAGTTCGGAAGAAGACGACGCGCGCGGGCGCAGGCGGTGTGTCCCCCTCTCGACGCGCCGGGAGGATGGCGTGCCGAATCGCCTCAGGCGAGAGCGCGAGATCGCGGCACAGCTCCTCCAGCGTGAGGCGCTGGTCGGCCTTCAGAGGTCGCAGCCGCGCCAATCCCCCGCGCGGACGAATCACCGGCTCGAGCAATCGCCCGGTCGCCAACCCGTCTCGAAATTCCAACCGATTGGCGAGGATGTATTCGACGCCGAGATGCCGCGCCAGAGGACGCAGCACATGATCCAGAGCCTGGCTCACCAAGATAATCGGCTCGCCGCCAGCCGCGACCTCCCGCAGACGAGCGACAGCCGCCGGATTCAGCCGCGGCTTGAGCGTGTAGTGGAAGTACTCCTCCCCGAGCAAGTCGAGGCGATCTCGGCTGATGCCCCGCAACAGGGCATGCAAGAGGCGCGTGGCCAGGACGCGATCGGTCGCATAGAGAACCGGACGAATCAGGGCGGAGAGGGCCACGCCCAAGCGCCGCATCCACCGCTCGGAGAAGCTTTGCGCGTTCCACGTGAAGAAGGCGATCGGCCGCACGGCGCTCAGATTCAGCAGACTCCCCTCCACGCGCCAGAAGATCCCATCCCTCGGGATGGCCGCCTTGTGCGCCGTGTGCTCCTCTGCCATACGCCAGTCCAGCGACGCTACACCTGTCCCGCTCTCAACTCCCCCGACCATGCCCCTGAGATCGGCCCACAGTATAGCAAAGTTTGACAGAGAATCAAAGCCGGGGTAAGGGAGCTGCCTCGGCCTGGCCTCCCCTCTGGCCAGAAGCGGCCGCTTCGCCTACAATTGGCCGATGCGCGTCGCAGAGGGCATCCTCTCCGCCATCGGACGTGGCGATCATTCAGTGAGGGAGCATGGCGATGATCATTGATTTTCGCGCGGTCCAACACTTGATTCCGGGATGGATCTTCAACGAGTACGGGCAGCTCACCGGCCGATATGTGCACCGGGATCGAATTGTGTGCGTCGCCGAGAATGGGCGGATTCAAGTCTGGGTGGACCGCGAAGCGTATGAACATCAGGACCCGGACGGGCTCATCTGCGACTACGATGCCCGAGACTTACTCGGCATGCGATGAGTCGCGTCCTGGGGAGGACGGTGCGGAAGGAGAATTTTGAGTCAACGGTGGCCTCTTGCTAAAATAGCTCCCGTCGGCTGAGGGACTGGGGCTCGGCGGAGCCCCCAGGAGATTGTGCTTCTGAAAGGATGGGGCGTATGGGAGCTGATGGCGGCCGACTCTTCGAAGCGTTCTTGAATCAGCAGGATGAGGAGGCGTGGCAGCGCGCTCTGGCGCAGCTTGAGCCACACATTCACGAAGTGGATCGCACGGCCACGCGCATTTGGTTTCATTTCTTCCCGCTGGCGCTCGCGCGAGCGCTCCAAGAGGCGGAGGACCCAGCAGCTCTGGCCCGGCAGCTCTTCCTCGAGGGGAAATATCGGCTGGCCGATCAGATGGATTCCTCGCATCGGTTCCTCTATGGCCACCGATACTGGCCCGAGGTGAAGCGCGCGCTCATCGCCTACGCTCATCGGACGCGTGCGCCGGAGCGTATGGATTTGGCGGATCACATTCGCGAGGTCGCTGCCGTGGTGGCCGAGGAGCGGCGCCTGGAGCCGTCGCTCACTCTGGGGATCACGGCCGTGGCCTTCATGACGGTGGAGCAAGTCGGTCTGGAGGCCTTTCGGGCCACTCCCGGGACAATCGCGCTCGATCCGCGGACGCTTGCGCGAACGCCGGACGAGGTGCTCGCCCGTCGCGCGCGCGATGATCGCCAGAGCCTCTTCTACTGGTGGAAGTATCCGGACAAAGTGTGGACGATCACCTTCGACGAGAACGACCCTGAGGCGACATTCCGCCTGATCAACCGCCAGCATCTGACGACGGCGGCGGCTCAGGATAAGCGCCCGCATCATCTGCGCGATCCGCGATGCGTGCCCCATGAGGGGCCGATCCCCGTGCAATGCCGGTCCGGCTCTTGCGGGTCGTGCTGGGTGGGGATATTGGGCGGCGCGGAGAAGCTCTCCGAGATGGAGGAATATGAGCGGCGGCGTCTGCGCGAATTCGGATACATCGAGACGGACGAGCCGAAGCCCATCATCCGCCTGGCCTGCCAGGCGCGGGCGTTCGGCGCGGTCTCGATCGTGATCCCGCCGTGGAACGGCGTCTTCGGGCGCTTCCTGCGAAAGTGGAGGCAGCAGCAGCGGCCGATGGAGCTGATGGGAACTCCATGAAGCCGTACCCTGTCCCTTGGCCGACTGCAGACCACCCGGAGCGCCTCCTCTCTGCCGGCGAGGAGCGCTCGAGGAGGAGTGGGGATGAGGATTCGAAAGAAGTTGCTTCTGGGACTTGTGGCCGGACTCGCGCTCGCCGGGCCGTGGAGTGAAGGGCGCGTGACCGAATCTCCGCGTCAGGAGCCTCCGTGGAGATGGCCCGAGAGCCGAGTCCTCGAGATCGCGCGACGGGTGCGCGCGGGACGTGATCTGACACCTCGGCAGTGGCCCGCAGGCGCGCGCGTCGCCGTCGGCCTCTCCTTTGACTTCGACAACGAGACGCCCGCGCTGCGAGATGGGCAGACCTCCCCGGCCCTGATGGCTCAAGGCGAATACGGTGCGCGCGCGGGCCTGCCGCGCATTCTGCGCCTTCTGGACGAGTATCAGGTTCCGGCGACGTTCTTCATCCCGGCCATGAGCGCGAAGCTCTACCCTCAATCGGTCCGAGAGATCCTCGCGCGCGGCCGCCATGAGATCGGCCTTCATGGATGGATTCACGAACGGAACTCCCTGCTCTCGGAGGAAGAGGAGCGGGAGCTGATGCGTCGCAGCCTGGAAGCGCTGGAGCAGATCGCCGGACGTCGGCCGGTGGGCATCCGCACTCCCTCGTGGGATCTCAGCCCGGCGACGATGAAGCTCATCCGCGAGTTCGGCTTGCTGTACGATAGCAGCCTCATGGCCGATGATCGTCCGTACGAGATCGTGCTGGAGGGCGCGCCGACGGGAGTTGTCGAGCTGCCGGTCGAGTGGATCCTGGACGACTACCCCTACTTCGGCATGGATCGGCAATCGGCCATTCGACCGCACACGACGCCGGAGGAGGTCTTCTCGATCTGGCGCGCGGAGTTCGATCAGGCGTACGAGGAGGGGACGCTGTTCATCCTCACCCTGCATCCGCACATCATCGGGCACCGCTCGCGCATCGTCATGCTCGAACGGCTGATCCGACACATGCGGCAGCGGCCGGGCGTGTGGTTCGCCACGCACGAGGAGATCGCGCGATATGTGCGGGAGATGAGCACGCATTCGACGCGATGAGGGGCGCGCCCGGCGAAAAGGAGGACTTCGGATGAGGCGAACGGTGGAACAAACCCTCGAAGAGCTGCTCCACCTGGCCGCGAGCCATTTTCGCGTCCCGCGGGAGCAGCTCGCTCCCGATGACGACTTCTTCGAGAAGCTGCGGATTGACAGCCTGCAGGCCCTGGAGCTGCTCACGCGTTTGGAGCATCACTTCGGCATCGAGCTGCCGGATTACGAGTTGCAAGGGGTGACGAGCTTTCGGGCTCTGGCCGAGCGCATTCACGCGAGGTTGTGATGCTGGATCTCTCACACTATGCGTCGCTCGGCGAAGCGCTCCGCGAGGCGCTCCAGCGGTGGGCCGATCACGTCTGCCTGATCGAGGCCGACCGCGATCGGGAGAATTGCCGACTGACCTATCGGCAATTCCAGGAGCGGGCGCTGCCGCTGGCGCGCGCGCTCCAGGAGCACGGGTTCGCGCCCGATGAGCGCGCGGCCATCATCATGACCAATCAATCGAAGTGGCTGATCTCGGCCTATGCGATTTTTTACGCCGGGGGGGTGCTCGTCCCTCTCGATTACAAGCTGAGTGCTCGAGAGCAGTGGGCATTGCTCCGCCATGCGCGCGCCTCGGTGCTCATCACGGAGTTCCCCTTCTGGCGCGCGCTTCGGCAGGAGGGGCGCCTCGACGAACTGCCGCTGCGCCTGGTGCTGGTGACCGAAGCGCCGCCGGAGGCCGACGTGGGCGAAGCCCTGCGGTGGGAGGAGTTTCGTGGTGAGGGCGAGCCGACCTTCGTCCCGCGTCGGCGAGAAGACGTCGCCTGCATCGTCTATTCCTCGGGCACGGGCGGGCGCCCGAAAGGATGCCTGCTCACGCATGAGAATTACCTGGAGCAGTGCCGCTCGCTCACCGCGATTTACCCCTTCTCCCCCGAGGTCCGGTATCTGAGCATCCTGCCGACGAATCACGCCATTGACTTCATGGTCGGCTTCATCGGTCCCTTCGTCTGCGGGGCGACGGTCGTGCACCTGCGCACGCTCCGGCCCGAATATATTCGCGAGGCCTTCGTGCGCTACAAGATCACGCACATGAGCCTCGTCCCCCTGATCCTCAAGAACCTCGAACGAGGCTTGCGCGAGCGCTTCGCCGCCCTGCCCGCGCACAAACGCGTGGCGCTTCGCGCCCTGATGCGGCTCAATCGGTGGCTCACGCGCCGGCGACCGAACGTGCGGCTCAGTCGTCGGCTCTTCCCCGACGTCCACCGCGCCTTCGGGGGGCATCTGGAGATGCTCATCGTCGGCGGGGCCTTCAGCGAGCCCGCCACGCTCCAATTCTTCTACGATCTGGGCATTCCCGTCGCCAATGGCTATGGGCTCACGGAAGCGTGCACGGCCGTCACGGTGAACGATCTGCGGCCATTCCGCGCCGATACGGTGGGCAAACCGCTGCCGGGCGTGGAGGTGAAGATCCTCAACCCCGATGCCGATGGGATCGGCGAAGTCGCCGTTCGCGGCAAGAATGTGATGGCGGGCTATCTGGACGATCCTGAGCTGACGGCCGAGACGATCGTGGACGGATGGCTGCTCACGGGCGATCTCGGATGGATAGACGAGACGGGCCACCTGCATCTGGTCGGGCGGAAGAAGAACATGATCGTGACCGAGGGGGGGAAGAACATCTACCCCGAAGACGTGGAGACGTTCTTCGAGGGCTTGGCAGTGAAGGAGTTCTGCATCTTCGCCGCGAACTATATCTGGCCGGAGCGCCGCCTGGGGGATGAGCAGCTCGTTCTGGTCCTCCATCCGTTTCCGGGGGAGGAGATCACCGAGGCCGTGCGCCGCGACGTGCTCGCGCGCAATCGGCGGTTGCCGGACTATAAGCGCGTGCATGGGTACTTGGTCTGGGATCGAGACTTCCCGCGAACAGCCTCGCTGAAGATCAAACGAACGATGCTGGCCGAGGAGATTCGCGCGCGCCGAAGTCGCGCCGACGTGCACTGGTTATGACCGGAACGCGACCTCGGGACAATTTTCTGGCCGTCGTGAACCCGGCCGCAGGTGGTGGACGCTGCGGCAAGCGCGCCGAACGCATCCTGGCCGAGCTGCGCGCGAGCGGCCTACCGATGGACGTCTTCTGGACGCGCTGCCCCGGCGAGGCGACCGCGCGCGCGCGCGCCGCGTATCGCGAAGGGTATCGCTCATTCCTCGTCGTCGGCGGCGATGGGACGACCTTCGAGGTGCTCAACGGCGTGTTCCCGGAAGCCGAACGCGAGGGGGGACGCCCGCGCCTGGCGCTTCTGCCGTTGGGGACCGGCAACTCCTTCCTGCGCGACTTCCTCGTGATGGGGACCTCCCCTTCAGCGGTGCGGGCGCGCTCGAGGGAGGCCGACGATCCCCTGCCACACGTTTTGAACGCCGTGCGATCGGGACGCGCCCGCGCGTGCGACGTATTGCGACTCGTGCATCGCGACGGTGTCCTGTACTTCCTCAACCTCCTCAGCCTGGGATTCCCCGCCGACGTGGCCACGGTGACGAACCGATGGTTCAAACCCCTGGGCGAAATGGGGTATCTCCTGGGCGTGTTCGCCTGCGTGCTCCGCCTGAAACGGCGCGCGTTCCCCGTGCGCGTGGAGGGCGCGCCTGAAGCCGACGTGCGCCGCTGCCTCTTTCTCACCTTCTCGAACAGCAAGTACACGGGCGGACGAATGTTGATCGCGCCGCACGCGGATCCCTGCGATGGTTTGATCGAGTATGTGCGCTGGGGACCGATCGGGCGAATGGGCCTGCTCCGCAATCTGCCCGGCCTCTTTGATGGGTCGCACATCAGGCACCCGCTCTGCGAGCGCCGTGCCGTTCGACAGATCGAATTCTCCCTGGAAGGGCCGGTCCCGGTGATGGTGGACGGCGAGGTCCTGCGCGTGCACTGCGAACGCTTGGATGTATTGCCCGCCGCCGTCGAGGTGATGGTCTGAGGGAGGGGCGGAGGTGAGGATCGAACGTCTGAGAGTGTATGGACGAGTGCTCCCCAACGTGGGCGCGAAACGGCGCACGAGCTGGGCGCGTCTCCTCCGACAGGTCTATCTCGTGATCCGCAGCGCCGTCCTGTGGATCGTGAGCATTCTGCACTTCTTCCCCGTGTGCACGTTCCTGGTGATCCTGGGGATGTTCATTGATCCGCGGAAGAACGATCGGCCGCAGCGATGGTTCTTCCGCAACGTCCTGCGACTGGCGGGCGTTCGCTTCCAGGTGCGCTATGCGCCGGGCTTCGATCCCACGCGCACGAGCATCTTCGTCTGCAATCATGTGAATATCTTCGACGCGTTCGTGATCTACTCAGCCATCCCGCAGTTCGTGCGGGGGCTGGAGCTGGAGACGCATTTCAAGATCCCGGCCTACGGATGGATGATGAAGCGCTTCGGGAACATCCCCGTGCCGAAGGACACGAACAATCCGGCGGCCTTCCGCCGCCTCCTGAAGCGCGCCAAGCAAGCGCTGGATGACGGCATCAGCCTCATCATCTTCGCCGAGGGCACGCGCACGCGCACCGGTCGCGTCGGCCCCTTTCAACGCGGAGCCTTCGTCCTGGCTCAATACACGGGCTATCCCATCGTCCCCATGAGCATCGTCGGCTCGTTCGAGTTCCATCGAACGGGAAGCTGGATGCTCTACCCCTCGACGATCACCGTCTATATCCACGAGACGATCGAGACCAAGGGGATGCGGAAGGAGGACATTGATCGGCTGCGAGAGCGCGTGCATCGGATCGTCGCCGAACCGGTCGAACGCGCCCTCGGCCTTCGCGAAGACATGTCGGGAGTGCCCGACACGACTCGTGACGCCGCCGCGTCGAGGAGATGAGGATCGCGCTTGTCCTCCCGGCGGCGCCTCGCTACACTGTGTAGGCCAAGTCGTCTGTTCGCCGATGAGAGCGAAGCGGAATCACAGAGAGCGCGCGATCCGAGTACCGGAGGATCTCCGCGTAGGAGGAAGCAGCCATGTTGATCCCGTTTTCGACTCTCGTCCCCATGAGCGTATGGAGCTTCGACACCGACTTCAACCGCCTGACCGGAGAGGGTCTCCCGATGACTTTCGCCGCGCAGGTGGGGGTTCTGGCGATCGCCGGTGTGCTCTCCTGGTTTCGTCGGCGAAGGGAAGAGACCTCGGTCAGCGTGAATCGGTCTTTCGATGGAGGCGTCGTGATCGAGGAACCGGAACGCCTGGCGCTGCGGGAGGAGCATGGTGTCCGACCGCTGACGGAAGAAGAAGAGGGAACGGGGATTGACCAATTGCCCGAGGGCGTATACGGGTTCACCTGTGCCGTCGGGCAGTGGGACGCGCCGCTCTTCCGGAGGAAGATCTTCCTGAGCTACGAGATGCACAAGCTGCGCGATGGCTCTCCGGTGCTCATCGGATATGTCTCGCCCGAAGACGCCGAGCGGATGAAACATGGCGAGAGCGTGGTGACGATTCATCTCTTCCCGGATCGGCAGGAGGGCGCGACCGAACTGGTCAGCATTCCGCTTGAGCGCGTGCGCCGACATCGGCAGCATTCGGAGCGGACGGGCCGAGGCTTGGAGTTGGAGCTGGAGCCCGGGGAGGGATGACGCGCGAAGCGCTCCAGAAGGGCAGTCCTTTCGCCTGGAGGAGCGCGTGGAGAGAGCAGGCGTGAAGCATCGTGAGCCCCAGGCGGGGGGAGCGCTCTCTCGGAGGGCGAACGATGGCCTATCGAAGTGATCTGGGACTTCTCCTTGTTCGCGTCCTGGCCGGCGGTATGCTCGCCGCCTTTCACGGATGGGGGAAGGTGAAGTCGGCTTATGCCCTGCTCGTCCATGACCAGGAATGGCGGTTCGTGCACACGGTCGCGAGCTTGGGGTTTCCTCTCCCGACCGTCTTCGCCATCGCGGCGGCTATTGCGGAATTCTTCGGCGGCCTTTTCCTGGCCGTGGGATTTCTCACTCGCCTGGCGGCAAGCGCGATCGCGATCACCATGCTGGTGGCCGTTTACCGACATCTCACGACGGACTGGCGGTTCGAGCTGGCCGCGCTGTATCTGGTGATCGCCCTGCTGTTCCTTCTGGGAGACCCAGGCCGATGGGCGCTGGATGCGCGCCTGCGGTTCCGATGGAGATGAACGATGTCCTCACGCATTCTTTCCGCGAGAACCATCTTGGGGTGGGTGGCGATTGGGCTCTTCGTCGCCCTTTATGGGATTGAGATCGTCCATCACGGGCCGCCGGTCACCGTGCGCTGGGTCCGACAGAGGGTGGGGACCCCGGGCCTCATTCTGCTCAACATCGCGATCGTGCTCGCCTTCCTCGCGCTTCTGCCGTACCGGCGTCCGACCAAGCACATCTGGAAATCGCGAGGGGCGTTCATCGCCTTCGCCATCGCGCTCATGACGGAGATGTTCGGCTGGCCGCTGGTGATCTTCCTCCTGTCGCCGCTTGTGGAGATCCCCGTGCTGGCGCGCGAATATCGGCGAATGTTCGATGCGTGGCATCCCGAGGCCGTGGGGACGGCGCTCAGCCTGCTCGGGCTTCTGCTCATCGCTCTGGGTTGGCGGCAGATTCACGGCGCGCGCGGATTGGTGACGACGGGTCTCTATCGCTACATGCGGCATCCGCAGTACACGGGCATTCTGCTCTTCACGCTCGGATGGCTCGTGCACTGGCCCTCACTGGTGACGCTGGTGCTCTGGCCATTTCTCGCTGCAGCCTATGTGTGGCTCGCGCGACAGGAAGAGCGCGAAGCGGTGGCGGAATTCGGCGATGCGTATCTCGAATACGCGCGGCGCACGAAGCGCTTCATCCCGTTCCTCGTGTGAGCGGGGCGTTCTGCGCGCAGGCGAGGCCTCGGAGACCCATCCGCCGGAGGTGATGACATGAAACACGTCCTTTCCAGGAAGTGGCTTCTGGCGCTTCTCGCCGGAGCGCTGCTTGTGGGGCAGCGACCGCCGATCTCTCCAAAGGGGCGGGCCTCGGACGGGGAGCAACGCTCATCGGCGCGCCTGGCTGAGATCGAGCGGGCGATTCGCGCGGAGATGGAGCGGCAGAAGATCCCGGGCCTCTCGGTCGCGCTCGTGACCGAACATCGGCTGCAATGGGCGAAGGGATTCGGCTATGCCGACCTGGAGAATTCGGTGCCGGCGACGGAGCGAACCGTATATCGCCTGGCCTCCATCTCGAAGACGATCACAGCCGTCGCGGCGATGCAATTGGTCGAGCGCGGGAAGCTCGATCTGGATGCGCCCATCCAGCGCTACTGTCCGGCCTTCCCCGAAAAGCCCTGGCCGATCACCGCGCGCCATCTGCTGGCGCACACGAGCGGGATTCGCCACTACAAGCGGCCTGAGGAGATCACGAGCACGCGCCACTACACGCGCATCGTGGACACGCTGGAGATCTTCAAAGACGATCCGCTGGAGCACGAACCGGGAGCGCGCTTCACCTACACGACCTACGGCTACAATGTGCTCGGCTGCGTGATCGAGGGCGCCGCGGGGGTGAGCTACCTGGAGTACGTGCGGGAGAACATCTTCACGCCGGCCGGAATGGAGAGCGCGCGCGACGATGACGTCTTCGCCATCATCCCTCATCGAGCGCAGGGGTATCGGCGGACGCCGAACGGAGCGCTGCAGAACTCCCCACTGGCGGACACGAGCAACAAGATCCCCGGCGGCGGCCTCTGCGCGACGGTGCTCGATCTGGCGCGCTTCGCCATCGCGCTGCAGCGTGGGATGCTCCTTCGCCGGGAGACGCTCGCGCAGATGTGGATGCGCCAGAAGACGCGCGATGGACAGGAGACGTCCTACGGCTTGGGCTGGAGCCTGGCCGAATATCGCGGCCAGCGCGAGGTCTTCCACACGGGCGGACAACCGCGGGTGAGCACGTTGCTCTACATGCGGCCGGACGAGCGACTGGCCGTCGTGCTGCTGTCGAATCTCGAAGGCGCGCGCCTCATCGAACTGGCGCGGCGCATCGCCGACCTCGCTCTGCAATAGCGCACCGCGATAAAGGAGGACATATGCGCGTCGCCTTCTATCAGTTCGCACCGAAATTCGGAGCCGTGGAGGAGAATCGCGCCCGCCTGATGGCGACGTTGGACCGTGTGGAGGCCGATCTCGTGGTCCTGCCGGAGCTGGCGACGACCGGCTACCTCTTCGCGAGCCACGACGACGTGCGTCATCTGGCCGAATCCATTCCCGGCCCGACCGTGGACGCGCTGCAGACGTGGGCGGCGCGACGCGGCTCCCACCTCGTGCTCGGACTCGCGGAGCGCGCCGACGATCGGTGTTACAACAGCGCCGTGCTCATCGGTCCGGGGGGCGTGATCGGCACCTACCGCAAGATGCATCTGTTTCACGAGGAGAAGCAGCTCTTTCATCCGGGCGATCTCGGCTTCCCGGTCTTCGAGATCGCCGGAGTGAAGATCGGCATCCTCATCTGCTTCGATCACTTCTTCCCCGAAGCCGCGCGGACCGTGGCCCTGCAGGGCGCGCAGGTGATCGCCCATCCCTCGAATCTGGTCTTGCCGGGCCTGGGACAGCTCACCACGCGCGTGCGCGCGCTGGAGAATCGCGTCTTCTGGGTCCTGGCCAATCGCGTCGGCGCAGAGACGCGCGGAGCGACGCGCCTGACCTTCACCGGGCGCAGCCAGATCGTCGCTCCCGATGGGACCATCCTCCGTGAAGCTTCGCCCGAAGCGGAGGAAGTCGGTATCGTCGAGATTGATCCACAGCAGGCGTGCGATAAGCGCGTCACGGCGCTCAACGATCTCTTCGCCGATCGTCGTCCGGCGTGGTATCGGCTGTGAGCGATCGAGGGCCGATGAGCAGGAGGCCGCTGTTTGCTCGGCGCCGCCGATCGCCGATATAATCCCCGAACATGGGCGATGTGACATGCGAACGGAGGCGCGCGGAGGTGGTGGGGGCGAGCTTCCGCTCTGAGTCGCTGGCGTTTGCGCGGATCCCGGATCTTCCCACACTCTTTCTCGATTTCCTCTCCGACTTCGAGAAGGTCGCCGATTTCTACCGGGGGGGACGAGTGCTCCTCCCCCCCACGAGGGAGGACGCGGCGGCGCTGCGCGAGCGCGCGCGTCAAGTCGCAGCGCGCCTTCCTGATCGAGAAGAGCTCTGTCGGGTCCTGCGCGAGCAGAACGCGCGATGGGGAGCGAGCGAAGCCACGCTGAAGGCCATTGGCGAATTGGCCGAACCGGAAACGGTCGCTATCGTCACCGGTCAGCAAGCGGGGCTGTTCACGGGGCCTCTCCTGACGCTCTATAAGGCGTGGACGGCCATTGGCGCCGCCCGACTCTTGCGCGCGTGGGGGATACGGGCCGTCCCGATCTTCTGGATCCACAGCGAGGATCACGACCTGAAGGAGGTCACCGATTGCGGTCTTCTCGGACGCGATGGGGAGTGGGTGAAGGTGCCGTACCCCATCGCGCCGGAGGAAGAGGGGAAGCCGGCCGGCGCGATTCTCCTCGATGAGCGCGCGGACGCTGCCCTCGCGACGCTGCTTGGCGCCCTGCCGGATTCGGAGTTCCTCCCGGAGATCGAGGTGCTCCTTCGAGCGGCCTATGCGAAGGGACTCTCACTGACCGATGCGTTCGCCCGCGCGATGGCGCGCCTTATGGCCGAGGAAGGACTCGTCCTTCTGGATCCGGCCGATGAGCGGCTCAAGCGTCTGACGGTGCGCGTGCTGGAGCGTATCGTGCGCGAGTGGCCGCGCGTGATCGCCGCGTTCGGCGCCCACAGTGAACGGGTGAAGGCGCGCGGGTATCGCCTCCAACTTCATCCGGAGCGCGCTGGCGCCTTCCTCTTCTTCTTGGAAGACGGACGGCGTCGCCCGCTCATTGGGGAGGGAGAGCGTTTCACGCTTCGCGACGGTGGGAAAGCGTTCACCGGAGAGGAACTGCTGCGGGAGCTCACCGAACATCCCGCGCGCTTCAGTCCGAACGTGGCGCTTCGCCCCGTCGTACAAGATGCGCTCTTGCCCACGCTCGCCTACGTGGGGGGGCCGAGCGAGATCGCCTATTTCGCGCAACTGGGGCCGGTGTACGAGGCCTGCGAGGTGCCGGAGCCGGTGCTCTGCCCGCGCGCGTCGCTGACGCTCGTCGAGCCCCGCGCGGCCGAGCTCTTGGCGAGATACGGCCTCGCGCTGACGGATCTCTTCGCCGGCGTTACCGCCGTTCATCAGCGTCTGATCGAGCGCACGCTTGAGGCGAATCACGCCTCGCTCTTTGACGAGGCGCGCGCGGCCGTGACCGAAGCGGTGCGGAAGCTGCGTCCGCTCTTGCGAGAAGCGGACCCGACGCTCGACCGACCGCTCGATCGCGCCGAGGAAGCGATGCATCGTCAGATCGAGATCCTGCGTCAGCACTATCTCCGCGCGCGCGCCCGACGCGACGAGACTCTCGCCCGCCATGCGCGACGCCTGGTGCTCGCGCTCGCGCCTCACGGGATGCTGCAAGAGCGCGCGATGACGGTCTTCTACTTCCTGGCGCGATATGGCGATCACGTCGCTCGCGTGATCCGCGAGGCCATCGCGCTGGGGAACCGCGCGCATCACGTGCTCTTTCTGTGAGGAGAACATGCGCGGGTTGGCGGGATGCGGCGGCGAAGGAGATCGGACGCGCGACGCCTGTGGCCGCTCCTCCCGAATGGATCTCCCGTTCCATTCGGCCATCGAAGACGGCGGGAGGCAGAAGTGACGACCGCAACGAGCGCGCAGCATCGCATCCGCGTCACGCGAACCATCGTGGAACGACTCGAACGGGAGGCGCGCGCGGCCGCCCCCTATGAGTGCTGCGGATTCCTGGCCGGACGCGGGGACCTCATCCACGCCCTCTATCCCCTGCGCAACGTGGCCGAACGCCCCCTGGTCGAATACTTCGCCGACGTGCGCGAGGTGCTCGCGGCGTTTCGCACGATGCGAACGCGCGGGGAGGAACTGCTCGGCATCTATCACTCGCATCCGACCTCGGCAGCCTCTCCCTCGGCGACGGACATCGAGCGGGCTTACTATCCGGAGGCCGTCTATTTTATAATTTCGCTCCAGCCCGCGCTGGACCTTCGCGCTTACCGGATCATCTCCGGGAAGGTCGAAGCGGTGGCCGTGGAGATCGTCGAAGGCGCGTGACCGGCTCTCGCGCGGTGGGGGAGATCGCGAGAGCCCATGAGGATCGTTCTCCTCCCTTCTCCATCGAGGTGCTCCCTCAGTGGGAACCTCTCGAGCGAAGAGGCGACGCATATGGGCGCAGAGCTGAAGGCCTTCTGGGACGCCGCCGCGCATCTGAGCGGGCGCGAAGTCGCCGACATCGCGCTCGTGGCGCTGCTCATCTACGGCATCCTGAAGCTGATCAAGGACACGCGCGCCGTCCAGATGGTCTATGGGCTCGTGGCGCTTGGGCTGCTCTACCTGCTGGCGACATGGGCGCAGCTCTACACGCTCGAATTCGTGCTGCGGAACGCGATGCTCTACGTCGGGATTGCGGTCATCGTCATCTTCCAGAACGAAATTCGCACGGCGCTCATCCAGTTCGGGCGGTACTGGCCCCGCCCCTTCGGCGGGCGCGGACTCCGACGCGTGGAGTACGAGCAGTTGTTCGAAGAGGTGATCCTGGCCGTCACGACGCTCGCGGCCGAGCGCATCGGCGCGCTGATCGTCTTCGAGCGCACCATCGGCTTGCACAACTTCATCGAGACGGGCGTGCGGCTGGATGCGCGGGTCTCCTACGACCTTCTGGTCTCCATCTTTAATCCGCGCGCCCCGCTCCATGATGGCGCCGTCATCATTCGCGGGGATCGCCTGGTGGCGGCCAGTTGTTTCCTGCCCCTCACGCTGAATCCGCAACTCTCCAAGGAGTTGGGCACGCGCCATCGCGCGGCCATCGGCATCACCGAGGATACGGATGCCGTCGCCATTGTCGTCTCCGAGGAGACGGGGATCATCTCGTTCGTGGCGGAAGGACACATCTATCGGCACCTGGATGCGACGCGGCTGCGCCATTTCCTTCGCACGTCGCTCGTGGAGCCACGTCGGGGCTTGCGCGAGCTGACGGCGTGAGCGCGCGCACCGATCGGGCATGATAGGGGAGACATCGAGACAAGGACGGCCAGCGGGCATGCTCCTGAAGGACGCGCTCCGACGGGCGATCGTGGTCAATTTCTGGCTGAAGCTCATCTCCATCGTCGGGGCGCTGCTGCTGTGGTTCGCCGTCTCCTCCGAACATGCGCGGCGCGACGTGGTGCTCTACAATGTCCCCGTGCGCGTGCGGCGCGAGCCATCGGACCTTCTGGTGACGGGGCTGGCCTATCGTGTCGTGGATGTGCGCGTGCGCGGACCGGCCAGTCAGATCGCTCAACTCAAACCGGAGGATCTCTCGATCTTGGTGGACGTGAGCCACCTGACGCCGGGGCGGCATGTCCTCACGCTCGATGAGCGCCTCGTCCGACGACCTGCCGGGATCGAAGTCCTGCGCATTGATCCCCCGACCCTCCCCATCGAGGTGCAGCGAGAGATCACGCGCGAGGTGCCCATCCGTCCCCGTCTGGATGAGCGATCGCTCCCGCCGAATTACACGGTGACGGGATACGCGGTGAAGCCGGAGCGCGCGCAAGTCACGGGCCCAGAGGCATGGGTGAACCAATTGGAGGAGATCCCGACGCGCGCGATCGCGCTCGGGGGAGTGAACTCCTCGCTCACGGTCACTGTGCCCCTTGAACCCGCGGGCTCCGAAGCCATCCGCATCGTTCCGCGAGAAGCCACGGTCACGGTGCTGGTCGAGGAGGTGATGGAGCGACGCTTCCCCCAACGTCCGATCCTCATCGCCCAAGCGGTGCGGCGACGGATAGTGATCACTCCCCAGGTTGTGGATGTCCTTGTGCGAGGGCCGCGTTCCACGGTACAAGCGCTTGAGGAGCAGGAGATCATCGCGACGCTCCCGGAAGAGGCGCTGCAGGCGCTCGCCGCGCGCGATGGGGAACAGGAAGTCGTTCCGCTGGTGCGCCTCCCCGCCGGCTCGCGCGCGAGCGTCGTGCGGTGCGAGCCCGAGCGCGTGAGGGTTCGATGGAGATAGCGAGGCCGTCATCGAGATCGCGCGAGAGGAGGAACGATGGCTCGACTCTTCGGAACGGATGGGATTCGGGGGATCGCGGGCGAGTATCCCCTGGACGAGCGGACGATCTTCGCCTGCGGGATGGCCCTTGTGCGTGTACTGGGCCGGCCGCTGCGGGTACTCCTTGGGCGCGATACGCGGGAGTCCGGCCCCTGGATCGGACGCCTGCTCGTTGCCGGCGTGCGCGCAGCCGGAGGCGATGTGGTGAGCGCCGGGATCTTCACGACGCCCGGCATCGCCTATCTCGTGCGCGCTCATGCGGAGCTGGATGCCGGGGTCGTCATCTCCGCTTCGCACAACCCGTATCCCGACAATGGGATCAAGATCTTCTCCGCCCGCGGGATGAAACTCGACGACGAGCAGGAGGCGGCCATCGAGCGCGAGATCGCGGCGCTCGCGCCCGATCCGGATGTCGAAGCGCGATGTCGGGAAGTGCCGGTGGCCCCAGAGGAGCTACTGTCGCCGGAGACCGAGCGCTTCGCCACCGAATATCTCCACTTCTTGCGCGAGCGCGCGATGGGGACTTCGGAGAGACGACCGCTCGCGGGATGGCGCGTGGGCTTTGACGGCGCGCATGGAGCGGCCTATCGGCTCGGCCCTCGACTTCTGGAAGAGCTGGGCGCGCAGGTCGAAGCCGTGGGCGTCGCTCCTGACGGGCGCAATATCAACCACGAGTGCGGATCGCTGCATCCCGAGACGGTGCGCCGTGTCGTCCAGGAGCGCGGATGCGATGTGGGGCTGGCTGTGGATGGGGACGCGGACCGCGTCATCTTCGTGAATCGAGCGGGGGAGATCCTCGACGGCGATGACCTGCTCTACATCCTCGCCACGTATCTTCAGGAGCGCGGACGATTGCGGGGGAATGTGGTCGTCGGAACGGAGATGACGAACTTCGGTCTGGAGCAAGCGCTCGCGCGGCGAGGGATCGCGCTCGTGCGGACGAAAGTGGGGGATCGGTATGTGCTGGAGCAATTGCTGGAACGGGGAGCCTCGCTGGGCGGAGAACCGTCGGGACACCTCATCCTGCCGGAGATCAGCTCGACAGGTGACGGTCTGCTCACGGCGCTCATCGTCCTGAACGTCATGCGGGAGACCGGGCGCGACCTCGCCGAGTTGCGCCACGGGTTCACGCGCTACCCGCAGTGCATCGTCAACGTGCGCGTTCGAGAGAAGCCGCCGCTGGAGACGATTCCCGGATTCCCCCACGCTGTAGCGGAAGCGCGAGCGCGGCTGGGCGAACGCGGGCGCGTGCTCGTCCGATATTCGGGGACGGAGCCGGTCGCGCGCGTGATGGCCGAAGCCGAGAGCGAACATCTCGTGCGCGAGGTCGTCATGACCTTAGCCGAAGTGATTCGTCGCCATCTGGGAGGGTCGGATTCGGATTCATCCGGTCGGTGAAAGACCGAGGGGAGGGACGGTCGTGAGCTACATCCTGGCTCTGGATCAAGGGACGTCGAGTTCGCGCGCTCTTCTCTTCGACATCGAGGGAGGGATTCGCGGTTTCGCCCAACGCGAGTTCCACCAAATCTATCCGCGCCCCGGATGGGTCGAACATGATCCCGAGGAGATTTGGGATTCGCAGCGGGAGGCCGCTCGGGAGGCGCTCCGCATCGCGAGGATCGCGCCGTCGGAAGTCGCGGCCATCGGGATCACGAATCAGCGCGAGACGACGATCCTCTGGGAGCGAACGACGGGTCGGCCCATTCACAACGCCATCGTCTGGCAATGTCGGCGCACGGCCCCACTCTGCGAGGACTTGCGCCGAGAGGGATTCGATCGCGTGATCCTGGAGCGCACGGGCCTGGTGCTCGATGCCTATTTCTCCGGGACGAAGATCCGATGGCTCCTGGACCACGTCCCCGGAGCGCGCGAGCGGGCGCGGCGCGGCCAGTTATGCTTCGGGACAGTGGACACGTGGTTGATCTGGAAGCTCACCGGCGGTCGCGTGCATGTGACCGATCCCTCGAATGCTTCGCGCACGATGCTCTATAACATCCACGCGTGCGCTTGGGATGAAGAGATCCGGCAGCGGCTCGACATCCCGCGCGAGTTGCTGCCGGAGGTGCGCGCCTCGAGCGAGGTCTATGGAGAGACCGAGCGCGCGATCTTCGGCGCACCGATTCCGATCGCCGGGAACGCCGGCGACCAACAGGCGGCGCTCTTCGGCCAAGCGTGTTTTCATCCCGGCATGGCGAAGGCCACCTATGGAACGGGGTGCTTCGTGCTCTTGCAGACGGGTTCGACCCCCGTGCCCGCGCGCCACGGCATTCTGACGACCATCGCCGTCGGATTGCGCGAGGGCATGCGATATGCCCTCGAAGGGAGCATCTTCATCGCCGGAGCCGCCGTGCAGTGGCTGCGCGATGGACTGGGGATCATCCGCTCGACGGATGAAGTGGAAGAGCTGGCCCGCACCGTGCCGTCGAGCGAAGGGGTCTACATCGTTCCGGCCTTCGTGGGCTTGGGAGCCCCTTACTGGGACATGTACGCGCGAGGAGCGATCCTCGGCATCACGCGAAGCACACATCGCGCGCATCTGGCGCGCGCGACCCTTGAAGCCATCGCCTTCCAGGTTCGCGATGTCATTGAGGCGATGGAAGAGAGTTCAGCAATCGCGCTGCAGGAGTTACGGGCCGATGGGGGCGCAGCGCGCAATGATCTCTTGCTGCAGATCCAGGCCGATCTCCTTGGCCGGCCCGTGGTTCGACCGGCGATCACGGAGACGACGGCTCTCGGAGCCGCCTACCTGGCCGGACTGGCCGTCGGGATCTGGAGGAACACGGAGGAGATCGCGCGCCACTGGCAGATGGAACGCCGCTTCCTGCCGCAGATGCCGGCGGACGAACGCGAAGCGCTCTATCGCGGATGGAAGCGCGCTGTTGAGCGCGCCCGCGCCTGGGCGGAACGCGAAGGGAGGTGAAGACGCAAGTCCCCATGGGGGAGGCTCGGCGGAAATGATCCATCGCCTGCGCCGGGTGAGCGAGCGAACCTACGATCTCCTCATCATCGGCGGGGGGATCAACGGAGCGGGCATCGCGCACGAAGCGGCGCGACGCGGGTTGGCGACGCTGCTCCTCGAACGCCACGATTTCGGCAGCGGGACGACGAGCCGTTCGACCAAGCTCATTCACGGAGGCTTGCGGTATCTGGAGCATGGGGAATTCGGCCTGGTCTTCGAATCGTTGCGCGAACGCGAGGCGCTGCTGCGTCTGGCCCCTCACCTGGTCCGTCCCCTTCCCTTCCTCATCCTCATTCACCGCGGCGGCCCCTATCGGCCGCTCAGCGTTCGGCTCGGATTGACGCTGTACGATCTGCTCGCGCTCGGCAAGAGTCTGCCCGCGCATCACCGACTCTCGCTCGCCGATGTGCGCGCGCGGGAACCGGCGCTGGTGCTCGATGATGTGCGCGCCGCTTTTCTCTATTTCGATGCGCAAGTGATGTATCCCGAGCGCCTCGTCATCGAGAACGTTCGCGCAGCCGAAGAGCAGGGCGCCGACGTGTTCAACTATGCCGAGGTCACCGAGCTGCTCGTCGAAGATGGGGCTGTGCGCGGCGCGTGGGTGCGAGATCGAATGAGCGGCGCAGAGGTCCGGGTCCGCGCGCGCTTGGTGATCAATGCCGCCGGCCCGTGGGTGGATGCCGTGTGCCGACGGCTTCCGCGCCCGATGCCCCGGTTCATCGGCGGGACCAAAGGCAGCCACCTCGTCCTCCCCAACACGTGGGCCTTGCGCCACGCCCTCTATGCAGCCGCGCGCGCCGATGGACGGCCCTTCTTCATCGTGCCCTGGAGAGACAGCGTGCTCATCGGCACAACGGACATCCGATATGAGGGCGATGCCAACGACGTGCGCGCTGACGATGAGGAGATCGCGTATCTCTTGAACGAAGCGCGCCGGCTGCTCGGCCCGCGCCTTCGACGCGAAGACGTGCAGTACGCCTATTCCGGCGTGCGCCCACTTCCATACCGACCGGGCGTGCCCGAAGGCGCGATCACGCGCCGCCACATCATTCGCGATCACGAGCGCGAGGATGGGATCGCCGGGTTCCTCTCCATCATCGGAGGGAAGATCACCCCCTATCGGCATCTCGCCGAAGAGGTCGTGACGCTCGCCTGCCGAAAGCTCCGGCTCCCGGAGAGCGAACGCGCGCGCGTCGCGAGCGAGCGTCTGGAGCCTTTGCCCGGAGGGGCAACCTTCGCCCCCTCCGAGATCCTGAGAGCGGCGCGAGACCTCGGCGTTGCGGCGGATTCGGCCGCGCAGCTCATGGAGGTGTACGGGAGCCTGAGTGCGGAAGTCCTCGCCCTCGTGGAATCGGACCGCACCCTCGGCGAACGCCTCTGCCCGCACCATCCCGACATTCGCGCTCAGATCCTCTACGCGCTCGAACGCGAGCATGCCGCGCGCCTGGCCGACATCTTCCTGCGGCGCACGGCCATCGGTTGGAGTCGCTGCCTGGGCCTGAGCTGCGCTCCGGCCGCCGCGCGCCTGATGGGAGCCCATCTCGGCTGGGAGGAATCGCGCGTGCAGGAAGAGATCACCGCCTATCGCGAGGAACTCACCCGGACCTTCCGCATCTTCAGGCCCACCCCCCTCCCCGGATGAGGGAAGTGAGCGCGCGGTCGAAGCTATTCGCCGCGTGTGCCCATGCGATGGGCCGCCCCCCTTCGTGTTCCAGGGCTCGCCGCACTCGCCCCGAGCTATATTCGGGCGCCTGCTGGGCAGGTTCTCTGTGGCAAGGGTGATCTCAAAGGGATTCACTGGCCAGCTCGCGCGGGCGAAGGGATCCACGCCGACGGAGCTCGCTCCTGATCGCTCCATGCGATACGCATCCATGGGTTCACCGTCACCTGTACTTGACCACAGCGAAGCGCGCCTCATAGAATTGGCCCCGGCTCGGGGATCGAACATTTCGAAGAGGAGGAAGAGAGTATGCGAGAGGGCCGTCTTCGGGGCTCGCGCCCCATATGGGTATCGCGATGGTTCCCACGCTGCACCGTGTCTCTTCTCATCATGGGCCTGAGCCTCTCATTCGTCTCGCGCGCTCTTGGAGAGCCTCCTGGGCAATCGCGCCCGGCGTCGGACCAAGCGCGCCCGCAGATTGATCCTTCGCTCTTCGAGAACTTGGAATGGCGGAACATCGGGCCGGCCATCATGGGTGGGCGCACGACCGACATCGAAGGCGTCCCCGGCAATCCCAACATCGTCTACGTGGCGACCGCCTCCGGCGGGCTGTGGAAGACGACCAACGGCGGGATCACGTGGACGCCGATCTTCGATCGGCAAAACACGATCTCCATCGGCGACATCGCCATTGATCCGAAGAATCCCGACGTCATCTGGGTGGGGACGGGCGAATCGAACACGCGCAACAGCGTCTCCTTCGGCGACGGCGTGTACAAATCCACCGATGGAGGGAAGACGTGGCAACATCTCGGCCTCCGAGACACGCGGCACATCTCGCGGATCCTGATTCACCCGCACAATCCGGACATCGTCTATGTGGGCGCCGTCGGTCATGCGTTCGGTCCCAACGAGGAGCGGGGCGTCTTCATGACGACCGATGGTGGGCGCACGTGGCAGAAGGTGCTCTATATTGACGCGCAGCACGGCGTCTCCGATATGGACATGGACCCGAGCAATCCGAACATCCTCTACGCCGCGATGTGGTATTTTGAGCGCAAACCCTGGACGCATCGCAGCGGGAGCGAGAAGGGCGGCGTCTTCAAATCCGTGGACGGCGGGCGGACGTGGAAGAAGCTCGAGCGCGGATTGCCGAAGCTGCTCGGTCGCATCGGGGTGAAGGTCGCGCCGAGCAATCCGCAGGTCGTGTACGTCATCGCGGAATCCAAGGAGGGCACGCTCTTCCGCTCCGACGATCGCGGCGAGACCTTCCGCGAAGTCTCACGCGAGGTGCGCATCGTCTCGCGCGGATTCTACTACGCCGACCTGCGCGTGGACCCGTGGGATGAGAATCGCGTCTACGCGATCGCGTCCAATCTCTTCGTCTCGATTGACGGAGGACGAACGTTCCGTCGCATCTCCGCGCGCACGCACAGCGATTACCACACGCTCTGGATTGATCCCACGAACCCGTATCGCCTGTGGCAGGGGAATGACGGAGGGGTCGCCGTCTCCTACGATCGCGGAGAGACATGGGAATACGTCAACAACATTCCGCTCGGGCAGTTCTATCAGATCCACGCCGACAATCGCCTGCCCTTCTACTGGGTGAGTGGCGGGCTGCAGGACAACGGGACGTGGACCGGTCCCAGCCGCACGCGCGAACCGGCGGGCATCTTGAACGACGATTGGATCATGGTGAGCTTCGGCGACGGCTTCCACGTGGTCACCCATCCCGAGGACCCGAATCTCTACCTCTCCGAGTCGCAGGGGGGGAATCTCTTCCGCACCGACCTGCGCACGCGGGAGCAGCAGAACGTCAGCCCGCAAGCGCGCCGCAACGACGGGGGTCCCGTGGGCGAGTTGAAATATCGCTTCAATTGGAACGCTCCCATCGTGCTCTCGCCGCACGACAAGAACACGGTCTACTACGGCGGGAACGTCGTCTTCCGATCCACCGATTTCGGCAAGACGTGGCAGGTCATCAGTCCCGACCTGACGACGAACGATCCGGAGAAGCAGAAAGACGCGGGCGGCCCGGTCTGGACCGAGAACACGACGGCCGAATACCACTGCACGATCATCAGCCTGGCCGAATCTCCGGTCCGCGCGGGCGTGATCTGGGCCGGGACCGATGATGGCAATCTCCAGGTCACGCGCGACGGCGGGAAGACCTGGACCAACGTCATCAAGAACGTCCCCGGGTTGCCCCCGTTCTCCCCGGTCTCGCACGTGGAGCCCTCGCGCACAAGCCCCGATGTCGCGTACGTCGCCTTCGATCGCCACATGCTCGATGACTTCCGCCCCTACATCTTCAAGACGGCCGACGGCGGGCGCACATGGACGAATATCAGCGGGAATCTCCCGGAGGGCGCTTACGTCTGGGTGGTGCGCGAGGACCCGAAGAACCCCAATCTGCTCTATGCCGGGACGGAGCTCGGGCTCTACGTCTCCTACACGGGCGGGACGAATTGGATCCCCCTTCGGCTGAAGAACCTGCCCACGGTCGCCGTGCACGACATCCTCATCCATCCGCGGGAGAACGACCTCATCCTGGGCACGCACGGACGGAGCATCTGGATCTTCGACGACGCGACGCCGATCCAACAGATGAGCCCTGAGATCCTGAGGAGCGACGTGCACCTGTTCGATATCCGGCCGGCCCTGCGCTTCGCCACGCGATTCACGCGCTACGGCATCGGGAACAAGGTCTTCACCGGGCCGAATCCCCCGTACGGGGCACTCATCACGTACTATCTGCGCGAGAAGCCCGACGAGAAGACGACGGTGAAGATCCAGATTCTCGACGGCGCGGGGAAAGTGATCCGCGAGCTGACGCAGATTCCGAAAGAGAAGGGGCTGAATCGCACGGCGTGGGATTTGCGCTACGAGGGACCGAAGGTGCGCCGGCCTCCAAGCCCCGAGGAGGTGGAATTCGTGGGAGGGCCGCGCGGGCCGCAGGTGCTGCCCGGGACCTACCGCGTGCGCTTGATCGTGGGGGAGAAGACGCTGGAGAAACCCGTCGAGGTGCGCCTGGACCCGACGATCTCTGTCCCCGACGCCGATCTGCGCGCGCAGCGTGAGGTCGGGCTCGAGCTGCGCGATCTGATCTCGGCGACCAACGACGCCTTGCGCGCGCTCGATAGCCTTCGTGAGCAACTGCAGCAGATCGAGCGCACGGTTCGCGATCGCCTGGCGGAAGTCCCCGCCGAACTGAGTCGAGCGCTCTCGGAACACCTGAAGCAGGTGGAGACGCTGCAGAACGAGCTGGCGCGTCCGCAGAACGTGCCGACGTATATGACCGGGCCTCGATTGGTGGAACGACTGAACGGCCTCTTCTTCGCCATAGATGGCCCGAGCGCCGCGCCCACGCCGGCGCAAATGGAATACCTCGGCGAGCTGCGCCAGGAGTTCGCCGAGAAGATCGAGCGGGTGAATCGGCTCCTGAGCGAGGACGTGCCGAAATTGAACGAGACCCTTCAGCGCTTCCATGCGCCCACGGTGCTCGTGGGCCGTCCCATTGAGCGTCCGCGCTCCTGACGCGAACCGATGAGGGCGCCTCTCGCGCGAGAGGCGCCCTCGATCGCTCACTCCTTCACGGTCGGACGCACATCGAGCTGTCGGGTCTCTCGCGGCCGAAGGTCGAGGACGGGAAGCTGCGCCGCGCGCGCCGTGAGGAATTCAAGGAACTCTTCCGGCCGAGAGAACGTCGGACGCCGCGCCATGACGAGCAGGTAATATTTCCCCGGCGGAATCCCCTTGAGCTCATACCTTCCCTGCTGATCCGAGACGATCGAACGCGCGTCCAACGTCCGCTTCTCGGCGAAGCGCCGGGCGAAGTCCACGGGGATCACCTGAACCACCGCATTCGGCAACGGAGCGTCTCCTTCGCTCGCGAGGACCCGTCCTCGCAGGATCGCTCCCGCGTCTGAGAGGATGATCGTCACGTCGGTCACGCGCTCACCGGGATGGACGACGATCCCCTCATGCGTGACATCCCGATCCTCATGAAGAATGGCGCGCACGAAGTAGGGCGAATCCGAGAGCGCGACGTCGAGCAGGAACGTGCCGCTCGGCACGCGCTTGAGCGTGAAATTCCCTTGCGCATCCACGCGAGGCATGATCGCCACGCCCCCCACCCGCTCCGCTCCCTTCGCCCGCACCATCGGCATGAGACGGGTGACGTTCTCCGGCACGCGCCCATCCTCGGTGAGGAGGCGTCCCTGTATCTCCGCCGCTCGCTCCAGTTCGAAATTCACCTCGACCGGTTCGCTCTCGACGGTCACCTCTTGAGGCATGGGTTGCGCGTACTCTTCCAGAAGCATGCCCAGCGCGATCTGAACCCGATAGGTCCCGGGATCGAGCCCTTTCAGCTCATACCGCCCCTGTTCGTCCGTCGTCGCTCGGGCATCAATGGCCGGCCTCGTGCCAGAATACGCGACGACGAAGGCCCCAGGTATGGGCTCTCCGGTCTCCCGCTTTCGCACGACGCCGAAGATGAGCACGCGTTCCTTCTCAGGCGCGATCTTGAAGTCTATTCCCGTCACCTCGGCCCCCTCGACGACTTCGACCTCAACGGCTTGCTGACGGGAAGAGACCCCCGGATAGTACGTCACCGCCCCCTCCTGAGACATGAAGGAAGGGACTCCAGACGCGACTCGAACGACCTGCGTCTCGAACACTCGCGCGCTCACGTAATAGCGACCCGAGGCCAACCCGTAAATGCGGTAGATGCCGCGATCGTCCGTCGTCGCCACCTCAAAGGAACCGCCCCACGCCCCGGCGCTGCGCGAGTCCTCAGATTTCCGCTCCACCCGGACCTGCGCGCCGACCAGCGGCTCCCCGTCTTCATCCAGAATGCGCCCGGTGATGACGCCGCCGCGCGGCAGCCGAAAGTCTATCACCACGCTCTTCCCCGCTTCGACCGTCACCGGCGTCGGTTCGTGCGAGAGCCCCTCCACGTTGTACACCGAAGTCACATAGCCCCTCTTCTCCGCTCGAATGAGATACGTCCCCGGCTCCACCTCCATCGCGTATCGCCCGCTTCGATCCGTCTTCGCCAGAGATGCAGCACCCCCTCCCCATTTTTGCGCAATCACGATGGTGCGCGGGAGCGGCTTGCCTTCGGTCGAGAGGACGCGCCCGGAGATGCGCCCTCGCGGCTGTTCGGAAGTCACCTGCGGGAGGCCGAAGACAAGCCCCCCGCCGATGAGCCACACGCCAAGGGGTACACCGATCCATCGTCTCATCGCCAGACCTCCCGGACAACGTCGATGCCGGACAGGAGTATATCCCAACTAGGGCGAGCGAACAATCCCCCATCGCCCACCGCAGCAGACTTCGGCGCGCCCCCTCTCACGGAGCGCTCGTCCGGCCACGTGGGCCGGAGAAGGTCTGCGACATCGCCCACTCGCTAAGACGACAAGCCTTCACTTCCACGCGGCGAACCGAAGGCCCGGTCTCACGTGCTCACGCCCCCGCGCTCGGGTGAACCAGGATGGGCGCTTGACGGGCGGGCGGAGGCCGATATAATTGCATGTTTCGCTTGTATGCTCAGCCAGGTCGTGGAGTTGATCGAATCGCGGCACTGTTTCGCCATCACCTCACACGCGCGGCCGGACGGGGATGGGCTGGGGTCCTCGCTCGCCCTGATGCACATTCTGGAGAGCCTGGGCAAGGAGGTCACCGTCGGCCTGCGCGATCCGATCCCGCGCGCCTATCGAGAGCTGCCGGGAGCGGAGCGCATCCGGCAGATCACGCGGCTGGACCGACTCTACGATGCCGTCTTCGTCATCGAATGCAGCGACATTGATCGGCCTGGGTTGCTCGATCTGGAGAAGCAATTCCTCGTGAACATTGATCATCATGCGACGACGGAGCTGTTCGGGCATATCAACTGGATTGATTCGACGGCGTCGGCCGTCGGGGAGATGATCTACAATTTGTGCAAGGCGCTCGGCGTGCGCGTGACGCCAGCGATCGCCTCCTGCGTCTACGCGGCCATCCTGGCCGATACGGGATCGTTCCAGTTCTCCAACACGACCGAGCGCACGTTCAAGATCGCGCGGGAGCTGGTCGCTCATGGGGCGAATCCGGCGGAGATCGCCCGCGCGCTCTTCTACAACCACCCCTTCAGCAAGGTGAAGCTCACCGGGCTCGTGCTCTCTACGCTCCGCTGCGACGAGAGCGGGCGGATCGCCTGGATGGTGATGACGCAGGAGATGCTTCGGCAAGCGGGCGCCAGCGAGGAGGACAGCGAGGGCATTGTGAACTATCCGCTCTCGATCGAAGGGGTCGAGGTCGTCGCCTTCTTCAAAGAGATCGCGCCGGGTATTTACCGAACCTCCCTGCGCTCGAAGGGCGCGATCAATGTCTCGAAGATCGCGAGCGCATTCGGCGGCGGTGGGCACCGGAACGCCTCCGGTTGCGCGATCGAAGGGCCGTTGCCGGAAGTCGAACGGCGCGTCATTCGCAAGCTGCAAGAAGCGCTCTCGATCGTCTCCGCCTCCCCATGAGCGGGGTGAACCGTCTAGATCCCTCCTGTGCGCGGCTCCCGCGAGAGCTCACCGGGATGAACGACGAACGGAGAGCCTTCAGTGACTGCCGGATTTGAGATCCTCGACCATACGGCCGACATCGGGGTGCGCGCCTGGGGTCGAACCCCGGAGGAGATGTTCGAGCACGCGGTGCGCGCGCTCTTTCACCTGATGTACGATCCCGCGAGGATCGCGCCGCGCCTTGCGCGCGACGTCGAAGTTCACGCGGAAGGGTACGAGTATCTGCTCGTGGACCTCTTCAATGAGATCCTCTACCTCTTCGACGCCGAGAAGCTCGCGTTCGGTGATGTCACCATCCTCGAGCTCTCGCCGGAGCGCGCGCGCATTCGTCTCACGGGAGAACCGTTCGATCCCTCGCGGCACGAGGGACGGATTTATGTCAAGGCGGCGACGCTGCATCAGCTGAAGGTCGAGAGGAGAGACGGGCTGTGGATGGGCGAGGTGTACCTGGACATCTGATCCTCAGGGGCGACGATACACGAGCATCAGCCCATTCCGGCCGATGGCGAACCCCTCCCGATCGTCGCGCATGACGATGGCATAGATGCGCTCCCGCGTCGGCGCGGGCACCCGCCGCCACGTCCTCCCCTCATCGGGAGAATGCAGAATCGTTCCCTCCCACCCGACGATCCATCCCTCCTTCTTCCGGAACGTGACGCCCAGCAGGATCTGCTCGACGCCGCTCGGCAGAGGCACCCACGTCTTCCCCCCATCGGTGGTGTGCAGGATCAATCCCCGCGAGCCCGTGATCCATCCCCGCTTCTTATCGCGAAAGTAAACGCGGAAGAGATCGTTCTGCGTCCCACTGGATTGCTTCGTCCAATTCCGCCCGCCGTTCTCCGTGTAGAGGATCGTCCCGCGGGAGCCGACGATCCACCCGAGATTCTCCGTCTTGAAGTGCAGGTGGTAGAGGTATTCGTCCGTCCCGCTGATCTGACGCACCCAACTGCGCCCGCCGTCATCGGTGAAGAGGATGACACCATCAGCCCCCACGATCCATCCGCGCTTTTCGTTGTGAAACCAGACGCTGTAGAGGTCCTCCTCGACGACGCTCGCCACGGAGGCCCATCGCTGGCCTCCATCGGTCGTCATGAGGATCACGCCGCCATCGCCGACGATCCACCCGCGTCGCCGATTGATGAAGAAGACGTCGTTCAGGTTCGTGCGCACGCTGGAGGTTTGGACCTGCCAGCTCACCCCGCGATCCGGAGTGTGCAGGATCAAGCCGCCATCGCCGACGATCCAACCATGCTCTTTCGTCGGGAAGTGGATGGCGTTGAAGTTCTGCGTGAAGCCCAATCGCCGAAGCTCCCACTGTTGAGCCGACGCCGGCGGAATGAGAACGAGCCAGACGAGCGCAGCTACTGTCGCCTCCACGAGCGCCCTCATCGTCCCCCCCTCTCTCAACGTGCGGTGTTCACGTGCGCTTAAGCATAGCATCGCGGAGATCACCGGCTCAAGCCGCTCCCTTCGCTCATCGGGGCTGCCGAGTCGCGCGCTGATGTGCTACACTCACCCTCGCTATGGCGGCCCAGTGGTTGAATGATGTGGCGATTCGCCATCGAATCGTCGCGCTTCTGGACGCGCATGGTCGCGCGGTCTCACTCGCGACGCTCGGACGCGAAGTCTTCGGCTTTCGGCAGGTGCCGGTGGCCGTCCTGCGCGAATTGTTCCATCGCCTCTTTCCCCATGACCCGCACCTGATCCTTCGAGACGATGATATGGTGGAACTGCGGCCGGACGAGCGCGCGCTTCGACCGCTTGAAGAGAACGAGTACGTGGTCGTGGATGTCGAGACGACGGGGATGCGCCCGTCCGCGGATCGCGTGATCGAAGTGGCGGCCGTTCGCCTGGCGCGCTCCGATGGGCGCCTGCGCATCGTGGAGGAGTTCGCGACGCTCGTGAATCCGGAGCGCGCGCTCCCTCCGGGCATCGTTCGCCTCACCGGGATCACCGATGGGATGGTGGCGCGCGCCCCGCGTTTTGAGGAGATCGCCGAGGAGGTGGCGGTAGTGCTTGGGCCGCGCGTGCTCGTCGCGCACAACGTGCGGTTTGATCTCGCCTTCCTCAATGCCGAATTCCAGCGCGCGTTCGCGCGGCGATTGGGCAATCCCCACCTCTGCACCCTCGCCGTGAGCCGTCGGCTGTTCCCCGAGTTGCCGAACCATCGGCTCCCGACGGTCGCCCGATACCTGGGCGTGGAGATGGAGCGATGGCATCGCGCGCGCACGGACGCGTGGGCGACGGCTCAGCTCTTCCTCCGTCTGCTCGATCACCTCGAAGAGCGCGGCGTGCGCACGCTCTCGGAGATCGCGCGGCTTCACACGACGCGCGCGCGGAGGAGAGGATCCGCGCGGTGATGAGGAGACCAAGCTATGGCTGATGTGCTCCTTCTGCTCACCGATCTCACGTTCCTCGCCCGTATTCGGGCGGCGGCCGAAGCGGTGGGGCTCACCTGCCGGCGCGTGACGACAGTGGAGGACCTGCTCCAACACGCTCGCCAGCAGCCGCCTGTGGCGATCATCTTCGATCTCGGACAGGAACGCCTGGAGCCGCTGCGCGCGATCGCCGCTCTGAAGGCCGACGCGGCGCTGCGCGGGATTCGGACGATCGGCTACTTCTCCCATGTGCGGGAGGACGTGCGAGCTCAGGCCCGGCAGGCCGGATGCGACCTCGTCTTGCCGCGCTCGGCCTTCGTCGCGCAGCTCACGGAGCTTTTGCGCGAGATCGCCGCCGATCGAATTCGCACAAGCGGCGCGCCGTGACGTCCATCATTCTGCCACCCGGCGAACGCTCGTCGGAGGCCGACATGAGTCGAGAGTCCGAAGACGTGCGCGTCCGCGCGACGCCTCGGTATGAGCTGCACTATATCAGGCGCGATGCGCTCGCCATCGCCGCGGCTGCGTCCACGAGCCACGTCGTCCGGTGCTTGCTCCAGGGGAGCGCGCGCCTCTCCGTCTCCGGCGAGACCGTCGAGGTGCCATCGGGGAGAACGGCGCTGCTCGACCCTCTTGTGCGCCATACCCTTCGCTCACGGCGTGGACCGGTGGAGATGGTCGTGCTGCGCGTGCATCCAGGGCTCGTCGCCGATATGGCCACGCGGCTTCGGCTGACGCGCATCGGTCAGGAGTTCGTCTTCCGCGAACGCGTGGTCGCCGATCCACATCTGGTCGCCCTTTGCGCCTCCGCCCGAGACGAGCTGCGCCACCCAAGGATCGGACACGAAGTGATCCTCGATGCGCTTGTGGAGCACATCCTCGTGCACCTGTTCCGCCACCATCTCCTGGTCCGGCGCAATCTCGACCTGGAATTCTCGCGCTTCGGATTCGTGGACCGCCGGCTGCGCCGGGCGATCGAATTCATTCACGCCCATTTCGACGAAGACGTGCGCCTCACGGACATGGCGCGCGCCGCTTTCTTGAGCGCCTTCCACTTCGCGCGGTTGTTCAAGCGGCTGATCGGGATGACCCCGCACGCCTATTTAGCGAGCGTGCGGCTGGAACAGGCCGCGCGCTTGCTGGTGACGACCGATCTCTCGATGTTGGAGATCAGCCGACGCGTCGGTTATGCGAGTCAGAGCCACTTCGCCAAGGCCTTCAAGGCCTGGACCGGATTGACGCCACGCGAATACCGGCAGGCGAGCCTCAGCCCCCTTCTGGCCGACGTCCGATCCGAAGGGGGGTGAAACAAACGGCCCGGCGCCCGCGCGCGCTCACCGACCGGTCTCCACGCGCTCCCTCGGGGGCGCGTTTTTGACATACTTATCGAACCACGCGAGCATCTCGTAGAGCGTGTGCTCGACCGACTCGCGCGCGACGTAGCCGTGCGACTCATACGGGAGCATGACCAGGCGAACCGTCCCGCCATTGCCTCGAACGGCGTGGTACATCCGCTCGGATTGGATCGGGAACGTCCCCGGATTATTGTCCGCCTCGCCGTGAATGAGCAGGAGCGGCTCATTGATCTTGTGCGCGGCCATGAGCGGCGAGACCGTGATGTACAGATCGGGCGCTTCCCACAGTGTGCGCCGCTCGTTTTGGAAGCCGAAGGGGGTCAACGTGCGATTGTAGGCCCCGCTGCGCGCGATGCCCGCGCGGAAGAGGTCCGAATGCGCCAGAAGATTCGCCGTCATGAACGCGCCGTAGCTATGGCCGGCGACGCCCACGCGATCCGGATCGGTCACGCCCATCTCCACAGCTTTGCGAATGGCCGCGCGCGCGTTCATGACGATCTGCTCCAGGAAGGTGTTATTCACCGTCTCCGGATCACCGACCACCGGCATGGCGACATTGTCCAGGACGGCATATCCGGCCAGGGCGAAGAAGAGATGCGAAGGCCCTTGAATCGTCAGGAACCGGTGGGGAGAACCGGTGACTTGGCTGGCGACACTCGGATCGGTGAACTCGATCGGATACGCCCACATGACCGTCGGCAAGCGCGTCCCCTCCGTGTAATCGGGCGGCAGATAGAGGGTGAACGAGAGCTGCACGCCATCCTCACGTTGATAGGTGACCAGTTGCCTCTTGATCTTCCGCAGTTGTGGCGTGGGATCGGAGAACCGCGTGAGGGCGCGCAGCGCCGTCGCCTGTCCCCCGCTCAGCGTGCGGACATAGTAATTCGGGGGATCCGTGGGCGTCTCTCGACGGGTGAGCACCTCCGTGCCGTCGTCTCGGAGCAGCGCGATGATCGTCTCATAGCTTCGTTCATCGCACCGGAAGAGACGTTCGCTCGTCAACGTCCTCACGTTGAAGCGATCCAGAAAGGGGCGCTCCCCTTCGGGCGAAGCGCCAGCCCCGATGAGGAAGATCCACTCCCCGTGCTGCTGAATCACGCGCTGTCCATTGGGCAGGAGGCGCAGGACGGGGGTGCCCGGATCGTTGTAGCGATCTTGCACGTTGAGACTCCAGACCAGACGCGGCGCGATGGTCCGATCATCGGGATAGATCAAGAACGTGCGCCGCCACCGCCGATTGCGATCGTAATCGCGAACGAAGGCCCATCCCCCGCGCTCCCCCCACTGAAGGCCTGCGAACCGATGCTCGAGCTTCAACACCTCGATCGGCGCATCCGTGAACGGCGCCTTGAGCATCATCAAGCGATCGCGATAGGGGACGCGCTTGCGCGGATCGCCCTCATCCAGAGCTTCGACCCATACGAGCGTCGCCGGTTCGGTCGGCCGCCATGCATATTCGCGAGGACCAGTGGGCACCCCCTCGATCGGAACATGCTCCTGCAAAGGCAAGCTCGCCAGCTTATGGACCAAGCGCCCGGAGCGATCCCAGACTTCGACCTCCTTCGGGAAAGCCGTGTGCGGCACCAAGTAGGAATATGGCCGATGCACGCGGGCGACCAACAGATACCGACCGTCCGGGGAGGGCTCAATCATTTGGAAGATGTCCGGCGACCCCACGCGCACCAGACGACCATCGGCGATGTCCACAAGAGCGAGTTGCGCCCGAGCGTAGTACTCGAAGAGCGCCTCATCATGCGGCGTGCGCAGCAGGTCCTGATACGTGCGAACGGGCGTGGGACGACCCGATCCCTCCTGGACCGTGGGTCCGACGGGAACCGCAGGAGGCTCCGGAGGCCGTCCGCGCCCCTCCGGGATGAGCTGAACGAGTAACGTGCGCGCATCCGGCATCCACTGGAACGGTTCGCCATACGCCGCATTGATCCTCGCCTCCACGAGACGACGAATCCGCCCCGTCGCCGTCTCCCCCACCCACAATTCGATCCCGTTCTCCAGCGTATTCAAGAATGCGAAGTGTCGCCCATCGGGACTCCAGCGCGGGATGCCCGGACGCGCCCCTTCCGGAAGCGCGACTTTGGTCTCCGCTCCATCGGCGATTCGCACGAGCACCAGCGAGGCGATGTACGGATCACGATGCGGCCCATTCGTCTTCGGATTGATCCGAAGACCGGCCAGACGCAACATCGGCTGCGCCAGCTCGGCAATCGGTGGGTACCGCACGCCTTCAATCAACATCAGGAAATCGCGCGTCGGACTGACGGAGACTTGCGGCGTGATCGGCGCATGAAGGACTTCCAGAATCTCCCGGGGAGGCTTCTTGTACGTCTCTGGCGTCTGCCCGCGCGCCACTCCAATGAGCCAGAGGGTCAAAAGCACCGAGAACGACACCATCAAAGAGAGGGCTCGACCCCAAAGACGCGTGCTTCGGTTGTTCAGCATCATGGCTCACCTCCTCGATCTCGAAGATCGCACGCTGTGTCTTCCGCGCGCGTCGCGCCATTTCAAGCCTGAGGATTGTATGTTTTCCCGGTCGCGAAAAGCAAGCGCCGAGCGGCCTCGACCCTACGCGTTCGCTCCCCGAGGGCTCAAATTCAGAGCGGGAGCGCATCGGGTCATCCGCGAACCCCATGAGCATATTTTCAGAAGCCCCCGCAAGATGCTCCGCGCGACCAGGACCGTTTCGCCTCTCGATCACCGAAGGTCCTCGATCTCCGCGAAGAGCGTCTCCTCCAGCTGCCGCTTCGTCATGCGAGCGGCCCTCCGATCGGCGGCGCGATTCAGCCCCCATCCGAGGAGAAGCAAAACGATCGCCGCCGCAGCGAGCCCTCTCGGATACCGATACAGAATGTACATGAGGAAGAACAATCCGCCGAAGAGAGGCATGGAGAGGAAGGCCAGCGTCATCTGCTGCGTCTGAGTCATCTTCGCCGGCTCCTGCGAGAACGGGAATCCACCGCGATAGAACAGGAACGCAACGCCGAGGAAGAGATAGCTGAGGATGAGGCCGATGGCCGCATGCCAGAAGGCATGGGCCGGCGTCCAGAACCAGGACAGGAGCAGCCCCATGAGAAGAAAAAGCGGCAGAAGGATCGAGATCAGAAAGGCTCTCCTCGCGCCGGCGAACACCCGCGAGAGGTCTCGCACAGGGGCCACGCGAAAGAGCCATCCGGCCGCATGCTCTTCCGAGTATGGGAGCAGCGCCTGGAAGTTCAAGATCAAGAGCGGACCCACAAGCACCATGAAGAGCGCCATCGAGGGAAATCGCTTGCTCGGGAGGAAGGGATCCCCCATGCTCTTCTCCATGATGCCGAGGGCGAGAAAAGCGATGGGAAACCCCAGGGCCGGATACAAGCGCAGCTTCAGCGTGCGATTTCTCCGCAACATCTGCCGGACGAAGAAAAAAGCAGCGCGCTCTTCAGAACCCCTGGCCAAGACCCGCTCGAGCGCCCGCGCGATCCGCGCGCGAGAGGGAGAGCGCGAGCGCCGCCGCTCGGCCGTCGCCGTCCGCAACCGCGCCAGATGAAAGGAGTACTCCAGAGAGAAACTGCGCAACCCCGCGCCGACCAGCAGCCCCGTCATGAGCACCCCCCACCCCGCCCAGAGCACATAATCGCGCGCCCACTGCCCGAGCCCGAGCTGCACCAATCCGGCGAACCATCCGGGGGGAGCGATGAGAAGCACACGATGCCCCCCGCTCGGCTGCCCCTGCTCCAAATAGGGCATCGCGCGCAACAACACCTGGTAGCCGAAGAAGGCGAAGAACGAGAAGACGACCTGAATATAAACGAGGGCGTCCTTGAACCGCTCATAGTTGACCACGCGCAGCAGCGCGCCATACAAAAGCACGACCACCATCGCCGAGAAGAGGCAGGCCACAAGCGCCACCGGAAAGTAGATGAGCGGGAACAGACGATCAGCAGATTCCGAAAATGCTCCGAGCAGTCCTGGAAAGACGTTGAGCGCTGAGCCGATCACAAGAACGTAGAAGAGCAGATTGCTCAGCTTCACGGCGAAATAGGTCCGAGAAGCGATCGGACGATGCCCCAGGATCTCATAGTCATCGGGGCTGATGATCGTCGCGCCGAACTCGGAGAGGACGATGAAGGCGACCATGACCATCGAGTAGGCGAGGAACATGAACGAGTAAAGGAAGGCGTTCAGCGTCCGAAAGGTGAAGAGGGCGAGCATGAGGCTGAAGAACCCAAAGACGAGACACGTCATCAGTAAGGCCGATTGCGTGGACTGACCGGAGGACACGGCGCTCTGGCGTCGAAAGTCCAAAACGAGCGAGATGCGCAGCAGATGCCAATACTGATGCGGGTCAATCCCCATGCGACGAGCCGCGCGCTCGGCGAGGGTCAGAAGCCAACGGCTCATGCGCTCATCTCCACAATGCTTCGGGCGAAAGCCTGCGCCAGCTCCTCAATATTGGCGCTGTAGGTCAGCTGCTTGAAGATATCCTCGAGCGTCCCCTGACGCGTCAGCTCTTTCAACTGTTCGACAGAACCATCGGCGACGATCCGCCCCTGGTGAAGAATGATCACCCGCGTGCACGTCCGCTCCACCACATCCAGGATGTGCGAGCAGTAGAAGATCGTCTTCCCCTCAGCCGCGAGACGCCGAATGAGCTCTTTTAATAACAGAGCACTGTGCGCATCAAGCCCTGTGAGCGGTTCATCGAGAAAGAGCACCTTCGGATTATGAAGGAGTGCGGCCGAAATGAGCACCTTCTGCTTCATCCCCTTTGAGTAGCTGGAGAGCCGCTCATGCATGACCCCCTCGAGTCCGAACATCTTCAGAAATTCCTCGATGCGATGCTCCAGAAGCTCTTCCGGAATATGATAGAGGCGTCCGACGAGCTGCAGATATTCATAAGCCGTCAGGCTCTCGTATACCCCCCCTGTCTCCGGGACATACCCGATGCGCCGTTTCACCTCGATCGGAGCCTTCAAAAGGTCAATGCCATCAATGAGAATAGATCCCTCGGTCGGACGCAGCACTCCTGTGAGCATCTTCACCGTCGTGCTCTTCCCTGCCCCATTCGGGCCGAGATACCCGACGATCTCTCCCTGAGCGATGGTGAACGAGATCCGATCAACAGCCAGGACTCCGTCATACCGCTTCGTCAAATTGTTCACCTGAATCACCGTCTCCGCCATTTCCATCCTCCTCGCACCCAGAAGTCGCGCTCGGCAATTGTATCACACTCGCGCCAGGGATCTTCAAAAAGCCCCCCGCCACGTGCGCCCAGATCCCACCTCCGTGCCCGAGCGGCGCGTTCACATGAGCCGCATCGGCATCACGACATAGACATACGGCTCCCCCACCGGTCGCCACAGGGCCGGACTCTGAGCATCCTTCAATCCGACCTCCACCATGCCCTCGCGCACGACATCGAAGAAATCCAACAGATATTCCCCATTGAACGCGATCACGAGCGGCTCCCCATCGGTCTCGCACAACATCTCCTCAACCGCTTCCTCATCCCCCTGCGCCGTCCGAGCCGTGAGCGTGAGCCCACCCCCGGAAAAACTCAGCGTGATTCCACGGCTCCGCTCATCCGCCAAGGTGACCACCCGGCGACACGCATCCCGAAACAGGGCGGCATCCACACGAGCGCGCACCCCATGCTCCTTCGGAATCACCAGCTCATAGTTCGGAAATTGACCTGTCAGCAGCCGCGAGATCAACTCCCGCCCACCAACCCGAAAATACACGTGATGGGCATCCTGAGCAAATTGAACCTCTTCGTCACCCTCGGCATGCTCAATGAGCCGAAGCAGCTCCTGCATCGTCTTGCGATGAATCAAACACGCGCTTCTCTCCACCGGCACGGCGCCACTTGAACTGTCCACCAGCGCCAACCGATGACCATCGGTCGCCACAAGCCGAAATCCCCCGTCCCACCACTCCATCTGAACGCCCGAGAGGGTATACCGGGACTCCTCAAGCGATGTGGCGAAGATCACCCGCTCGATCGCTCGACCCAGAACCTCCGCCGGCAGCGACCGCGCTTCACGGTCCGGAAACGTCGGCACTTCGGGGAAATTCTCCACCGGATGCGGAGCCAGTCGAAACCGCGCCCGCCCACACCGCAGTGTCACCCGCGTCTCATCACCTTCAAACACCACAGGCTCATCTGGCAGCAGACGAACAATCTCGCCGAGCTTCCGAGCCGGAAGACACACCACGCCAGGCTCGGTCTCACGCGCCTCACACCACGCTCGCAAGCTCGTATCCAGATCTGTCCCCGTGAAGATGACCCCATGATCAGTGACCTCCATCCGAACGTAGGTGAGTACCGGAATCACCGCCCGACGCTCGACAACCGTTTGAACCAATCCAAGCTCACGGTGAAGCTGCTGCTTCTCTATGGTCACACGCATACGACTTCTCCCTATTCCCTAGAGTTTTTAAAAAGCTATAGATAAAAGCCAGTAGTCGTAGTAGGACCTGTGGAAATGTGGATGATTTTCGATAAGTCAATGATTCAAAAGATCTTACATTACTCGCGGCTTGTGGAAAACCCTGTGGAAGATCTGTGAAAGCCTGTGGAAGAAATCGCCTTCTGGAGACTTTCCACATTTTTCCACAAGCCATCCACAGGTGGGGTCTGTGGAAAACCATACTAAGTCTAGCTGAGTCTATCAATTAGGCTGTTGATAATCCTGTGGAAATCTTCTCTCTGCTCGTACAGCTCGCTGATCTTATTGATGCTATGCAGCACGGTCGTATGATGCTTCCCCCCGAATTCTCGACCGATCTCCGGCAGGCTTGCTTTCGTCAGGCGCTTGCACAGGTACATGGCGATCTGCCTGGGCTCAGCCACAGAGCGGGAATTGTTCCGCGATTTCAGGTCGGAGACGCGCAGGCCGAAATAATCGGCCACCGTCTTCTGAATCAGCTCGATTGTGATCGCTTTCTCTTCCTCCTCATCAATGAGTCCACGAAGCGTCTCCTGAGCCAACGAGAGGCTGATGGGACGCCCTGTCAGTGAGGAATAAGCGATCAAGCGGATCAAAGCGCCTTCCAGCTCGCGAATGTTCGATTTGATTTTGCTGGCGATGAAGAGCGCCACGTTATCCGGGAGACTGATCTTCTCCTGTTCGGCCTTTCGCTTGAGAATGGCCACCTTCGTCTCCAAATCGGGGGGCTGAATGTCGGCGATCAATCCCCACTCGAATCGAGAGTGGAGTCGTTCTTCCAATGTGGGGATTTCACGCGGGGGACAATCGCTCGTGATGACGATCTGCTTCTGGGCATCGTAGAGCGCATTGAACGTGTGGAAGAATTCTTCCTGCGTGCGCTCCTTCCCGGCGAGGAACTGAATGTCATCAATGAGGAGGACATCTATGTTTCGGTACTTCTCGCGAAAGGCGAGGGTCTTATCGTAGCGAATGGCGTTGATCAGCTCGTTCATGAAACGCTCCGAGGAGACATAGGTGAGGCGGAGGTGTTTGTTCTTCGCCCGGATCGCATGGCCAATGGCGTGCATGAGATGCGTTTTGCCCAGTCCCACGCCACCATAAATGTACAGGGGATTATAAGCCTTTGACGGAGATTCGGCTACGGCCAAGGCGGCAGCATGCGCGAATTGATTGGAGGAGCCGACGACGAACGTGTCAAAGGTATATCTCGGATTTAAGGGAAGCTCAACGGGCTCCAGATCCACGAATCGCATCGCCGGAGGAATGATCAGCTCTTCTTCCTCCTCAAAGAGCGAGAGCCTCGCATGATTCTCAGACGGCTCGCTCTTAGGCGTACCTTCCGAGGGCTCTCCTTCCCCTTTGACGATGAACCTGATCGTATAGCTTGTCAGCTGAAGCTCCGCGAGCGCCTCCTCGATCACATCCGTGTAGTTCTCTGTGATCCAATCACGGAACATCTCATTAGGAGCTTCGACGGTGATCGTGTTGTTCCTCGCCTCCCGGAAGATCAGGGGCAGGAACCAGGTAGTGAAGCTGTGATGATTGACCCGCTTCTCTATGGCTGAAAGCAGCGCGTCCCAGATTTGACGTGACATACGCCCCACTCCTTATCGAGATCTCTGCTCCAGCTTTGCTCCGCAAGATGGAAATCCCAGGGTCTGGCGAATCGCCCCGACCTTATTGCATCGGCGCAAGTAATCGAAGTTTTCCACAAGATTTCCACAACCATAAAAATCTCGACCTCAAAAACGACTTTAGACATGTAAGTGTCTTTATTTTCAATAACTTATCCTGTTGAAAACCGGCCAAAGATTAGCACAAAATCGCCCGTTTGGCAAGAAAAATCCACAGCTCATTCGAAAATTTTTTCGGCTATACGGGGAAGGTCACAAGCGCAAGCTCTTCGGTGAAGGAGCATGCGCCACGGTCACAGCGAGATGCGGAATACTATGGGCTCGGCCGATAAGCTTGAAGGATTCGACGTCCTTCCTCGCTTCGTGGGTCAATCGTGCGCAGATGTTTTCTCCCTTTCATGACCCAGATCGCGGCGATTTCGCCGTCTTTCTCGACGGCGTGATAAGTGATTTCTTCCTCTTGCTCCTGAGCGTGTGTTGTCTCGTTCAAATCTTGTCGCTCTTCCATAGTCCATGCTCCTTAGCGATTGTGAGGGTTGAGACCCCTAGGCGTCAAGCCCTCAGCGAGTGGCTTCGACTTCTCCGGCGGCATGAACGAAATGCTCTGGCGATTTCTCTTGGAGCGTGGTCGTGATGCTTCCTTCCCACATGGCTCCCTCATCTACGCGAAGGATAGGCGTTGCGACATCCCCCCGGATGCGAGCCGTATTCAGAAAGTGCACCTTTTTCTTCGCAGTGATATTTCCGATGAGCGTTCCTCCAAGGGTCAAGATGCCTACCTCGACGTCCCCTTCGATGATCCCCTTTTCTCCGACGACGAGCTCTCCTTCGGAGATCACCCTCCCTTTGATGTGTCCATGAAGGTGAAGGACGTCTGAGAACTTGAGATCTCCGATGATCTCCGTCCCATCATCGAGGAATCCGCGGACTTCTGCAGGGGAGTCTTTTCGAAGTCTCATGGCGTAGCCTCTCCTTTCCCCAGGATACGGTTATAGATGCGGTCCAGATCGGTCATCGAGTAATATTCGATCTCGATCTTTCCACCGGAAGCGCTGTGGAGGATGCGCACCTTTGTTCCCAAGTATCGGCCGAGCCGCTCGGCGGCTGCGCGAAGATGGGGGTCTGTCGGTACCGATCCTCTTCGAACTTGAGGAGAAGCTGCGGCATTCCACTTTCGCACGGCAGCTTCAGTCTCGCGAACGGAGAGCCCTCGTGTGACGACCTCCTGGGCCAGTTGTTTCTGAGCGTCGGCCGAACTCAAGCTCAGCAGAGCCTTCGCATGCCCGAAGGAGAGCTTCCCTTCCTCGATGAGCGTCTGGACTTCGTGAGGGAGACGAAGGAGCCTCAGGGAATTAGCGATCGAAGTTCGATCGCGGCCGACGCGGCGGGCGACCTCCTCCTGGGTCAGTCCCAACCGTTCGATGAGCCGTTGATAGGCTTGGGCTTCCTCGATGGGATTGAGGTCTTCGCGTTGGATGTTCTCAATGAGCGAGAGTTCCAGCACCTGTTCATCAGGGACATCGCGGATGACGGCCGGGATCTTCAGCGCTCCAGCCAGTTGAGCCGCTCGCCATCGGCGTTCCCCAGCGATGATCTCATAGCGAAGGCCACGGCGACGCACGATGATCGGTTGTACCAGGCCGTGAGTGCGGATCGAATCAGCCAGCTCGCGCAGCCGCTGTTCATCATATCGAGTGCGAGGTTGATAGGGACTCGGATCAATGAGATCAATATCCAGCTCGACGACCTGTTCTGCGAGGGCTTGGGCTTCTCCAAGAAGAGCTTCAAGTCCTCTGCCGAGGGCCTTTCGCGTCATGATTGAGGACCTCCAGGGCGAGATTTCGGTAGCTCTCGGCTCCGCGAGAGCGATCATCATAGAGGATGATAGGCTTCCCATGACTTGGAGCTTCGGCCAAGCGCACGTTTCGCGGGATGACCGTTTGGAAGACTTGTGAGCCCAGGAAATCGCGCAAATCGGCCATGACCTGGTGCGAGAGATTGGTGCGTTCGTCGTGCATGGTGAGGAGGAAGCCTTCGATCTGAAGCCGAGGGTTGAACTGTCGTCGAATTCGGACGAGTGTATCCCAGAGTTCGGAGACACCTTCCAAGGCGTAATATTCGCACTGGATAGGCACAAGGACGGAGTCAGCGGCCGTCAGGGCGTTGAGCGTGAGAAGCCCCAGCGATGGGGGACAGTCGATGAAGATGAAGTCGAAGTCCTGACGAATGGGATCCAGAGCTTCGCGGAGGCGGTACTCGCGCCGCTCAATATCCACCAATTCGACTTCAGCTCCGGTGAGGTTCCGCTCCGATGGGACGAGCCAGAGCGTCGGGAGCTCCGTCGGCAGGATCAGATTTCCGATCGGCTCGCCGAAGATAAGGGCGTGGTAGACGGATTTCCGAACGGCGCCGCGTCGAATCCCGAGTCCGGAAGTGGCGTTGGCTTGAGGATCAAAATCCACGAGCAGCACGCGGCGTTCGAGCGCGGCGAGCGCGGCCGAGAGATTGACGGCTGTGGTGGTCTTCCCCACGCCCCCCTTCTGATTGGCGATGGCGATCGTGCGACTCATGGCCTCGCGCGTCGCCGTCAAGATAGCACAAAATGGGGGGATTGAAAAGATCAATTTTCCAAAGCGGGGTGTTCCACGTGGAACGAGAGTTACGTGATCGGTTCCACGTGGAACCCTCTGGACTGGCGAAGAATGATCAAGCGCCGCTCCCGAGTGTATGGGATGATGATGGAGTTGACCCGCCATCTGGGAGCAGCGGATTCTCTGACGGCGCGCTCCAGATCTTCATCGCCAAAGAGGAGGACCTGCGCGCTCTCTTCGGCGAAGGCGAGCAGATCGGGAATCCGCTCCCGCATCCGCTCAAGCGCCCGGCAGACGACTCCATCGAAGTCCCGACTTTCGTAGGCCTCAAAGCGTTCGCAGAAGATCTCGACATTTTCCAACCCCAGCTGACGCGCGGCCTCCGAGAGGAAGGCGGCTCGTTTTCTACTCTTCTCAATCAAAACCACCGAGATGTTCGGCCGTGCCAGAGCTATGGGAATCCCAGGGAATCCCCCACCCGAGCCCACGTCTGCGACCTTGGTGATCGAGGGATCAAGCCATCGCTCTCCGTAAAGCGACTCCACATAGTGAAAGCGGGCGGCTTCCTCAGGGTCAAGGATCCGCGTCAGGTTGATCCGTTTGTTCCAGTGAAGCAGTAGGCCATAGTGCTCGCAGAGCTTCTCACAGAGCGCCTCAGAGAGGGAGAAGCCAAATCGTCGCGCCCAAACCTTCACATAGTGGTAGAATGCGCGCTTTTTATGCTCGAGCTCGCTCACGCCGGGACCGAAGTTCCAGATGAATGTTCAGGAGGGTCAAAGCGGCCGGCGTCATACCCGGAATCCGACGCGCCTGCCCAAGAGTCCGAGGTCGAATCCGCGTCAGTTTCTCCACGATCTCTCGCGAGAGACCGGAGATCTGAGCGAAATCCATATCCTCTGGAATCACCCGCGTCTCCATCCGTTCCAGCTTCTCCGCCAGTTGTCGCTGGCTCTCAATATATCCCGCATACTTCAGGTCATTCACCGCGACCCGAAGCTCTTCGCGATCTATCTGTTCTCGCAAACCGTCGGGCAAAAGAAGTGCGACGTGTTCAGCATCCACCTCAGGACGACATACCAGTTTCGCGAGAATCGTCGGCTCATCCAGGCGAATCCCGGTCGCCTCGCTGAAACGAGCCCATCCTTGAGTATCGTTTTTGATTTTCGTATTCAAGAAATATCGCTTCAAGGTTTCTATATTTCTCCGTTTCTTTGAAAACTCGACATATCGATCCTTGCTGATCAACCCGAGGCGGTGTCCGATCTCGGTCAGTCGCATATCGGCGTTGTCGTGACGAAGAAGCAATCGTAACTCAGCTCGTGATGTGAACATACGGTATGGCTCGTCCACACCTTTGGTGACGAGATCATCAATGAGAATGCCGATGTAAGCCTGAGAGCGGCTGAGGACCAGAGGATCTTCGCCTCGGACGCGGAGAGCAGCATTGATTCCGGCCATGATGCCTTGAGCTGCGGCTTCCTCGTACCCGGTTGTCCCATTGATTTGGCCAGCGTGGAAGAGACCTTCGATCCGTTTGGTCTCCAACCAGGGATGCAGCTCTGTAGGGTCTACGAAGTCATATTCAATGGCGTAGGCTGGGCGAATGAACTTGACGCGCTCCAGCCCCGGAATCGTCCGCACGAACTCCAATTGGACTTCGACAGGCATGCTGGAAGAGATGCCGTTCGGATAGACCTCATCGGTGTAGTATCCTTCGGGTTCGAGGAAGATCTGGTGTCGCTCTTTGTCGGGGAATTTGACGATCTTATCCTCGATGGAGGGGCAATAGCGAGGACCGATGCCCTGGATTTGTCCGCTGTAGAGGGCTGACTTTTCGAGATTTCGGCGAATGACCTCGTGTGACTTCCTGTTCGTGTAGACGATGAAGCAATCAATCAAGGGTTGGGTGATGGCACGCGTCGTGAAGGAGAACGGTTGCGGCGGGTCATCGCTGGGTTGGCGTTCGGCCTGAGAGAAGTCAATGGTTCGGCCATCGAGGCGCGGTGGCGTTCCGGTCTTCAGGCGTCCAATGCGGAAGCCGATGCGGCGAAGGGTTTCGGCCAGCTCGATCGAGGGCTTTTCGCTCAAGCGTCCGGCGGGGAAGGTCAACCGCCCGATGTGGATGAGGCCACGCAGGAACGTCCCGGTTGTGAGCACAACGGCGCGGGCGGCGAAGGTGCGTCCATCGGCGAGGCGGATGCCGCGGATTGTGCGCCCTTGGATGAGCAGATCGGCCACTTCGCCCTCGATGATCGAAAGGCCGGGTGTCTCTCGGAGCTGACGCTGCATCTCCCGGCGGTAGACGGTGCGATCACATTGGGCGCGGGGGGATTGAACGGCTGGGCCGCGGCTTCGATTGAGGACGCGGAAATGGATGCCGATGCGATCGGTGACGATGCCCATGAGGCCCCCTAGCGCGTCAATCTCGCGCACCAGGTGGCCCTTGGCGATCCCACCGATAGCCGGATTGCAGGACATTTGAGCGATCAACTCGGCCGAGAGCGTCACGAGCGCCGTTCGGCAGCCCATGCGGGCGGCCGCATGAGCGGCTTCGCATCCGGCGTGGCCGCCGCCGACAACGATCACGTCGAAACGGTCATCGCAGTGCATGGTGTTCATTTCCCGATGCAGAAGGTCGAGAAGATGCGTTCCAGGATATCCTCGATCGTCACCTCGCCCGTGATCTCCCCTCAATTTCGGAGCGCGTCATGCAGGCCCACCAGGGCGACCTCCTCCGAATACCCCTCGATGAGCGCGCGTCGCGCCTGAAGGACCGCCTCCCGAGCAGCAACGATCAGCCGGTGATGACGCGCATTAGTGAGTATAACATCTTCGGGGGAGAAGGCGCTACCGGAAGTGATCGTCTCCAGGATCTGCCGGCGCAGCTCATCCACGCCGTGACCGGTCAGGGCGGAGATGCGGCAGATCGGCGCTTCACGAGCGAGCGCTCGGACCGATTCCAGATCGAGCCGTTCGGGGAGATCGTGCTTGTTGATCACGATGAGTCTGGGGACGGAGTGGGTCTCCTCCAGGACCGTGCGGTCTTCCCCTTCAAGCGGCCGCGAGCCATCCAGGACGACGAGCACCAGATCGGCATCGGCGATGGCTTGTCGGCTGCGTTCGATCCCCAGACGTTCGACCCGATCGGTCGCTTCACGTAAGCCCGCCGTGTCCATCAGGTGAATGGGGATGCCCTCGATCGAAGCCATCTCGATGAGCATATCGCGCGTCGTCCCGGGGATCTCCGTCACGATGGCGCGCTCTCGCTCCAGCAGGCGATTGAAGAGGCTCGATTTCCCCACGTTCGGTTTCCCGATAATGGCGATGTGGATCCCATCGCGGACGAGGCGCCCCGTGCGATAGTGCGAGGCGATCTCCTCAAGCTGGGCGATCACCGCGTCGAGCTGGCGAAGGAGAGAAGCGTGGCTCTCGGTCACGACATCATCCTCGACGAACTCGATGGCCGTCTCCATCTGCACGATCACGTCTACGAGCGTTTGTCGAAGTGGCTGGAGGCGTTGGGAGAGGCTCCCTTGCATTTGTCGTAACGCGACGCGCGCTTGTGTGATGGTCTGCGCTTCGATCAGGTCGCGGATCGCCTCGGCCTGAGTGAGATCTATGCGTCCGTTGAGGAAAGCGCGGAGGGTGAACTCTCCGGGCCCGGCGGCGCGAGCGCCACATTCCAGGAGCACGTCCAAGACCCGCCGCAACACGACGGGGCTCCCGTGGCAGCTGAACTCGACGACGTCTTCACCCGTGTAACTGCGCGGTCCGGGGAAGAACGTGGCGATGGCTTCATCGAGGAGATCTCCCGTTCGGGGATCGCGAATTTCGCCGAAGGTCGCCCGTCGCGGGGAGAAGGGGGCCTCTTGCGATGCTCCTTCCGCCTTGGGGTGAAAGACGATGCGAGCGATCTCTCGGGCTCGTGGCCCGCTCAGGCGGACGATCCCGATGCCCCCTCGTCCCGGCAGCGTCGAGATCGCAGCGATTGTGTCCTCGGATGCGTAGGCCATAGCCGCTCTGGCTGCGATGGACCCGTGAATATTGTGTCCTCTCAGGGCAGGGGACGCAAAGTGCCTCCTCGGGAATGGGCTTCGGGCGCGCGCCGCTCGCTCGTGCCGGGAGCGCGCTGCTTCACCCTTTCGTCGCGGCCTTCGGCTTCGAGATTCCGCGGGCGTTTGGCTCGGCGGCGACCGGCAGCGGCTGTGGGCCGAGCGAGCGGTTGATCAAGAGCTGCTGTGCGATCCCCACGAGATTGCTGAACATCCAATAGAGGACCAATCCGCTCGGAGCCCGCCAGAAGAAGAGATAGGTGAGCAGAACGGGCATCACATACGCCATCATGAAGCGCTGAACGCGCTGCGAGGGATCACTGCTTGGAGTCGGCGTCATGAGCGTCGAGATGATCATCGAGGCGCACATGAGAATCGGCAGGACGTGCCATCGGTCGGGTGACGAGAGGTCATCAATCCAGGCGACGAAGGGCGCCTGACGCACATCCAGGCTGACCGTCAGCAGGACGAACATCGCCCAGAAGATCGGCAGTTGCAGCAGCAGCGGCAGGCATCCTCCCAAAGGGTTCGCCTCTTTCATGAGCCGAAGCTGCTCCATCTGCAGCTCCTGCAGGCGCGGATCGTTCTTCTTCAGCCCCTTCATCTTCTCCTGCAGCTCGCGCATCTTGGGTTGCAGAGCGCTCGCCTTTCGCATGCGGATCGTGGAGGACCGGCGCAAGGGGTAGAAGAAGAGGTTGAGCGCGATCGTCACGACGATGATCCCCACGCCGTAATTCCCCGTGAGCTTGTGGACGGCGTGAAGCGCCGGGAGCAAGATCCAGGTGATGAGCGGCTTCACGACGGAGGAGAAATAGCCGTAGTTGATGACCTCCTCCAGTTCCACTCCGCCCAGCCGAGCGTCCAGCGCAGCGAGCACCTGCGGATCCTTCGGGCCCGCGAATACCGTGAACTCCTGCGGCGCGCTCATGGGAAGCGTCACGGCGATGAAATGGCGCGTGATCTCCTCGTCCTCGATCGTCTCCTTGAGCGCGTGCGTTGAGAAGCTCACCCGCGATGTCGGCGCCGTCGGAATGGCGACCAGAGCGAAGTAGTTATCTTCGATCCCCGCCCAGGTGATGGGGCCTTGCGGTGGCTCCTTGGGCACTTTCTCGGCGTGAACGCGGTGGGTCTCCTCTCGCGCGCGCACGACGGCGATGGGTGGGGTCTTCGTATACGTGTCGCTGCGGCGAATGCTCTGATCGCCGAAGCTCGGTCCGAGGACGAGGGCGACCTCAAGCGGGCGTCCGGCGCGCGTGGCCGAGATCGAGAGCCGAAAGTCGTAGCGGTCTCCGAAGAACGTGAAGGTCTTCTGGACCCGAAGCTCGCGCGCCGGATCTTCATAAGTGAAGGTGAGCTGGCGCGTCTCTCCCTTTTCGATCCGGAGCGCGGAGTCTTCTATCGCAACGGCATACGTCGCCGTTTGGAGTATCCGATCGAGCTGAGCCTCAGGGCTTCTGAGCGCAAAAGGACGGCCGAGCTTCTCGATGACTTCACGTTCCTGAGGAATGAGCTCCAAGGGGCGCCGATCGGCCCCCAGCAGAATCTGTCCATTCGGGCGATGGTGAACATTCCAGCTTCGCGCGACGGCGCCGCGATTATGGAAGATGGCCGTCCAAAGAGGGGTCTCAATACGGATCTCGCGCTCGGGGACGGAGGCGGCCGGAGGTGCTTCAGGAGTCTCGGCCGGTGTCTTGGCTTCGTCTGCCGCGCGAGTGGGAGCAGCGGCTGGCTTCTGCGATGGGGTCGGCTGCAGCGGAGAGGGAGCGAAGAAGTAGTACCAGAGCGCCAGGATCGTCGTCGAGAGGATGAAGGCCAGAAGGACGCGCTTCTCCATCGAGATCTCACCTCACCGGGGATTGAAGATGATCCGAGGGGGGGACCAGCGGAGGAACCGGATCATACCCCCCTGGGTGGAAGGGGTGGCAGCGGAGCAGGCGTCGTAACCCCATCCAGGCGCCGCGCCAGAATCCGAAGCGCGCGATGGCTTCGCCAGCATATTCCGAGCAGCTCGGCATGAAACGACACGCCGGAGGGAGCAAGGGCGAGATCCCGAACTTGTAAATTTTGAGCACGATGAGGGCGATCCATTTCATAGCGCTGCCGTGAGGCTCGGAAGAAGCCCCATGCGTCTCAGGGCAGTGGGCTCGATCGCCAGCGTCGCGCCTTGAGCTGTGCCCGAAGGCTCATCGGCTGATCCCCGCGAGGGCGCGGGCTTCCGATCGCACAGGTCCCGGCTCATGCGTTCGATCAGGCGCAGGAATTCGGCTTCCACGGCCCGGTAATCGGCGTCTCGAATGGCCTCCTTCACATTCACGACGAGATCAAGCGGGCGGGGAAGCCGCGCCTTGTTCTTACGAAAGACTTCGCGGATCAGCCGTTTGGCGCGGTTTCGCCGAACGGCTTTCCCGATCTTTCGAGAGACCGTGATGCCCAACCGGCTGACGGGCTGATCGTTCGCGCGCGCGAAGATCGTGAAGAGGCGAGAGCTGTAGCGCGCGCCTTCGGCGTAGACCTTGAGGAAATCGCGTCGTCGGCGCAATCGTTCCGATTTTCGGAACCGCTCATCCGGCATGTCTATGCGTCCGTTCGCGCGAGGGCCTCACAGAAGCCCAACTGGAAAGCTCCCAAGTGTCGAGGCCTCTCGATCAATAGTGCTCCGGCGTGAGCCGATAACGCCCCTTTCGACGACGCCGCCTCAGGACCTCGCGTCCGGCTTTCGTGCTCATTCGCGCTCGGAACCCGTGCGTCTTAGCTCGGCGCCGATTATTTGGCTGATACGTGCGCTTCATCGTTCACCGCTCCCTACGCCTCAGGGTGCGACCTGTCGCTTCCGGCCTGCCAAGTCCCCAAAGTCCAAGAGAATACTCGAAGTCCGGCAGGGTGTCAACCAAGCCTCCGAGCTGAACGGTGACTTCGCCGTGCGCGAGCGAGACCCCACGCGGAATCTGTGAATCGGCGCTTGAGGAGGAGCGAAGCCGATGCTCGCGCTTGCCCCCACGACCTCGAAGCGTCTACGCTTGAGTCGAAGGAGAGCGATATGGCGCGATGGCAGGCGCGGCGAACCGAGAATGCTCCGGGAGAATTCTTCGTGGACACAAGTTGCATTGATTGCGATCACTGTCGTCAGATCGCTCCCTCCGTCTTTCGGGCTCATCGCGGGCAGGCGATCGTGTACCATCAACCGGAGTCGCCCCAGGAGCGGCTCCGAGCGCAGATGGCCCTTGTGACCTGTCCGACGGCCTCCATCGGAACGCTGCGCAAACAGGACCTCCGAGCGGCCATCGCGGCTTTCCCCGAGCCGATCTCGGAGAACGTCTACTTCTGCGGATTCGCTTCTGAGCGTTCGTTCGGCGCGTCGAGCTACCTGATCCTTCGCCCGCAGGGGAATGTGCTCGTGGATTCTCCGCGATTCACGAGGCCGCTGGTGCGGCGCTTGGAGGCGATGGGCGGCGTCGCCCTCATGTTCCTCACGCATCGGGATGACGTCGCCGATCACGAGAAATTCCATCGGCATTTCGGGTGTCGCCGCGTTTTGCATCGCGCGGATCTGACGCGCGCGACGCGCGATGTGGAGATCGTGCTCGCCGGACGAGATCCGGTCCTGCTGGAGGACGATCTTCTGGTGATCCCCACGCCGGGGCACACGCCCGGACATCAGGTCTTGCTCTATCGGGAGCGGTATCTCTTCTCCGGAGATCACTTGTGGGGAAATGAGCGGGGAGAGGTGGTCGCCTCGCGGCGCGTCTGCTGGTATTCCTGGGAGGAGCAGGTGCGCTCGCTCGAGCGGCTTCTGGACGTTCGCTTCGAGTGGGTGCTTCCCGGGCACGGCCGTCGCCTGTATGCGCCGGCTCCGAGCATGCGCGCCTTGCTCCGGGAATGCTTGGCGCGTCTGGCGCTTGGAAGTTGACAGGCGAAGGGAAGGTGGAGTAAAAACGACGGTTTGAATCTCGCCGGATGAAAATCGCGCTCGCATCGAGGGGAGAAGGCCTTGGTTCGGGACATTCTCAAGTATGGCGATCCGCGGCTCGTGCGACCGTCAGAACCGGTGACGGAGTTCACCGATGAGCTGCGACGGCTCGTCGAGGACATGTTCGAGACGATGTACGCGGCGCGCGGCGTCGGTTTGGCGGCTCCGCAGATCGGCATCAATCGCCGCCTCTTCGTCATGGATTGCAGTGGCGGCCGTGACGCCGCCGAGCGCGTCGTGCTCATCAATCCCGAGATCCTCGCGACTGAAGGTGAAGTCGTCGAGGAGGAAGGGTGTTTGAGTCTCCCAGGCCTCTACGCCAAGGTCGCGCGCCCGTATCGCGTCCTCGCGCGCGGGCTCGATCTCGATCAGCGGGAGATCACGCTGGAGGTGACGGGATTGGCCGCGCGCTGCGTCTGCCATGAGGTGGATCATCTGGATGGGCGGCTCTACATCTCCCGCTTGAGCCCGCTCAAGCGCGATCTCCTGGAGCGAAAGATCAGGAAGATGATCAAGTCCGGGGAGTGGTGACTCTGGGCGGGGAGACGAACGCATGCGCGTGATCTTCATGGGGACTCCGGAAGCAGCGGTGCCGACGCTGCTGGGGCTCCTCGATGCGGGGCATGACGTCCTCGCCGTCTTCACTCAGCCGGATCGGCCCGTGGGGCGGCATCAGGTGCTCACGCCACCCCCGGTGAAGGCGGTCGCTCAGGCGAAGGGGATTCCCGTCTATCAGCCGGAGAAGCTTCGGGCGAATGAAAGCGCGCGCGCGCTCATTCAAGAGCTGGCGCCGGAGGTGATCGTCGTCGTCGCGTATGGGAAGATCCTTCCGGCCTGGCTTCTGCGCCTTCCGCCCTTCGGATGCGTGAACGTGCATTTCTCGCTCTTGCCGAAGTATCGGGGAGCGGCCCCTGTGCAATGGGCCATCGCCATGGGCGAGACGATCACCGGAGTGACGACGATGCTCATGGACGAAGGGGTGGACACCGGACCCATCCTGCTGCAGCGCGCGTGTGAGATCGGCCCGGATGAGACGGCGCCGGAGCTGACCGAACGTCTGGCGCGCCTGGGGGCGGAGCTGTTGCTGGAGACGCTCGCCGGGCTGCAGGCGGGACGAATTGAGCCGCGCCCGCAGGATGAGACCCAGGCCTCGCACGCCCCGCTTCTTCGCCGCGAACATGGATGGGTGGATTGGCAGCTGAGTGCCGTGGAGATTCGCAATCGCGTTCGCGGATTTCAACCCTGGCCCGGCGCGTGGACCCTTCTGGGCGGTGCGCGCTTGATCCTCTGGAGAGCGGAGGCCGAGGTCGAGCGGTTCGAGGAGGATGCGCATGTGGCTCCGGGAACGATCTGTGCGATCCAGCGCGATGCCTTCGTGGTCGTCTGCGGCGGCCCCAGTCGCCTGCGCGTCACCGAGGTGCAACTGGAGGGGCGACGGCGCTTGCCCGCGCGCGAGTTCTTGAAAGGCGCGCGGCTTTCGATCGGCTTGCGGCTCGGTCAAGAAGGGTCGCCTCCGACGACCTCCTGAGTCGCGAATCGCACGGATCGTGATCAGCCCCGCGCGAAAATTGGCATTTGGGATCCTTCGGCGCGTCGCCGCTCAGCGAGGGCATGCGAGCGATCTTCTGGCATCCCCGTGTGTGGATCGGCTCCCGGAGCGCGATCGGCGTCTGGCGTATGAGCTGGTGCTCGGCGTCCTGCGGTGGCAGCGACAGCTCGATCATCTCATCGCGCACTATAGCGGGCGCTCCCCTGAGCGGCTTGATGAGCCCGTTCGGATCGCCTTGCGCCTGGGGCTGTATCAGCTTCGCTTTCTGGAGCGCATTCCGGCGTATGCGGCGGTGAACGAAGCCGTCGCTCTGGCCAAGCGCTATGGTCCGCCGTGGGGGGCGGGATTGGTCAATGCCGTCTTGCGGCGGGCGGCTTCGACGCCGAATGAGCGCCCGTGGGAGCGAATTGCCGATCCGATCGAGCGCGTGGGCGTCGAGCTGTCGCATCCATCGTGGCTCGTCCGAAAGTGGATGGCCGATTTCGGGACTGAGGAGGCGCTCGCCCTCATGCGGGCGAACAATCAGGCGCCGCCTGTGGTGATCCGTTTCAATGTGCTGGCCGCTTCGACCGAAGAGATCGCGCGCGCGCTGGCGCGCGAGGGGATTGAGATCGAGCCCTCGCCATATGTGCCCGGCGCCTATCGCGTGCGATCGGGATCGCTCTCACCGAACTCGGAAGCGCGGCGGCGAGGGTGGGTTTACGTTCAGGAGGAGGCCTCGCAGCTCATCGCGCATTTGGTCGCGCCTGAGCCCGGGATGCGGGTCTTGGAGATATGTGCAGCCCCGGGCAGCAAGACGACGCACATGGCCGCGTTGATGGGGAACGAAGGGATGATCGTCGCTGGCGATCGGCATCTCGCTCGACTGCGAGTACTCAAGCAACTGGCCGAACGACTCTGCGTTCGGATCGCCTATCCGCTCGCCTTCGAAGGGCGCGGGCCGGTACCGCTTCTCCCCACGCAGCTTTTCGATCGCGTGCTCGTGGACGCGCCGTGCTCGGGGACGGGCACTCTGCGGCGCCATCCGGAGATCAAGTGGCGGCTCGCGCCGGAGGAGCTCTCGCACATGGCTCGGCAGCAGGCGGCCTTGCTGCGCGAGGCGGCGCGATGGGTCAGGCCGGGCGGGCGGTTGGTTTATGCGACGTGCTCGCTCGAGCGGGAGGAGAATGAGGAGATCGTCAGCTCGTTCCTCTCCACGCGGAGGGATTTTCATCCGGTGGTCCCTCCGGTGGCCGAGGCGTTTCGGACCGAATCCGGTTATGTCCGCACGTTCCCTCACCGACAGGGGATGGACGGATTCTTCGCGGCTGTGCTGGAGAAAAATTTTGCTCCGACCCCTTGACATCCCGGAGGCCATGTGTATAATGAGTTTTTGCCCGATGAGGGTGGAACAGGCTGATGACGCACTGATGTTTGAAAACTAGATAGCGCGTGGTCGCCCGTGATGAGGGTGAGTTTCGGGCTGTGACTGTACTCCGCGAATTTCGCATGGAGAGTTTGATCCTGGCTCAGGGCGAACGCTGGCGGCGTGCCTAACACATGCAAGTCGGACGCGAAAGGCTCCTTCGGGGGCCCGGTAGCGTGGCGAACGGGTGAGTAACACGTGGGTAACCTAC